>JAABUQ010009651.1_pt1 | contig 12975 bp, 11 predicted proteins | sample 5560001 | NCBI WGS metagenome assembly JAABUQ01 (sample SAMN10711888, study PRJNA513371) | rock metagenome | isolation source: Antarctica rocks | place: Antarctica: Victoria Land, Finger Mt nord | collected 2015-12-18 | reverse complement strand
CGAGCGCCAGTGCGATGGCGCGGCCGAGACGCTTGGCTCCGCCGGTCACCAACGCGGCGCGAGGAATGGTGGGAGCGATCCAATCGACGGCAGTCATGCTCAGCCTCAGATACGCCGTCGCGCCCGTCGTGTCAGCTTCTGGTTCTCCGCTCCTGTCGCTCATCCGCCACGTCGCGGATCAAACGGCGTAGCTCAACCTTTAATTTTTGACTCTTGTCCGCGGATGACGTTTCGCTCCCGCGCTCGCCGACGCGAAAGCACCTTCCTCACCCGGCGTGGGTCGGGGACAAACGGAGTGACACGATGCTTAAATGGGCGCTGATTTTTCTCTTGATCTCGATCGTCGCCGGGGTATTCGGGTTCACAGGCATTTCCGCGGCTTCGGCCGGGATCGCGAAGATCCTGTTCTTCGTCGCGGTGGTCATTTTCATCATCTTCTTGGTCCTCGCTTTGATGGCCGGGAACGCCATTCTTTAGCGCGGGCGGACGCTGTGACCGCACCGCCCTCCTACGCGGTGTCGCGACAGCCGCCTACGGTCCGCGCCGTCGTCGCGGCGGTCCACCACGCCGCTTGCTGGGATCGTAGCCGCCGCCGCCCGGCCCGAGCGGTTCCGGCGTGCGGTCGCGCTTCGGCCGCAGCGAAGCGGACGCCATGGGCGGCGGCTCGAGCCCGAGCTCGAGCGCTTCGAGCCGCTTGATCTCGTCGCGCAGCCGGGCCGCCTCCTCGAACTCCAGGTCCGCCGCGGCGGCGCGCATCCGCCTCTCGAGTTCCGCGATCGACGCCTTGAGGTCCTTGCCGACGAACTGCTTCGCCGTGGAGTCCTGCACCGGCGCGACCGTCACGTAATCCTGCTCGAACACCGACGACAGCACCTGGCCGATCTGCCGCTTGATCGACTGCGGAGTGATCCCGTGCGCCTCGTTCCACGCCGTCTGCTTCGTGCGCCGTCGCTCGGTCTCCTCGATGGCGCGGCGCAAGCTGTTGGTCATCACGTCGGCGTAGAGGATCACGCGCCCGTCGATGTTGCGGGCCGCGCGCCCGATGGTCTGGATCAGCGACGTGCCCGAGCGGAGGAAGCCTTCCTTGTCGGCGTCCAGGATCGCGACCAGCACGCATTCCGGGATGTCCAACCCCTCACGCAGCAGGTTGATGCCGACCAGCACGTCAAACACGCCCAGCCGGAGGTCGCGGATGATCTCGATGCGCTCCAAAGTGTCGATGTCGGAGTGCAGGTAGCGCACCTTGACCCCGTGCTCCGTGAGGTACTCGGTCAGGTCCTCGGCCATGCGCTTGGTGAGCGTGGTGACCAGCACCCGCCCGCCCTGCTGCGCGGCGGCGCGCACCTCGGCGAGCAGGTCGTCGACCTGGCGCTCGACCGGCCGCACCTCGGTCACCGGGTCGATCAGCCCCGTCGGGCGGATCACCTGCTCGGCGAACACGCCCGCAGTGCGCTCCATCTCCCACGGCCCCGGGGTCGCGCTGACGAACACCGTCTGCGGCCGGAACCGCTCCCACTCCTCGAACTTGAGCGGCCGGTTGTCGATGCAGGAGGGCAGGCGGAAGCCGAACTCGGAGAGGATCGACTTGCGCGCAAAGTCGCCCTTGTACATCCCGCCGATCTGCGGCACTGTCACGTGGCTCTCGTCCACGATCAGCAGGGCGTTCTCCGGCAGGTACTCGAACAGGGTCGGCGGCGGCTCGCCCGGATTGCGGCCGGACAGGTAGCGCGAGTAGTTCTCGATGCCTTTGCAGGAGCCGGTGGTCTCTATCATCTCGACGTCGAAGGTGCAGCGCTGCTGTAGTCGCTCGGCCTCCAGCAGTTTTCCTTCCGTGTTCAGCTGCGCCAGCCGCTCGCGCAATTCGTCTTTGATGTGGATGATCGCCTGCGCCAGCGTCGGGCGTGGCGTCACGTAGTGGCTGTTGGCGTAGACCGTCACGCTGTCGAGCGCGGTGGTGCGCTCGCCGGTGAGCGGGTCGAACTCGTGGATGCCCTCGATCTCGTCGCCGAACAGGGTGATGCGCCAGGCGCGGTCCTCGTAGTGGCTCGGGAAGATGTCCACGGTCTCGCCGCGCAGCCGGAAGGTGCCGCGCTGGAACGCCGCGTCGTTGCGCCGATACTGTTGCTCGACCAGCGCCTTGGCCAGCCGGTCCCGGTCGATCCGCCCGCCGACCTCCATCTTGATCGTCATGCGTGAATAGGTCTCGACCGAGCCGATGCCGTAGATGCAGGAGACCGAGGCGACGATGATCACGTCGTTGCGCTCTAGCAGCGCCTGGGTAGCGGCGTGCCGCATCCGGTCGATCTGTTCGTTGATCTGCGCGTCCTTCTCGATATAGGTGTCGGTGCGCGGCACGTAGGCTTCCGGCTGGTAGTAATCGTAGTAGCTGACGAAGTATTCGACGGCGTTCTCCGGAAAGAAGCTCTTCATCTCGCCGTACAGCTGCGCGGCCAGCGTCTTGTTCGGCGCCAGGATCAGCGCCGGCTTCTGCACCGCCTCGATCGTCTTGGCCATCGTGAAGGTCTTGCCGGAGCCGGTGACGCCGAGCAGCACCTGGTCGCGGTCGTCCGCCTGGACCCCCGCCACCAGTTCGCGGATGGCGGTGGGCTGGTCGCCGTTCGGCTCGTACTCGGACACCACCTTGAGTTGCCGCGTCACCGGCTTCACCGGCTGCCGCTGTGGCACGAACAACGCGGGCGCCGACGGACGGATCAGAGTCTGTGACATGGCGCACTCCCTCGGCTCCCCCAAATGGCCACTCCGCCGTGCGACGTCGAGAGGCCATCGGCGCCGAGGGCGGATACAAAAGCTATTGCTTAACTGTCGGCGAGCAGTTACTTAAATGCGTGCTTAACCAATCGTCACCGCTCGATTTGACGTTCCAGGCGCTCGCCGATCCGACCCGGCGCGCGATCATAGAGCAGCTCGCGCGCGGTCCGGCTTCGGTCAGTGACCTGGCGCGTCCGCACGCGATGTCGCTGCCGGCGGTGATCCAGCACCTGACCGTGCTGCAGGGTTCGGGCCTCGTGGTGTCCGAGAAACGCGGGCGCGTCAGGACATGCCGGATCGAGCCCCACGCGCTGAGCGTGCTGGAACAGTGGATCAATGCTCGCCGCGCGGAGTGGGAGCGGCGCCTCGATCGGCTTGGCGAGTATCTCGTGACCCTCAAGGGAGATGAAAATGACAAGAGCTGAGGCCGGTCACCCAGACGGCGGGCTTCGCCCCGAACCCCTGATCCTGACGCGCACGTTCGCGGCGCCCAGGGTACTGGTGTTCAAGGCGTGGAGCTCGGCCGAGCACATGCGGCGCTGGTTCAGCCCCGAGGGTTTCACGGTGCCCGAAGCCGAGGTCGACTTCCGGCCGGGCGGCGCCTGCGCCATCTGCATGCGCTCGCCGGACGGGCAGGACTTCTGGTCGAGGGGTGAATATCTCGAGATCGCGCCGCCGGATCGCCTGGTGTTCACCACCGTGATGGTGGACGGGGGCGAGCCGAAGTTCACCGCCCACACGACCGTCACCTTCGAGGAGGACGCGGCCGGGACGCGCATGACCGTACGTCAGGCGTACGTCATCCATGATCCAGCGTTCCTGGGTGCGGTCGAGGGAGCACCCGAAGGCTGGCGCACCACGCTCGACAAGCTGGAGCGTGAGGTGGCCCGCATTCAGTCATCCGACAGCCGCTCCGTCGTACACGACAGCTTCTCCCTGGAGCGGACGTACGAAGCGTCGCCGGCGGCGATATTCCGCGCCTTCTCGGATCAGGCGGCCAAGGCACGCTGGTTCGAAGGCGGCGAGGGCTACCGCGTGCTCGAACGCAGAATGGATGTGCGTCCGGGCGGCCGCGAGCATCTCACGGGACAATGGACGAGCGGCAAGGTCTCGACGTTCGACGTGATCTACCACGACGTCGTTCCGGAGAAGCGGCTCGTCTATTCCTACGAGATGCGCCAGGACGATCGGAAGATCTCCGTCTCGCTGGCCACTATCGAGCTTTCGCCGACGCATGGGGGAACTCGTCTCGTGGTCACGGAGCAGGGCGCCTTCCTCGACGGATATGACGACGCCGGCTCCCGCGCGAGAGGCACAGGCATGCTGCTGGACCGGCTTGGCGCTTCGCTTCGCGACTGATCCGAGAACGACGGCGGCTCAGAAGGCTAACCCAGCGCCGCGACGCCCGGCAGCGTCTTGCCTTCCAGCCATTCGAGGAACGCGCCGCCGGCGCTCGATATGTAGGTCAGGCGGTCCAGCACGCCCGCCTGACGCAGCGCGGCCACCGTGTCGCCGCCGCCTGCGACGCTGCGTAACTGCCCCGCCTCGGTCGCCGCCGCGACCGCCTGGGCCAGCGCCACGGTGGAAACCTGGAACGGAGGCACCTCGAACGCGCCCAGCGGGCCGTTCCAGACCAGCGTCTTGATCGACCCGAGACGTTCGACGAGGCCGCGCACCGTCGCCGGGCCGACGTCGAGGACCATCGCGTCGTCCGGCACGGCGTCGATCGCCACGGTCTGCGTGGGCGGGTTGGGCTTGAACTCGTAGGCAACCACCGCGTCCCGCGGCAGCACGATCTCGCAGCCTGCCCGCGTCGCGGCGGCGACGATTTCGCGGGCGGTGTCGTGCATGTCGGCCTCCTGCAGGGACTTGCCGACGGGCACGCCCTGCGCGGCCAGGAAGGTGTTGGCCATCGCGCCGCCGATCACCAGCACGTCGACCCTGCGCGACAGATTGCCGAGCAGTTCGAGCTTGGTGGAGACCTTGGCGCCGCCGACGATGGCCGCCACCGGCCGCTCGGGGTTGCCGAGCGCCGCCTGCAACGCTTCCAGTTCCGTCTGCATGAGCCGTCCGGCATAGGCCGGCAGCAAATGCGCGACGCCCTCCGTGCTGGCGTGCGCCCGGTGCGCCGCCGAGAACGCGTCGTTGACGTAGAGCTCGGCAAGCTTCGCCATCTCGGCGGCGCAGGTCGGGTCGTTCTGCTCCTCGCCGGGATGGTATCGCGTGTTCTCCAGCACCAGCACGTCGCCCGGCTGCATCCGCTCGACCGCCTGCTGCGCCACGACGCCGACGCAATCCTCGGCGAAGCGCACCCGTTGGCCGAGTACCTCGCTGAGCGCCGTTGCCATCGGCGCCAGTGACAGCTCGGGCACGCGCCTGCCTTTCGGCCGCTCGAAATGGCTGCAGACGATAACGCGAGCGCCCTTGGACGACAGTTCCCGAATGGTCGGCGAAAGCCGCTCGATGCGGGTGAGGTCGGTGATCTTGCCGTCGCGCACCGGCACGTTCAGATCGGCCCGCAGCAGGACGCGCTTGCCGGCGACGTCCACGCCGTCGAGCGTACGATACGCCATTGGCGTCAAAGCCGACCGAACAGCGCCGCGGTGTCCGACATGCGGTTGGAGAAGCCCCACTCGTTATCGTACCAGCCCATCACCCGGGCCAACGCGCCGTCCACCACCGCCGTCTGCGTGGCGTCGAAGGAGCAGGACGCGGGGACGTGATTGAAGTCGACGCTGACCAGCTTGTGCGTGTTGTAGTCGAGGATGCCGCGCAACTCGCCGGTCGAGGCTGCCTTCATGGCCCCGTTGATCTCGTCCACGGTCGCGTGTTGCCGCAGGTTCACGTCGAGCGAGACCAGCGACACATTCGGCGTGGGCACCCGGATCGAGGTGCCGTCGAGCTTGCCCTTCAGCTCCGGCAGCACCAGGCCGATGGCGCGAGCCGCGCCCGTCGTCGTCGGGATGGTGGAGACGGCGGCGGCGCGGGCGCGGTGCAGGTCCTTGTGCAGCGTGTCCACCGTGTTCTGGTCGCCGGTGTAGGCGTGGATCGTCACCATGAAGCCGCGCTCGATGCCGAAGCTCTCGTGCAGCACCTTGGCCATCGGCGCCAGGCAGTTGGTGGTGCAGGAGGCGTTGGAGATCACCGTCATGTCCGGGGTGATCGTCTTGTGGTTCACGCCGTAAACGATAGTGGCGTCCACGTTGTCCGCGGGCGCCGAGATCAGCACTTTTCGCGCGCCGGCCTGGATCAGCGCCGAGGCCTTCTCCTTGCTGGCGAAAATGCCGGTGCATTCCATCGCCACGTCCACGCCCCGGTACGGCACCTTGGTCGGATCGCGTTCGGCGGAGACGCGGATCGGGCCGTATTTGCGGCCGTTATGGTGGATGGTAATGGTGTCGCCGTCCACTTGAACTTCGCCCGGGAAACGGCCGTGCACGCTGTCGAACCGGAACAGATGGGCATTCGCCTCGACGCTGCCGAGATCGTTGATCGCGATGCACTCCAGATCGTCGCGTCCGCTCTCGACGATGGCGCGCAGCACCAGCCGGCCGATGCGTCCGAACCCGTTGATGGCGACCTTCACGGTCATTACTCGCGTCTCCTCAGTTCAGCCGCTTGCGTACGGCGGTGACGATTGCTTCGGGCGTGATCCCGAACTGCCGATATAGGTTCTCGGACGGTGCTGACGTCCCGAAACCGGTCATGCCGACGAACACGCCGCCCTCCCCCAGCCATCGCTCCCAGCCGAAGCCGCAAGCGGCCTCGATGCCGATCCGCGGCACGCCGCCGAGAACCGTCGTCCGATAGGTCTCGTCCTGGGCGGCGAACAGCTCCCAACACGGCAAGGATACCACAGCCGCGGCGAGGCCGTCCGCGTGCAACGCGTCGCGCGCCGTCATGGCGGTCTCCACCTCCGATCCGGTCGCGATGAGCGTCACCTGCCGCGCGCCCTCGGCCTCGGCCAGCACGTAGCCGCCGCGGGCGGAGCGGTTCTCGCCGGCATCGGCGCGCAGCGCGGAAGCGTCCTGCCGGGTCAGCACGAGCAGGCTCGGCCCGTCGTTGCGCCGGATCGCGAGTTCCCAGCATTCCGCCGTCTCCATCGCGTCCGCCGGCCGGAAGACATGGACGTTCGGCATGGCGCGCAGGCTGGCGAGCTGCTCCACGGGCTGCGTCGCCGCGCCCTCCTCGCCGGCCCCGACACTGTCATGCGTGAACAGATGGATGACACGCTGACGCATTCGGGCCGCGAGGCGGATCGCCGGGCGCATGCCGTCAGACGCGACCAGGAACGCCCCGCCGAACGGGATCATGCCGCCGTGCAGCGCCATCCCGTTGAGGCACGCCGCCATGCCTTGGCTGCGCACGCCGAACGGCAGCTGGCGCGCACCATAGTTGCCGGGCGTCACCGAACCCATGCCGGGCACCTGGGCGACATCCAAGCCGGTCCGCTCGGCCGAGCCGCCGACCAACTCCGGGACCGCCGCCACCAGGGCTTCGAGCGCCCGCCGGCTGGCCACCCGCGTCGGATGCCTCGGCCGCGCCTCGGCGATCGCGGCCTTCGCCGCGGCGACCGCCTCGTGCCAAGTACTCGGCAGCCGGCCGGCCATCACGCGCTCGAACTCGGCCCGCATCGGATGGTGCGCGGCGCGTTTCAGCCAGGCCCGGCGCGTCCCGGCACCCTTGGTGCCGGCCGCCCGCCAGCGATCGGCGATTCGCTCGGGATTCGTGAACGGCCGCTGGTCGGCCCAGCCGAGCGCTTGCTTCGACATCGACCCGCTCCGGGCGCCGGTCGCACTCGCAGTACGGCAGGCGATCAGCGTCGGCTTGCGCGACCGAACGGCGAAGGACAAGCCGCCCGCGACCTCCGACGGGTCGTGCGCGTCGACCTGCTTGACCGCCCAGCCATGCGCGGCGAAGCGGCGCAGCTGGTCGGAAGCGGCGCTGGATGCCGAGCCGCCGGCGGCCGGAGGCGCGGTGTCGTGATACAGTATCGTCAGCTTCTCAAGGCGCAGATGCCCGGCCAACGCGCAGGCCTCGTGGCTCACGCCGTCGCTCAGATCGTCGCTGCATGCGACCACCCAGGTGCGATGGTCGGCCAGCGATTTGCCGAACCGCGCCGCCATCATCCGCTCGGCCAATGCCATGCCGACCGCGATGGAAAGGCCTTGCCCGGGAGAACCCGCGGTGGTCTCGATGGCGGGATGCTCGGCGAACTCGGGGTGTCCCGCCGGGGGCGCACCCAGCTGACCGAAGCGCTTCAGCTCCTCCGCCCCCATGCCCGCATGTCCGGTGAGATGCAGCAGCGCGTACAGCAGCATCGAGCCGTGTCCGGCGGACAGCACGAAGCGGTCGCGGTCGGGCCAGCGCGGGTCGGCGGCATCGAACTTCAGGAACCGCGTCCACAGCACCGTCGCGGCATCGGCCATGCCCCAGGCAAGCTCCAGATGCCCAGACCCTGCCGCCTCGACCGTGTCCATCGCCAGCGCGCGGACGGCATCGGCCATGCGAGGCTCGCCAGCCGCGGATCCAGCCGTCGGCCAAGTCGCGCTTTCCGGCGCCCTCGGCCCGCGACGCTTCGGGTTCGCCTCGGCTCTGCTTGCCACTACGGTTTGCCCATCACGGTCGCGCTATAAGCGTCGCTCAACCGGGCGGCAACCCGCAATCAGGCAATATCCTGCTTCAGGACCTCGCCCGCCAGATACAGGCTGCCGCAGACCAGCACGCGGCCGGCCCGCTCGCCGGCGCGGATGCGATCGAGAGCGTCCGCGACGGTCACGGCCGGCCGGGCGGTGCCGCCGGAAGCGGCGACGATGGCCGCCACCGGCAGCGCGGCGTATTGTCCGGGTTCGGCGACCGCCCATGCCGATGCCGCATACGCCAGCAGCGGGCGCAGGAACTCGGCCGAGTCTTTCGCCTGCTTCATGCCGACCACGAGATGCGTCGGCCGGTCCGACCATTGCGCAAGGTGCGCGGCCAGGGCCCGACCGGCACCCGGGTTGTGTCCGCCATCCAGCCAAAGCTCGAAATCGGGCGAGAGCCGGGTGGCGAGGCGTCCGCGCAGCCGCTCGAGCCGCGCCGGCCACTCGGCCGACGCCAGACCCGCTCCGATGGCCGGCTCGGGAAACCCCGGGAAAGCCGCCCGCAGCGCCGCGACGGCGATGCCGGCGTTGTCGCGTTGATGCGCGCCCGGCAAGGCAGGCGCGGGAAGGCCGCCCACGTCCCAGTCGCGACCGCGCAGCAGCACCGGCGCGCCCAGCGACGCGGCGTGTGCCAGGATGACATCGCGGACCGTCGCCTCCTGCGCGCCGACCGCGACGGGCACGCCCGGCTTGAGGATGCCCGCCTTCTCGGCGGCGATCGCTTCCAGGGTGTCGCCCAGCATCTCGCGGTGATCGAGCGAGACGGAGGTGATGGCGCAGGCTGCCGGCCTATCGACCACGTTCGTCGCGTCGCCGCGGCCGCCGAGGCCGACTTCCAGCACGCAAAGTTCCGCCGGAGTCTGCGCGAACAGGTCGAGGGCGACGGCGGTGATCACCTCGAAGACGGTGATCGCCGCCCCGTCGTTGACACGCTCTACCTTCGTCAATGCCTGCGCCAGCGCGTCGTCGGTCACGAGCTGACCCGCGACGCGAATGCGCTCGTTGAACCGCACCAGATGCGGCGAGGTGTAGACATTCACCCGCCATCCGGCGGCCTCGGCCATGGCGCGGATGAAGGCGCAGGTGCTGCCCTTGCCGTTGGTGCCGGCGACGTGGATCACCGGCGGCAGGCGGCGCTCCGGGTGATCGAGCTTGGCCAGCAGCACGCGCAGTCGGTCGAGGCTGAGGTCGATCAGCTTCGGGTGCAGGCCGTGCAGGCGCTCGACGATGCCTTCGATGCGGGAACACCCCTCCTCCCGACCTCCTCCCGCAAGGGGAGGAGGTGAAGAAAGCCCCCTCCCCTTGTGGGAGGGGGTTGGGGGAGAAGTCACGCCGCCTCGCGCTCGCGGATGCGCAGCAGGTCGATCACCCGCGCCAGCATCTGCTTCAGCTCGGCCCGCTTGACCACCATGTCGAGGATGCCGTGCTGGTGCAGGTATTCGGCGCGCTGGAAGCCTTCCGGCAGGACCTCGCGCACGGTCTGCTCGATCACCCGCGCGCCGGCGAACCCGATCATCGCGCCCGGCTCGCCGATCAGCAGGTCGCCGAGCATCGCGAAGCTCGCGGTGACGCCGCCCGTGGTCGGGTCGGTGAGCACCACGATGAGCGGCAGCCCCGCCTCCTTGACGAGCCGGGTGGCGATCACCGTGCGCGGCATCTGCATCAGGCTGACCGCGCCCTCCTGCATCCGCGCGCCGCCCGACGCGGTGAACAGGATCAGCGGCGCGTCCTGCAGCACGGCAAGGCGAGCAGCGGCGACGATGCCCTCGCCCACGGCGGCCCCCATCGAGCCGCCCATGAAGTCGAACGACATCGCCCCCACCACGGCGCGATGCCCGGCGATCGTGCCGTGCGCGACCAGGATCGCGTCGTCGAGCTGGGTCTTGTCCCGCGCTTCCTTCAGCCGGTCCGTGTAGCGCTTGCTGTCGCGGAACTTGAGCGGATCGACCGGCACTTTCGGCAATTCGATGCGCGTGTACGCATTCTCATCGAAGGTCCAGGCGAGCCGTTCCTGCGCCGAACCACGCATATGGTGGCCGCAATGCGGGCACACCTTGAGGTTCTTGGCCAGATCGGTGCGGAAGATCATCTGCTCGCAAACCGGACACTGGACCCACAGATTCTCCGGGACCTCGCGACGCGCGAACAGCGTGCGGATCTTGGGCCGCACATACTCCGTGAGCCAGCTCATGCGGGCACCCGTGCGGCGCGGACGCCGTCGGCCAGCGCGCGAACCTGATCGAGCACGCGGCGCACGCTGTCGGGTCGGGCGCGGCCTTGCTCGTCCAGGCTCGCGGCCAGGGTGTCGATCAGCGCCGAGGCGACAACCGCCCCGTCGGCCACGCGCGCGACCGCGGCCGCCTGCTCGGGCGTGCGGACGCCGAAGCCGACGGCGACCGGCAGATCGGACACGCGGCGGATACGGGGCATGTTGGCGGCGAGATCCTCGGCGGTGGCGCTGCGGGTTCCGGTGATGCCAGTGATGCTCACGTAGTAGACGAAGCCCGAACTGCCATGCAGCACCAGCGGCATCCGCGCGTCGTCGGTGGTGGGTGCGACCAGCCGGATCACGTCGAGCCCGCGCGCGGAGGCGAGCGGGAGCAGGAGGTCGGCCTCCTCGGTCGGCAGGTCGACGACGATCAGACCGTCCACGCCGGCCGCCGCGGCGTCCTGGCAGAACCGTTCGGGGTCGTACGACAGGATCGGGTTGAGATAGCCCATCAGGATGACCGGCGTCGCGTCGTCCTCGCGGCGGAACTCGCGCACCATGGCGAGCGTGCGGGCGAGCGTCGCCCCCGCCTTCAGCGCGCGCCGCCCGGCCAGCTGGATGGTCGGCCCGTCCGCCATCGGGTCGGTGAACGGCATGCCGATCTCGATGAGGTCGGCACCGGCGGCCGGCATTCCGCGCAACAGCGCCATCGAGGTCGCGGCGTCGGGGTCCCAGGCTTCCAGGAACGGGATCAGCGCGCCCCGTCCTTCATCGCGCAGCGCGGCGAACCGGGCGGCGATGCGACTCACAAGCGGACCCCAAGGTGTTCGGCGACGGTGAAGATGTCCTTGTCTCCCCGGCCGCAGAGATTCATCAGGATGATCTGGTCGCGGCCCATCTCGGGCGCCAGCTTCGTCACATGCGCCAGCGCGTGCGCCGGCTCGAGAGCCGGGATGATGCCCTCCGTGCGGGTGCAGAGCTGGAACGCGTCCAGCGCCTCCGCGTCCGTTGCCGCCACGTATTCGACCCGGGCGATCTCGTGCAGCCAGGAATGCTCGGGGCCGATGCCCGGGTAGTCGAGCCCGGCGCTGATGGAGTGCGCTTCCCGGATCTGCCCGTCCTCGTCCTGCAGCAGGTAGGTGCGGTTGCCGTGCAGCACGCCGGGGCGCCCGCGCGACAGGCTGGCCGCGTGCTCGTGGGTGTCGAGCCCGCGCCCGGCCGCCTCGACGCCGATCAGGCGAACCGACGGATCGTCGAGGAATGGGTGGAACAGCCCCATCGCGTTGGAGCCGCCGCCGATGCAGGCGACCGCCGCGTCCGGCAGCCGCCCCTCGACGGCTTGCAGTTGCGCGCGCGCTTCCTCGCCGATCACCGACTGGAAGTCGCGCACCATGCGCGGGTAAGGATGCGGGCCGGCGACGGTGCCGATCAGGTAATAGGTGTCTGCGACGTTGGCGACCCAGTCGCGCATCGCCTCGTTCATCGCGTCCTTGAGCGTGCTGGCGCCGGCGGTGACGGGCTTCACCTCCGCCCCCAGCAGTTTCATGCGGAACACGTTGGGCGCCTGCCGCTCGACATCGACGGCGCCCATGTAGACGGTGCAGGGCAGGCCGAACAGGGCGCACATGGTGGCGGTCGCGACGCCGTGCTGGCCGGCGCCGGTCTCGGCGATGATCCGCGCCTTGCCCATCCGCCGCGCCAGCAGGATCTGGCCCATGCAGTTGTTGGCCTTGTGGCTGCCCGTATGGTTCAGCTCGTCGCGCTTGAAATAGATTTTCGCGCCGCCGAGCTGCCTGGTCAGCCGCTCGGCCAGCCAGAGCGGGCTCGGGCGGCCGATGTAGTCGGCGAGGTAGCGGTCGAGTTCGACCTGGAACGCCGGGTCCTCGCGGGCCGCGTCGTAGGCGCGCTCCACTTCCAGCACGAGAGGCATCAGCGTCTCGGCGACGAAGCGGCCACCGAACGCGCCGAACCGGCCGCGCGGGTCCGGACCGGTGCGGAGACTGTTGGGCGGCGGTACGGGCTGATTCAAAACTGAGGCTCTCCGGCTGACGGGCTTTCCGCGAGCCAGTCCTCTTAGCGCAGCGCGCGCTCGGGGTCATCAGCGGTCAATCGCCGGGGCCGGGGTCGGCCGGCCGACGCTCGCGCGAGTGGACTGCGGCAATATCTATTTGTGGTTGCATTCCTAGAAGCTGCTGTGCATACGTTCGCCACCACGAAGTTCGTTCCAGCCGGCGCGCTTTCACAGGAAACCAGAGAACATGGCAACCGTAGCGGGTCCGAACGTCAAGGCGGTTCCGAGCGCGCAAGACGCCTCCGGACTTCCCGACCTCCGCGCGGCCGACGCGATGGGCGTTT
>JAABUQ010009650.1_pt1 | contig 12976 bp, 16 predicted proteins | sample 5560001 | NCBI WGS metagenome assembly JAABUQ01 (sample SAMN10711888, study PRJNA513371) | rock metagenome | isolation source: Antarctica rocks | place: Antarctica: Victoria Land, Finger Mt nord | collected 2015-12-18 | reverse complement strand
TGCCCATCGATACGAAGTGGGGCTTGGGCGCGCAATTATCGCCGAAGACCTTTGGCCGAGTACACGGGTGACGGTCGGGCGGTCGCTCTCGCGGACGGGCCTCGCAGGAATCCTGAAGTAACTACACTTCGACAGCGGGAATTCGATGAGCTCGTGAGGCAGTGGCGAACCGACACGATCGTCTACTCATCAGGACCGTTCATAGCAATGCACCCTGCGTACCAGCGCATCGTTGGAATGGGGCGAGAGGCACTTCCTCTAATCCTACGCGAGATGCACAAGGAGTCCGACCAGTGGTTTTGGGCACTCCGGTCGATCACAGGGCAGGATGTGGCCAAGAATGCTCGAACGGTGGGAGAAGCGCGAAACGCGTGGTTACGGTGGGGCCGGGATAGGGGACTCGTTTCCTAAATTGGTTCCTCAAGACAAGCAGGTATATCAGGCGTGGTTTCCAAATCTGAAACTTAGCGAATTTGAACTAAAGAGCGATCCAACCGGAGACTACAATTGCATTGGCTGGGCGGTTGTTGACGATCGGCACTGGTGGGAGCCGGACGGCGTGGGCGGGCACTACTGGCCGGTGGCACCTCCGGCGGGGCCTGCTGCATATGCACTCGCTGAGTATGTAAGGGCCTACGAGTCGCTCGGCTATGGAGTCTGTGCCTCAGGCGAGCTTGAGCCTGGCTACGAAAAGGTGGCGCTCTACATGCATGCAACCGGAATCGCGACCCATGCTGCACGACTGCTAGCAGACGGTGCGTGGACCAGCAAATTGGGTCGCGGCCACGATATTGAGCACAGCACACTTGACGGACTCGAGGGGGCAACTTATGGAACCGTGGCTGTATTCATGCGAAAGGCGATCACCACAAATCATTAGCCACCACCCTCCGTCGACGGTTTAGGTATGCCTGCTGCGCTATCTTGAAGCGCAACATGGCGCATACAACATCTCCGCCCCAGCGCTGTCGGTTCTGCGACATTAGTCTGGGGTCGGGCCAAATCAAGGCCATTTCGGCCAGGCGACTGTCCTAACCTGAGATTGCGGGGCGGACTAGCGCCAAGACCTCAACTGCGCAAACCGGCCGATTTTGGGCAGACCCCAGACTAATGTCGCAGAACCCCGGCAGCAGGCCGGCCGACTCGGGCGGGCACGGCGCGAACGTCAGCCAGAACACCGCCGCCAGAACACCGCCGCCAGAACACCGCCGGCAGACACGCCGGTCAACCCCGGCGCGGCCAGGGGATTACGGGTGATCGCCTGCAACACTGCACCCGATCGCGCGTTGCGACTCGCCCAGCTGCCAGCGCCGTATGACTTCGATGATCTCCATTCGACTCAGCTCCCGATAGCCCATCCCGCTCACCTCGTGTGGCGGACATGGTGCTGAACTGAGCCGCGAGTGGCCTCATCCTTCGTGATGATCGCCTGGCCTAAAGCTTCGTGATGAACCTGCTCGTCGCTGGCCTAATCCTCATGATGAATGACACGGGTGGACTGGGAGGGGACGCCGTCGGACCGCGATTGACATCGGACCGCGATTGACAGGTTCCCTACCCGCGTTATGCTGCTCTCATCCAAACACGGAGGAGACGACCACCATGCCGACCTACATCGGGCTGCTGAAGTGGACGGACGAGGGGATCAAGGGAGCAAAAGACGCCCTCAACCGGCGCCGGCAGGCCACCGAGCGAATCGAGCGGATGGGCGGACGCATGATCGCCAGCTACTGGACTCAGGGTGCCTACGACGTCATCAGTATCGTGGAGTACCCGGACGAGGAGACGGCGGCGGCGGGCGCACTGGCTGCCAGTATGCCAGGCATCGTACGGAGCGAAAGCCTGCGGGCCTTCAATGAAGAGGAGATGGGGCGCATCCTCCAAAAGTTGCCCTAGCATTCCGCCCTGAGGTCGGCCCGACGAGAAGTAGACTCCTGAGCGGATCGGGCGCCCGCGCACCTCGCCATCCTGGCCTGCATGCGGGGGTGGGACAGGTGCCCCCACGGTTGAGCGTGCGTCCGCGCCCGATCCTTTGCCGTCGGCCGCCGCCACAGCTAACCCTGCTGACGTGATCCGCTACCCATTCCAGGCGCGGCACTCCGAAGGTCAGGGCCGCACCGCGCTGATCGTGATCGCGGACGACAACTTCAGCACCACCCAGACCGGCCAGTTCCTGCTGTTCGAAGTCGGCCCGCCAGCCGAAGCGGAAACACGTGCGTAACGATTTTCTGAGACGAGGGAGACGCCTTGACTATGCGGCAAACGGTGGCGTTCGTCGGTCTGGGAGCGATGGGGTTCGGCATGGCTCCCTGTCTGGTGCGCAGGGAATGTGGCGTGCGCGGATACGACATCCGCCCCTGCTCAAACGCACAGGCAGAAGGGATGACCAGCCAGATCGGCAAAGACTCGGAAGTTCGCCGGGCTGGGCTGCTCGTCGAACTTGGTCGCACCCAGCGCCAGCGCAGATTTCTCCGCCGCATCCAGATCGTCGACACTGAAGTCCAGGTGGAACTGCATCGACGAGGCCGGGTCCGGCCAGTGCGGCGCCTTGTAGTCAGGCGCCAACTGGAAATCCAGGCGCGGACGCGCATCCTTGTTCTCGGCGATCGAGACCCATTCGACGTCGGTGCTGACGATCGGCCAGCCAGTAAGCTGGCTGTAGAAAGTGGCGAGCGCCAGCGGGTCGGGGCACTCCAGCACAACACCGGTCAAACGCGCAGAACCGCTCATTGATTCGTCTCCTGTAGTGGCATGTGCCGGCTGATGTTACGAGACAGACCAACGCGTACCCTGGCCAACTACACAGCCATTGGCACTGACAGCGGCCGCCACGGTCCGGGCGGGTCGGAGCCGTGTTTGACCTGCGCCGGTGGTTGAGCGGTTGTTCGGGATCGATGGCTGTCGGTCTGGCTGGGTAATCGCCGAGTCCGACCTCTCTATTTGGCAGATCGGCTTCGAACTCGTTTCGGATCTGGGTGCCTGGTTGTCCGCGCTGCATCCCCCAGCCGTCTTGATTGCGATCGACGTACCAATTGGGCTCGAGCCGGCCGCAGCCCGGGCCTGCGACCAGGCGGCTCGGGCGCGCCTCGGCGTGCCGCGTCAGAACAGCGTCTTTTCAGCCCCGTGCCGGGAAACTCTGGACAGCCCAGACTTCGCGTCCGCATCCGCGATCAACCGCCGCCTGCGCGGCAAAGGCATCACGCGCCAATGGTGGGGGATTCTGCCGAAAATCAAACGTGTCCACCGACACCTTGAGCAGATTCCGTCGATGGCCGAGCGCATCTGGGAGGCGCATCCGGAAGTGACCTTCGCCGATCTAGCCGGCAGCAGACACGGGCTAGAGCCCGGCAAGGCTACCCCCGACGGAGAGAAGCTTCGGCGCACACTGCTTGCCCAACACGGGCTCGAGATAGACCCGGTCCACATCCGGCTGGACCTTGGTCTGGCCCTGGTGAAGCGCGACGACATCCTCGACGCCGCGGCCTGCCTGTTGACCGCGAGGCACCTGGCGAGCGGGACAGCACGCCTGTACCCGCCCTCGCCAGCGCCGACCGACCGCCAGGGCCTCCGCATGCAGATCGCCTCGTGAGCAACGAAGACGCGTGGAGACCGTGCTCGGCGTCGTCATCACGGCACGGTCGCGTATTCAGGCCGATGAGCGAGACGGCAACTGCTGGACGGACCAGCCATTGCCGTCCGGATTTTTGAAGCAAATGAACTTGCCCCAGGCCAGTTCCTGGACTTCTCCGACCTCCAGGCCGCGTGCGAGCAACTCGGCGCGGGCCGCGTGGGCGTCGGCCACCACCATCTGCAGGCCCTGCACGGAGCCGGGTTGGGTGTCCACGATGCCTTCGCCGAAGGCGATCGAGCACGCCGATCCGGGCGGCGTGAGCTGCACAAAACGCAGTTTGTCGTTGACGCGCTGATCGTGGTCGGCGTGAAAGCCGATCTTCTCGGTGGAGAAGGCCTTGGCGCGGTCCACATCCGACACAGGCAGAATGACGAGCTCGAGCCGCCAGCATACGCCATGTTCAGGTCACTTTCTGTCCGCATCTCACAACGATGTGGTTGCCAGCCACACGGTCACCGCCGCCACGACGATGAGGGCGATGTTGAGGCCGATTTTTCGGGCCTCTCCACGGCTGAGGTGGAGGGTGGTCTCGAACGGGAGAGCGCATTTAGCCGGACAATGGGCGAGCGACACCATGATGAGTATCCTGGAGGCGGAGTATCGCCGCCTCAACCCACCTGGGAATGGGGGATGACTGACCGGCTGGTGTACCTGGTGCGACACGCCGAAACCAACTGGCAGCTCGTCAACGACCGCCACCTTGTCGGAGCGGCGAACGACCTTGCGCCGCTCACCGATGAGGGAGTCCGCCAGGTTGAGGCGCTGGTTGATCGTTTGCGAGGTCTGGCGCCGGCATTGGTCCTCAGCTCACCGATGGCGCGCGCGTTACAGACGGCCGCGCTGCTAAGTCGCGCGCTCGACCTCCCGCTGCAGGTCGAGTTCGACCTCTCTGAATGGGTGCCTGACCTGACCTACTCCTGGAGCACTTTGGACCAGGTCGTCGCCTCGCTGGAAGACATGCGACGCTGCGGTGGGGAGTGGCCGGCCGGGGGCCCGCAGCCGGTGTGGGAGCCACTGTCCGCTGTCCGAAAGCGAAGCCTGGGGGTGCTCAGCCGCTATGTCCCGTCCCGCGGCGTGGTGGCCGCGGTTACGCATGGTGGAGTGATCGAGAGCCTGACCGGCCAGATCGCTCAACTCTGCGACGTGGTGCCGTATGAAGTGCCGCTACAGTAATGCGCGTGCCTGTCGAGCTGCGGCCACCAGGATGGGCAGACTGGGATGCCGTTCTGGCGGCGGCGGACGCGGCGGTCCCATTCGACTCGACCGGGAACCGCGCGTGGTTGGCCAATCGAAAGTGCTTCGACCGGACGGGCGGGGTCCGCCGTCACTACGTCGCGGTCGATGACGAGCGGGTCATTGGCTACGGCGCGATCGAGCTCGCGACCGCGTGCGCGACCCGCGCACGCCTGTTCATCGTCGTGGCGCCAGCGCTCCTCGCCTCGATGGGCGAGACGCTCTACCAGCGTTTGATCACCGACGCCGGCGTGCTGGGGACTTCGGTTGTATGGCTGCGGGAGTATGCCGGCGACGACCCGCTGCTCGCTTTCCTATACGAACGGGGTTTCGTCGAGACCATCCGAACCCCCAGTCCCGACGGCGCCTTCGAGCACGTCACCCTAGAACGCGCGCTCTAGCGGGTCGGGTCTAAAGTGACTCCTCCGCGGTTTCGGTGACGCGTCGGAGGGCACACCTTCAGGCCTGTCTTGGTCCCTGACGCCTACGAGTTTTCAAGCGTGCGAGAAATCATCCTCCGCGCATCGTCGATCAGCGCGTCGTTGATCCGGCGTCGTCCCAGGAATGACGCCCAGTCGGCGAGGCCGTTGTAGAGAGTCAGTCGGCGCCAGTCGTCAGGCAAGACGCCACCCGCGCCTCGGTATCCACCGGCTACTGCGTCTTCGAAGCCCGGTGGTTCCCCGAGCGGCGGATGCAGCAGGTTGGCGAGGTCCATCATCGGCGAGCTGCTGAAGGCAAACTCCCAGTCGATCACGGCTGCGACACGCGCGCCGTGCTCGTCGATGCGGAGCAGGATGTTGGAGCCGCCAAAATCCGCGTGCGTAAGCCTCGGAGCGCCAGGCCAGCTCGCTCCCAGGTTCGGCTCGCGTTGAGCAAACGCCATCAATGCCTGAGTAAGCTCGGGACCGAGCCGCTCCTTGCCGAGCACGCCTAACAAGGTTTCCAGGAGCTCGGGAAGTCGTCCCCCGAGGCCGGGCGGGAACGGCACCACGTTCAGGCGGCCGTCTAGAAACCCACCCTGAGCAAAGGTCGCGCTGTGGATGCCGGCCAGGACGGTGCCGATGTCGCGTGCCAGTTCCACGAGCACGGCCGTCGTCTGCTCATGGGCCACCACTTCGAGGCGTTGGCCGTCGGCCCAGTCACGCAGCATGTATGCGTGACCCGTGATTGGATTGTCCGGCGCGGCGAAGATCACCCGCGGCACAGGCAGTTTCGGCGCCAGGAGGCGGTGCAGCGCGGCCTCTTTCGCGGCTACATCCGGCATCGGCGCAGCGTCGAGGTCAGGATCGCGGGTATAAAGTCGAAGCAGCACCGGTCGCCGGTGCTCAGAAAGTTCCAGCCGAACATTCGTGTTCACAAGACCGCCGCTGGTCAGGTCGTTTGCCACCACCGATTGACCGGGAAACGCCGGCTGTACCAGGGTTGTCAGCTCTGAGGGAGTGAGCGCGAGAGCCTCCGCGCCACGTCCCCACCGCTCGCGCATGATGCGAGGCTATACGAGTCTGTCGACGTCGTCGAACATTGGAACTCTTCCGCGTTTTGATGATGGCAATGTCAAGCTTCTTGGGGTCAATGGCTGATCGCGCTGTGCACCTGCTGCGTCAAAAACGTGCCGCCCAGCGCCAGAAGGCGGGCCACCTCGGCGCAGTTGAATGTCGAGTGGCGTTTGAGGACGACATCGAACTCCGCCTCGTCGAACGCAGCGGGTCGACCTCCGTGAGACGCACCGATGCAACGCGGACACCCAGCGGTGCAAGCCGCTCGGCTGCCAGCTCGAAATTTGGCGGGTGTTCCTCAGTCGCGGTCACACGCGCGGGCCATGCCTCGCGCACCTCGAGCAGACGCTCACCGCCGCCGGCACCGCCTGTTCGACTTCGTCGGTTACTACAGACTCGAGACGTTCGTCGAACTCAGCTACCGGGAAGTCGAACGGTGGCTTATACTGCCGCGCATGGGTTTGACTCGCATTCGCTCAATCTGAGCGGACCCTGCGTCAGCACCTTTCTCTGATCTCCTGACGGAGGTCCGCTCACGAACCGCGCAGGCGCATTCCGGCTGTCGCGGTTTCTTTGTGTCGGCCGTCGACCCTGTTGAGATGAGCAAGGAGCTGATGAAAAGTGGCCCACCGCGTAAGTCCAGCCACCTGGCACACCCAGAATTTTCTGCACCACCGCCGCCTGGTGGAGCGACTGATCCACATGGCTCGCCTGAGCGAGCGTGACACCGTGCTGGACCTGGGCGCGGGGCGCCGGTGTAATCACAAACTGCTTGGCCGCCCGATGCCGTCGCGTCGTTGCCGTCGAGGCCGATCCTGCTCTGGCCGATGGTCTGCGCCGTCGGTTTCGCGCCATGCCCAACGTGATGGTTCGCCAGGAGGATGCATTGCGCATGCGTCTGCCGCGCGAACCCTACAAAGTGTTTGCCAGTATTCCCTTCGACGGTACTGCCCGCGTGCTGCGTCGGTTGACGTCGGCCACCTACGCGCCACAGGAGAGTTACTTGGTGGTTCAGCGCGAAGCCGCCGAGCGGATTGTTGGCTGGCCACGCCAGACGTCGTTTTCAGTCCTGCGCTACCCGTGGTTCGACGCGGACGTCATCCACCACTTCCAGCGCACCGACTTTCTGCCGGCGCCGCGAGTCGACGTGGTATTTCTACGACTCCGCAAACGTGGGCCCCGCTCATTCCAGGACCTCACGCGGCGTTGTACCGGGGCCTGGTCTCGGCCTGCTTCGTCGGTCGGCCAGATCGAACGCTCGCGTCGACGCTCGAGTACTTGCTGGGTCACCGACGGTTCCTGCGGCTCATGCGCGAACTTGGCGTGTCAGCCACGGCGACGCCGTCGACCGTCGGCTGTGCAACCTGGCTGGCGCTGTTTCGAACGATTGCGAACGATGCAACGGTGCGGCAAAAGACGGCGCTGCTGATGAGCCCCTAGTCGGCCGGGCTCCATTCGAAAGGAAGTGGGTGTCGGTGGTCCCGATCTGGCGGAAGCCGAGGCGTCGATACAGGGTTGGCGGCCCGATTCGCCAGATTTGTGCGGAGGTGGACCGGCACCCCGCGTGCGCGGGCGTGTTGGATCACTGCCCCGAGCACAGCCGAGCCAATCGAGAGTGGGAAAAAGCGCGGGAGGGGAGCGGTAGTGAGTTAATGGGGCGCACGATGGCGGCATGCCCGAATCGTCTACGCTCTCGGAGCGTCTGGTCTATCAGCTCCGCGTCGTCTTGCGCGGCGTGAGTCCGCTGCTCTGGCGTCGCTTGCTGGTCCGCAACGACACGACCATCGCCGATCTGCACGCCACGTTACAGACGGCGCTCGGCTGGAGCGACGAGCACCTGAATCGCTTCGTCATCCACGGCCGTGAGTACGGCGTCAGTCATGACAGGGGGATCGGCTTCTGTGACGATCCCCGACGGGTACACCTGGCCGATCTTGCCCTGCGCGAGCGCGAGCGTTTCCTGTATGAGTATGACTTCACCGACGGCTGGCAGCACGATGTGCGCGTCGAACGCATTCTGCCGCTCGATTCACAGCGAAGATACCCGGTGTGCGTTGGCGGGCGGCGCACCGTGCCACCAGAAGACTGTGGTGGGCCGTGGGCGTTCCTTGAGCTCCGCCAACGGTACTCGATCATCAGCATCGCCGATCAGCTGATGAAGCTGGTCAACCGACGCCTGGTCATCGGGGCCGAGGCATTCGTTCACGACCACTACGAAGATGTCAAGCAGTTGCTGCGCTGGTTGGAGATCGACCGCTTCGATCGTCGAGCCGTCAATCGCCGACTGGAAGACGGTACGCCCGGCCCGTCGAGGTCCGTGGCATGAGAGTGCGCGTGCAGGTAGTCATCGAATCAGAGAACAATGGCCCGCCAGTCGTGCATGAGGTGGCGCACATGGACCGCGGCGATCTCCTCATCGACACGCTCGGCTTGCAGCTGGCCGAGGCCAAGGAGCTGCTCCAGAAGGTGCAGCAAGTTGTCGTCGACGAACAAGTCCGCACGTGCTTGGCCGGACAAGTGGCTTGTCCGCATTGTCGCCGGGCTCGGCGCCACAAGGACACCGACACGATCGTGGCGCGCACGTTGTTCGGCACACTCCACCTCCGCAGCCCACGCTGGTGGCACTGTTCATGCGGGCCTCAGCCGACCCGCACCTTTAGCCCGCTCGCCGCGACCTTGTCCGAACGCGCGACGCCCGAACTGCTCTACCTCGAGGATAAGTTCTCGGGGCTGGTGTCGTACGGGCTGAGCGCCAGGCTGCTCGCTGAAACCCTGCCGCTTGGCCGGCCACTCCACGCGACCGCGGTGCGCTTCCACGCCCAGGCGACTGCCGAGAGACTGGAGAACGAGCTCGGCCCCGAGCAATCGATGTTCATCGAGGGCTGTCAGCGCGACTGGGATGAGTTGCCGCGACCAGACCTGCCGCTGACCGTCGGGCTGGACGGTGGCTATGTCCATTCCAGCCAGCAACGGTCGAGACGCGACGGCTGGTTCGAGGTTATCGCTGGCAAGAGCATGCCCGCTGACGGCCCGGCCAAGAGCTTCGGCTTTGTCCAGACGTACGATCGCAAGCCGAAACGCCGGCTCTTCGAGGTGCTCAAGTCGCAGGGGATGCAACCGAACCAGCAGGTCACCTTCCTGACCGACAGCGGTGACGACGTCCGCGAGCTGCCCCTCTACTTGAATCCCCAGGCCGAGCATCTATTGGACTGGTTCCATATCACCATGCGTCTGACGGTGATGAACCAGATGGCCAAGGGCCTCAGCTCACCCGACGACCCGGCACTGGCAGCCGAGTTGGCCGAAGAGCTGGCGCGGCTCAAGTGGCTGCTATGGAATGGCAATGTCTTCCGTGCCCTGCAGACAATTGACGACCTCCAACTCGACGTTGACAACAACGAGGACCCAAGCCCCGAGCAACAGAAGCTGCGTAAGGCTGTCTACGAGTTCGGCGGCTACATTCGGGCCAACGGCGCGTGGATCCCGAACTACGGCGAACGCTTTCGATCAGGTGAGGCGATCTCGAGCGCATTTGTCGAGTCCGCGGTCAACCAGGTGGTCAGCAAGCGGATGGTCAAGAAGCAGCAGATGCGCTGGACTCCCAGAGGGGCCCATTTGCTGCTGCAGGTCCGCACTCGAGTCCTGAACGACGATCTCGCTGCTGACTTCCAGCGCTGGTACCCAGCCTTCGTCGCTCCAACACAGTCAGCCGACACAGAACCGGCCGCTTAACCTCCCGCGCTTTTTCCCACTCTCCAACGTCTCCAAGGATGGCGCGCACTGACCAGTGCAGTACACCCTCCGCCAGATTGCCTGGCGGAGGGCAAGGGCAGTCTGGATCGACGACGGTGCATGCAGACTCAAGGCATAGCCAACCACGGCGCGGCTGTAGTCGTCGAGCACGATAATCAGCCACGGCTTGGCAGGTTGACTCCGCTCGTCGAGTATCCAGAGGTCGAGCGGGGTGTAGTCGACTTGCCACATCTCGTTGGGTCGGCTTGCCTCGCGACGGTACAGCAGCTCAAACCGGTCGGCATAGGCCTTGGGTCCATCATGTGCGCAAGCGACACCAGGGCCGCTGGCATGGCCTGGATGATGCAGTACACCGTGGCGTAGCTTGGCTCACGCCAACGCTGCGCACGAGCGATCGCACAAATCTCACGGTGCACTGCGGCGCCGCTGAGCGGTGACCGGCGAAGCGCGAACGCCTCGATGAGTTGCTGCAGGTCTGCAGTGACGCGTCGCCGCGCACCACGGTCAGCGCGCGAGGTGCGCACCGGGCCGAGTAGTCCCTGCCGGCGATAAGCCCGGGCCCCAGCGCTGCAACGTCCGCAACTGGAGCTTGCGTTCCCGTGACAACTGGGGCAGCGGCACGCACTTTCCAGTTGCACAGTTGCACACGGACTCCAAAGGCCTCCGCGCTATGTGCGACCTGCCTTCCGTAGCTGCGAGCGTCGCTCGGTCCCTAGCGACTGCGCGCCAAGCCGAAGAAGTTACACAAGAGGCGCTGTCCCGCGATGTGCCGAGCGTTGTACCGCTCGGGGTGGAATTGAACGCCGAACACGATCCGATCGACACGCTCGATTGCCTGGATCGGGGATCGCGGTGTGTGAGCTCGCGTTGAGAAGCCCGACGGAACTTCCTCGAGCTGCCAGTAGTGCGATTGGAAGAACGTCGCCTGGGTGGCGAGGCCCTCGAACAATGGACAGCCAAGATCCAGGTCCACTGACGTGTAGCCTCGCTCTTTGCGTTGGCCTTCGGCGAAGCTCGGGTCCGGATCGGGCTCGTCGTTGTTCAGTGGACCGAGTGGGCCCCAGCGTGCGCCGTGAGCGTAGCCAATCAGTTGATGGCCAGCACAGATGCCCAGAATCGGCACGGGTGCGAGCCGGATGATGTCCAAAAGTCCGCCGAGCGCGTAGAAATGGTAATCACTCCAGTCAGTCGTGCTGCCGCTGAGGACAATGGCCGTCGCTCCGGCTTCTCGGACGCGATCAATATCCAGGTCGAGCGCGCGCGTGACCACGCAGCGCTGGTTGGCAGCACTTTCCAGCCGGCGGCGCGCGAGTTCCAATCGTGCCCGGTGCTGGTCGGCCTGCGCAGGGTCCTCGAGGACCTGCTCGTGCTCGGTATCGACGTACAGGACCGTCACGCGTCGCCGACGAGGATACCCGTACGTTAGTGCGAAACAGCCGCGGCTGCCTTCTCGCCTACCAGGTCCTGCCGCTCGAAGCGCTCCAGACTGAACGGCTGAATGAGCGTCGGCACCTTGCGTGTGGCGATCAACTCCGCGACCATCTTGCCGGCGATCGGTCCGGCCTTGAACCCGTACGTTCCCCAGCCGACATCTACCACGAAGCCCTTTACGCCTGGCGTTTCGCCAATGATCGGGCTGTAGTCAGGTGTCATGTCGCAGATCCCCGCCCACTGGCGCAGCACGCGCACCTGTCGAACACCGGGGAGGAGCTCGACGATGTGCCGCGCGCTCTCGGTCAGGAACTCGAGCGTCGAGCGGTTGCTGTAGGACGTGTACGGATCGATCTCCGAGCCAATTACCAGCTCGCCGCGGTCCGTCTGGCTCACGTAGACGTGCAGGTTGGCCGAAACCAATACCGGATCGAGAAACGGCTTCAAGGGCTCAGTGACCAGCGCCTGCAGTGGATGGGTGGTGATCGGCAGGCTGACACCGGCCATCGCAGCAATCGTCGTGGCCCAGCCGGCGGTCGCGTTGACCACCCACTCCGCTTTGATGTGTCCGCGATTAGTCCCCACGCCGGTGACGCGGCCATTCGCGCGAGTGATACCAGTCACCTGCGTGAACGGGTGCAGACTGACACCGGCGCGGTCGGCGCCACGGGCATAGCCCCACACCACCGCATCGTGGCGAATGATGCCGCCGGGCGGGTGGTACAGCGCCGCCTGGATGGGATAGCGCGGCCGGTCCGAGAGATCCAGCGCTGGCGCCAGTTGCCTGATCTCCGCCGGGCCAATAACCCGGCTGTCGACGCCGCTCAGCTGATTCACTTCGGCCCGCACCCGCAGGCCAATGGTGGCCGAATCGCTGTGCGACAGAGACAGGTGCCCACGTTGCGAGAACAACACGTTGTAGCCCACATCGTGGGACAGGTCCTCGTAGAGTTTGACACTCTGGTCGTAGAACGCGACGCCCTCCGGTGTGCGGTAGTTTGAGCGGATAATGGCAGTGTTGCGACCACTAGCGCCTGCACCCAGATAGTTCATGTCGAGCACAGCGAGGTCGGTGAGGCCGTGTCGACTCAGGTAGTAGGCAGTAGCGAGCCCGTGCACGCCGCCGCCGACGATTACCACCTCGTAGCGGTCTTTGAGCGTTCGCCTGGTCCACATCCGCTCTTTTCGAAACAACTGCCACATCTTCATGCGTGGACCGTCTCGAGCAGGTGCAGCGCTGCCAGGCCGAACGGGGCCAAATGATACGGGCCGCCGACTTCGACGAGCCATTCCCAGACGTGTTGAGCGAAGTCACGTGAAAAGAAGATGCTGAACGCGGGCAGGCCGCCGAGATCGTCGCGCAGCACGAGCGCCTGGACCCGGGCGAACGCGGTCTTACCGAGCGTCAGGTTCGCGAATGCGTTTTCCCGAA
>JAABUQ010009648.1_pt1 | contig 12978 bp, 14 predicted proteins | sample 5560001 | NCBI WGS metagenome assembly JAABUQ01 (sample SAMN10711888, study PRJNA513371) | rock metagenome | isolation source: Antarctica rocks | place: Antarctica: Victoria Land, Finger Mt nord | collected 2015-12-18 | reverse complement strand
CCGAGGCGACCCTCGCAGACGCGACGCGCGGGCTTGCGAGCGAGCGTCGTGGCCGTGACGGCCTCGCGATCACGCGGCCGGCGTCGGAGCGGCTCGACGAGCAGCAGCGGCGCGCGTACGACTACGCAGTCGCGGACGATTCGCGGCTCAAGGTCATTACGGGCGTGCCGGGCGCCGGCAAAACGGCGCTGATCACGGAGGTCGCCGCCGCTTACCGGGAGGCGGGCTACAACGTGCGGTCCGTCTCGATTGCCAACTCCGCCGTCGACGTGCTACGCCGCGAAACGGACGTGCCCGCGCGCTCCGTCGCAAAAGAACTCTACGAGTGGTCGCAGGAACGCGAGCAACTCGGTCGCCGCGACCTCCTCGTCGTCGACGAGGTTTCGACCCTGGGCACCAAGCAGGGCGCGGAGCTTTTGCGCGAGGCGCACGAGCGCGGCGCGACGGTTCTTGCGCTCGGCGACGATAAGCAATTTCAAGCGGTCGCGCACGGCAATGCGCTCGAACTGATGCAGCGGGCCGTTGGCGAGAACACGGTTGACCTCGAGAAAACGCGTCGCCAGCGCGAGGAGTGGCAGCGGGAAGCGACCGAGGCCGTGCGCCGGGGCGATATCGGCGAGGCGCTGGGCGCTTATCGCGAGCGGGGCTTCATGCACGAGACGGGATCGCAAGACGAGGCGCGCACGGCGCTCGTCGACCGGTGGCGCGCGATCGAGAGCTCGGGCGTCGAGTGCGGAATCGAGGCGTTCACGAACCAGGAGCGGATCGCGGTCAACGCCCTTGCCCGCGACGAGTGGCGCGCGATGGGCCGGTTGCGCGGCGAGGACGCGGCGCTCGAAACGATCGACGGCAAGACGAACTACGCCATCGGCGACCGCGTGATCGTCCGCGAAACGATTCGGGAAGCGGGGCTCTTCAACGGCTCGGTCGGCACCGTGCGCGCGATCAACGACGCGACGCTGCACATCGAGCGCCGGGACGGCGCGATCGTGCCGGTCGATACCCGCGAGCACGCGGGCGTCCAGCACGGCTATTGTTCGACGGAGTACCGCGAACAGGGCGCGACGCGCTACGCCGAGCTCCAGCTCGTTACCGAGCACGTCAATCAGCGGTCACTCACGGTCGGCATGACGCGGCACACCCACGAATACGGAATGTTTTACTCGCGCGAAACGGTCGGCTCGTACGATAACCTCGTGAGTCGCGGCCTGCGCACGAAATCCAAAGAGCTTGCAAGTGATTATCGCGTGCTCGAACTGGGCATCCCCGACCGGGGCGTTCCCGAACGCGATGCCGGCCGTGATCGTGGAACGAGCGAATTAAGCGTGACGGCGCTGCGCTGGCAACTCGAGCCCATCGCGCACGGAACCGAGAGCGGCTACACGCGCGACGAACGCAGGGCGGCGTTCGCCATTCTCAACGAGCTCGAACGGCTCGAACGCGATGCGCCGAACGAACGGCTGAGTGTTTCGAAGGATCTGCACCAGATGCTGCGGAGCCCGGGCGAGATCAAGGCGCAGATCGCCGAGAAGACGCGCGAGCGTCGCGTCGAGCGCGAAGTCGAAGTCGCGCAAACGCTCGAACACGAGCACAAACGCAGTCGTGGACTCGGCCGGTAGCGACCGATGCCGAACGTTCGATGTCCCGAGCACGGCGTATTCGCTTATAAGACGGCGGCGTGTCCGGGCTGCGCCGCGAAGGCGGTGGCCGCGCAGCGCAAGCTTGCACAAGACGCACGATCGCATTGGGAACGGGAAATCGCGCGCGTCGAGCGCGAGATCGAAAAGAAGCGCCAAGGGTTTGCCGAGCAGGTTCGTGACGCGGAATCGCGCCTCGCTACCCACGACGGCAATGTTCCAGAGGCGCCGACCGGAATCGGCGCGCTCTTCAAACAAGCCGCCTACGACCGCGAATACAGCGACTTCCTCGATCGACGGAACACACTCGCCGCGCGAGTTGCCGACGTCAAGGCTCAATCCGCGCAGTACGACGAGCGGATCATGGCGGTGAACATCGGCGTCGACGTGATGACCGCGATGATAAAAGACATGCCGGAAGCGACGCAGCTCTTCATCGCCGAGGAAGAGCGATTGGAACGGGAACGCGCGGAAGCCAAGCACGCGAAGGCAGCCGTCGCCTCGGCGCTGGCTGCACTCGACGAACACTATGAGGTTACGCACGAAATGGGCTCCGTCGACACGGACTATTCGCGTTCGCTGTTGCTCGGGGCGGTCGATATGAACGGCAAGCGTTACGCGCGGCTTCGACTCTCGCTCGGGCGCGTTGTTTGCGTGCCGTGGATTGATGCGTTCGCCGAGCTCGTCGGTCGGAAAGTTTCGGTGTTTTGGGGCGACCGCGCGAAAGACGACCGCGTTTTTCACGTAACCGATGCCGACGGCAACGTCGTCGAAGAAGAAATTTGATGCATCGACGACGGGTTTAGCCGTTTTGAGATGTCATCGGCTGGTCATCGGTTGGACACGCGCGCCCTTCACACTTGCGCAATGGCGCAGCACGACGATTCCGACCGCCAAGCGTGGCCCGATGCATTGAATGCGCTCGTGCAAATGGGCCTCGTTGAGGTCGTCTCGATCGCGGAGGATGGCGAACCGTCGTACCGCCTTGCGTCGCGGATTCGCGACGTGCGAATCGTCTCAAGGAGTTCCCGATGAACCTGGACCCCGAAAGTTGCCCGCACTGCGGAATCACGTGGCTTGGCGAGCCGATTCCCGGCGGCAGTACGCAAGGTTCGCACTACGGTGCGAACATGGTTCTCATTCTTGCCGAGCCGGAGAGCCCGAACTACTACCTCTGTGACGCGTGCGGAACGCAGACGCCGCTCGGCATTTGGAATCACGGCTACAAGCCGGAATTTCTAGCCGAGGTTTTCCTGAGCGGACTCGAGCGTCGCGGCAACGACGATGAACGGTGACGTCCCTGCCGACGAGCCTTGCCTTGATTGCGAATTTTGCCTGGAATTCGACACGGGGCCAATTCAGACGCGGACGCGCGCGTACGAGGTCGGTGAAGGGTACGCGATCGAGTCGAGCGATTGGCCGTACGAGCTCGTGATCCAACTCGATGACGGCTGGCTCGCAACATGGGATCGCAGAGGTGACGGCGGACGTCCGTACTTGATTTGTCCGTATCACGCGCGCGGTGAGCGCGTCCCACGATCGCCCGAAGTGGCGATGGTCGGCGACGTCGCTGTGGATCTTCAAGAATTCGACTATATCGGGACGCGGCCACCCGACATTGCGATGTTCAAGCATATCGCGACGCGCCGCTATCTTAACCTCGCCGAACGTAACGGACACGTCGTGTGGTGCGACCATTCTTCGGAAACCGGCGTCGTCGAACGCGACGTCGACGAAGGCTTCCGGCAGGCGCGAGCGTCCGCGTGAACCAGCCCCATCGGGCCGGCCATTTTGCGATCGGCACTCGCGCCGTTCACTTTGTCTCTTCGCGCCTTCGTGCAAGAAACTTAAATTTCAGGACGTTCGACGCGCTCAGTTCGACGAGCTTGTCAGGGCGATGTTGTAAAGTTTCCTAAATCTGCCGAGTATCGTTTCCTGCAGGGCGATGTTGAATATTGCCAACCGAGAATTGTGACGTGATAAGTCGTCGCCGGTGTCAGCGAATGAACCGGCGCACTCATAACTATCAAAGCCTCCGCAGTTGGAGATGCGGCAAGCGTTGCGTCTTGACTAACATTCACATGCACGGTGCGCTTGCCACTAGTGATCGAAACTGTCCCTGAGACGTCCGGCGGCGACTCGACGCGAATTATAATCCGAGACAGGCTTCGGCGCACATTTATGCCGCCATTTGGCGGATCGATGAGACTAATTGATGGAGCCGTTCCGGGAGGAATGCAGGGAAAAGTTACACCGGGCGGCGGCGAAAAATTCGGCGGCCCCGTTCCTAACACGGGACTAGGGAACCCGGGCGGCGGCGTGGTTCCAGCGTCGGCAAATGTATTCGGCGGTGATAGGAGTACGGCCAAATTGAATGTTAAACCATAAACCAGATGCACGAGCGACGGCTCCCTACGACTGATAGCTGGTGGTGCTCCAGTAATAGCCGTTTGGATCGTAGAAAATCGCGTTATATGAGCCGGTACCCGAGGTATCGTTCTGGATGCAGTCCCCTGGATGACTGTAGTGAGAGTTATTATATTGGATCATTCCATTGCTAGTTGCGGTCGTAAAGTTGTATTGCTCAGAGCGAAACTCCGGCGTCATAGCACATGGTCCAGGGGTGTAGTGGGTCTCGAAAATACTCCAGCCGTCTTGGCGTGTCGGAGTTCCGGAGCTGGTCACTTGCAAATCATCCCAAGATGACGTGGGATAATTGTACAACAAGGCGTGCCACAGCCCGTCCGACATTAAAGCCGTTGAAGTACTATAGTAAAGAATCTGAGCTCCGTCAAAGTCTGATGTTAGCACGACATAATTCGCACGGAAAGTATCGTTTAAGGGCGTCGAATAAACGAATGTTCCGACGGGACTGGACGATGAAGTTGTGCAAAAATCGAATACGCGAAACAACCCGTAAGTCGGTTGCCCGGCGGCCTTGAAGTAATTCGAGCCGTTCTCAAAGCAATCACTTGAAAAACCTTTACTCGTAGGCGCATAGAGCACGTTCTGGTCCGAATTGCCTGCTCCAGGGTCGGTTAGCGGCACATCAGCAGGGAATTGAAACTGGTGGCTCACTGTCATCGATGTCATCACGACTTGCGAGGTTTTTGGAATATAAATGCCGAGCTGGCCACCATTGTCTTGCGTGGTGTTAACTGAAAACGGCGTAACCGGCTTCGCAGCTCGTGATATTTTCGCGATCCCGCCAATGTTACGGTGGGCACCGACGGGATCAAAGAAGTAATGTGTATTCGGCGTCTTACTTTGGCCAAGGCTCGCAAGAGGTGTAAGTGGGTCGAAAGCTGGTGGTAGCAACCCTGCAAAATACTTTTTACCGTTATAATAAGCGTAGTTTGTCGAGACAAGAACCGCCTTTATAACATTCGTGGGTGCCAGACCAAGCGCTGTTGCCAGATACGTGATGCCCTTCGTGTTTGCTCCGTTGTACTGTACTGTAATTCCCGAGGCGTCAGCCGCAGATCTTAAAACGGTTCTGGATAATGCCCCAACCTTTTGGTCACTCGTTTTTAATGTAAGCTCATGAATAAAAGGCGCTGTCCCGGTGATAGCATTTCCATTGCCATCCTTAAGAGTTATAGCCAATGGAATCAACTGACGTTTTCCAGCTATCGGATTCGAAATACCAAGTGCTAAATCGACACTTTCTACCTTCTGTCGACGATCGGCCAAGCTATTCTGCCCTAATGTTACGCTGTTACTGTTCTGCCTCGACGGCACGCTATCACTATTCTGACCTGACGGCACGCTATTGCTTCCGCTGCATCCAGAAAAAAACAATAGCATAGCAACGGTGGCAAAACGCAGCGGGAAAGACCAAAGTTTTTGCATCTAACAACCTCAAATGAGCTCGTGACAGATGGCGAAGGACTTTAAGAGATAGCCGGCCTAGCTTCCGGTTGCTAGAGCCCGATCGAGCTACGCCTCGCGATAAACTACTTCTAGAACTGGCCCTGTTGCCCCGTAATATACGCTCGCATTATAAAAAACACGATATCGCATTCCAGCCGCTCGGCTAAAGTCGGCATTGCTCACGTGAACCTATAAACCTTCGTTTCCCGCCATCTCCATATACGACGAGGCTGGTCACACGGCGATCGCCACGGTTCCGCGCTTCGCGCGGTGGGTGGTACACAACACGGTCACCTCTATGGGGGACTTCGACCGTGTCTCCGTGCGCACCAGAAAGCACCGATATGTTCATTTGACGCGACAATACCTTGACGGCAGCGAACGGAATTATGCGACGAGGCGTGCTCGCATTGAGAAAATGGAATCGGGACGCTGAAACAATTCGCGGCGAATGGCAAGGCGGAACACTTCGCCGGCGTCGAGCTCCGCAAGCTCAAGCGCGGCGCGCGCGGCCCGCCATTCGTAGCCGATGTTTTCCCACGTTTCGAAGGCGACTTGCAAGCGCTCTGCGGACGCGGCTATTCGGCCTTCCGCACGTAACACGAGGCCATGAGTGTACGCTTCTTCAGCTCGCGCCCGGGGCTCGATACGGGCAGCGAAGGTGATGTCCATTGCATTGCGGATAGCGAGGTATTTATCGAGCATCTCGCGGGCAGCTACCGGAGCGGTCGCCGCCGCCGCCTGCGCGAGAACAAGTAGCGCGTCCCGAGAGTCGCCCGCCGCTTCCTCCCAGTTAAATGTGCTTGCCGCGTTTAGTGCGTGCTCAAGCTCTTCGAGAACCAGCGGTCTGTGTCCAAATTCGCGCGCGATGAGCGCGCGATCGACTCCTACAATAATGCGCTCAGGAACCGTTGACGCTGCGATATCGGCGCGTCGAAAAAGACGCAATGCCTCGACGGTGTCGCCCCGAAGCGCGGAGCACCATCCGAGCGCCTCAACGGTCGTGAATTCGACGCGCGCAACGTCTGCGGTCCATGCAAGGTTTAGCACGCGCGCCGCGACCATTCGCGCGTCGTCTGTGATGTCGAAGTCGCGGGCGAAGATCGTGATATTTTTCAGCGCGTACGCTTGAATGTACGTATCAGAAATCGCGCAGCGATCGTGCATCGCGAGCGCTGAGCGTGCATGCGCGAGCGAAGCGCGGTAGCGACCCTGAGCAGCGTCTATAACGCCGAGAAGCTCTTCGGTGCGCGATACGACATGGTCGAGCGGGATGTAGCCTTTCGTCGTCGCCGGGAATATCCGAGGTTCACTTGCAATCTCGAGGCCGCGTTGGCAGGCATCTCGCGCGCCGTCGAGATCTTCGTCGCCGAGCGCCGTTAGGGCTCCGTAGAACGAGGCTTCCGCTTCAAGTGCGGAATCGGCTGCGGAAATACTGTAGGCGTGCGCATCCTCGATCGCTTCGCGAGATGCTTCGGTGTTGCGAAGGCGATAGTGTGCGACGCTGCGCAGGAGGGCAAGTTCCCCTCGATCGTGGCTATCTGCGATTTCATTATTTTCCAGATTTGCGAGCGCATGAAGCGCCGCGTCGGGATCACCAAGACGTAGTGATGTACGGGCGCGTAGGGTCGTTGCAGAGACTGACTCGATGCCGTGCAATTTCGAAAGACACGCCTGAAGACGAGCTGCCCGATAGGCAGCCAGAGCTTCAGAAAATGAACCAAGTCGCGGTATTAAGCGCGAAACCGCAGCGAGCACACGAAACCCCAGGTAAGAAAATCTTTCCTACCATTAGCGGGTATCGGCAAACCTCCCGGTGCGAACCGTCACAGCTAGCCGCCGGAAGAGACACCCGAAGCCATCGTGTGCATGAAGTGCCCGAGGTGGCCGAGGGCGCTCAGGATCGCGGCGAAATCGAAATGGATAGCGGCGAGGTGAAGCATGTGAGGGCCTTTCTAAAGCGGTCGGTAGCGTGAACGCGTGCGTAATGATGTCTTTACACTACTTGTTCTAAGCTCGCCGAATGTGACGTGGAACACACCTTGCGACCAATCCTGGTTTTTTATTAAAAGTCGCCGCAACTTTACAGAATAAGACGTTAGCCTCGTGTCGTGAACCGTCACAAGCCGGGCCATCTAACGCGACGCGTCATGAAAGCGGATAACCGAGGCGCGTACCAAAAGCGGTCCCTTTTGGGCGCGTTGCTGATGGTAGCCACTATCGGCGTTAGCGCGTCCCGAAAGGCTGTTTCAAAGAGACGGTCGCGCCGTGCGGATTGGGAAGCGACGTTGTAGAAAAATGGCGCCTCATTCGATATCCTACGCGCCTATGCAAAATTGGACCGCGAGCGCACGAGCTCGTTTCTACCGACCGATTCCTACAGCGGCCCCCGTTGCGCTACTCGATGTGACCATCGAGCCGACGAGCGAGGATTGGGTCGTCATGTTAAAGACACACGTGCAAGCGCCTACCGCACAGAGCGCTGCGCAGTCTGCGCAGGACAACTTTGAGCGTGCGGCCGGCGCGGCACGACTCGTACTCAACTCGAGCATCGATCTGTTAGAAACCCCAGCGTTGCGAGCGGGCCAGACGCCAATGGCATGTACAGCGGCACAATTTCTGTGGGTGCTTCAGCGACGATCGCTCAAAAGCCGATTGACGCGGCAGACGTGGCTGCCGCCACAGCTGTGAACAAGGCATACGGCATACTCGGCGTGCACGACGAGCAAGAAGTGCGGTTCGCGTTGCGTTGGCTCGATCGGGCGTTGCGCGCTCAGGACGTGTACGACCGGTTTGTCTCGGCTTGGATCGGCTTCGAGGCCGCGACGTGGCGGAAGAAGGGGCATAAAGTTGATAACGCGGTCGCTACACTGCTCCCCATCTATCCCGGGCGTACGGATGCGCAAATCCGCCCCGTGGTCAGCCAGATCTACGATTCTCGTAAGAATGTTTTTCACGAGGCGTCGCTTCAGGAAAGCGACATTGACACGAAGACGCAGTGGACGATTTGGATGCTGTGCGACGTCTTGGAGCACCGCCTCGGTATGACTCCACGTCGGCGCGCTGAGACCGGGAACTGCTTCACGCAGGCGCCGGCGCTGTAATTGGGTTGTCCGAAACTGAAGGGAGCTTGTTTTGGCGGCGGTCGTCAAGTGTCCGATAACTGAAGGTTATCGGACACGCCGAATGCGAAAAGCCCGGTATGGCAGACTACGATGCGGTCAAGGCAACGACGTACAAACCGGGCGATACGGTCGCAGCCTCGGGCATCTACGTTGTGACTCACGACACGACGCACTCCGAACGTCACGAGGTAACGGTCGTTCATGGGAAGGCATCCCGCCATGCGGTGGCTGCAAACATCCCCGGTTTAGGGCCGTTCGCCTCGCACATCGGTTTCAACGAACACTTCAAGTCGTAGCGGCGTGGACGCCCAGCGTAAATTGATCGCGACCGGGAGGCTTGGAGACCCAGCGTCTATCGCGCTGCTTGAAACCGCTGAGCGCGCGAAGCGCTATGCGCGCAATTCGCGCGCAACGGCCACGCGCCGGGCTTACGCGAGCGATTGGCGCGACTTCGAAGCTTATTGCACCCGCAACACGCTCGGCGCGCTGCCGGCGAACCCGCAGACCGTCGCACTCTATCTCGCGGATCTCGCCGGCAAACGCAAAGTCTCGACCGTTCGCCGGCGCGTCGTTGCGATCGCGCAGCAACACACGTTGCGCGGACACGCCGCGCCAACCGTCGATCCGATCGTGCGCGAAATACTTCATGGCATCGAACGCACGCACGGCGTCGCGGCCCATAAGAAAACGGCGCTCACCGTCGATCTTCTCAAAGACGTTTTGCACCGGCTCGACGATACGCTGCGCGGCCGCCGCGATCGCGCGCTGTTGCTGCTCACGTTCGCTGGCGGCTTTCGCCGTTCGGAAGTTGCCGCACTCGACGTTGCTGACGTGCGCTTCGAGCGTCGTGGCGCAATCGTCACGCTGCGCCGATCGAAGACCGATCAGGTCGGTGCGGGCCGTGAGGTCGCAATCCCGCAACTCCGCACGGAAGCCCTCTGTCCCGTCTTCGCGCTGCGCGCGTGGATCGACATCGCGGCGATCGTCGACGGACCGCTCTTCCGCACGTTCACGATGAGCGGTGAACTGCAGTCGAACCGCATCGACGGCCGCGACGTCGCACGACTCGTGCAACGCCTCGCGGATCGCTCGCGGCTTGAGGGCGATTTTGCGGCGCATAGCTTGCGTGCCGGTTTCGTGACGTCGGGCGCCGAGCGCGGCATCGCAGAGTCAAGCTTACAAAACGTGACGGGACATCGCTCGGCGACAATCTTACGCGGCTATGTACGGCGTGCGACGTTGTTCGATGATGCCCCGTTACCGCGCATTATGGGCGACACGTAGTTTCGAGATAGCTTTTCGGGACGCGTCTGCGTGGTGCTGTGCTTTGTCTCGCCGTCCCGAAAATGACAATCTCTTTCGAGAATTACACCTCACCCTTCTTCTCAGCGAACGCGAACGATGCTTTTAGTACGCATCCTTCCGATCATCTACGGTGAGCACTTGCAGCGTGGCGTCCTCTTATCACGTTTGAAAATCGCGCGGTAGTTGCCGTGACGTAAACGCCAGAGACCGCGGTCCTTCGGCTCGAGCTTCTTCATGTCGACGTCGCGCGTGGTCGGGTCTGCGGCGAGCTTCCGGAAATCGATACGCAGCGCCGTCGCCTCAGCCGAAGGAATGTTCGCCAGGTCCCGCTCTGCCCGCCGCGCGTATGCGACGGTCCAACTCAACGCGAGGCGCTGGAGCGCTTCGGCGTGGGTTCGTCGTCAACAATCGTGGCGGGGTCGACCGTGAAGAAAACTTGAGCGAAGTCGGCTTCGCCCTCGGCCACAGCCGCCAACTCTGCGCTCGTCAGCGTACTTGCAATAGGAGCGGCGGCGAGGCGCTCCTCCAGCAACGCGGTCACGTCTTTCATCCTTGCGATTGTACCACGCTGACAAGCCCGCCCGTGAGTCGTCGCGGGCTGGACATCTTTCGGTAAATACCGCCAAAGGTTATAACCTTTGAATTGATAAACAGGAAGCGTTAATTATTTCAATACCGCTAGCGGGGCATCATGGTCATCGCGATAACGAACCAAAAGGGCGGCGTCGGCAAGACCACGGTGACGTTCAACCTGGGTGCGGCGCTCGCGGTCGAGGGACACCACGTCGTTCTAGTCGATGCCGATCCCGCCGCTGGGCTCTCATACGCGGCGGGGTTTCCACTCGCCGACATCCCCGGGGAAGCGACGACGGCTGCTCTGTTCCGAGGGCAGAAGCCGCCGATGCAGGCCCTCGCGCGCAATTTGCAGCTCGTCCTAGCCTCGCCGCCGGCGATGCTCGACCTCGAGCGTGAATGGACGCGCGACCAGGTGCGAATCGAACGATCGTGGGTCGCGGAGCTGGCCGAGTTCGTTTTGATCGACAGCCCGCCCAACCTCGGAACCCTTTCGGTCGCCGCGATCGCGGTCGCCGACGCGGTGCTTATCCCGTTCATTCCCGAAGACGCGTCCCTCGGGCCGCTCGAGTTTCTTTTGCAAACGATTCGTGCAGTGAACCCTGGCGCGGAGATCATCGGCGCGATCCCAACGCTCTCCGATTCGCGGCGGAAGATGACCGCGGAGGTCGCCGATGCCGTGCGCGACCGCTACGGTCTCCGGATTCTCACGTCGATTCCGCGTCACGTCGCACTCGCCGCGACGCCGCGCTACGCCAAGTCGGTGCTCGAATATGCGGCCAAGACGGCCGCGGCCGACGCGTTTCGCGCGCTCGCCAAGGAGGTCACCCCCGCCCATGTCGCGTCCTAATTTGGCTGCCCGTCCGACCCGCGATGTTGCCGGCGTCGTCGCTGACATGATGGGGAACGCCAAAGCGCCGGCGGTGATCCCCAAGGCAAATACCGTAAAACCAAAAAACAGCACGAGCGTTAAACCGTCTACGGTAAATACCGCTGACCTGTCTAGGGAGAAGACATCCTTCGCAATCCGGCCAGACGTCAAACGACATCTCACCGTGCTCAAGTTGGATCTTCGAGAGGCGGGTCATCGCGCCACCGAAGCGGAGATCGTCGAGACCTTGATCGCTCACGCCGACGCCAGCACTCTCGCGAATTTGCTTAAAGCTGGCCGCAAGTGACCCGGCTGGCGAAGAAAAGTACACCGACAGCGGAGGCAGATCCGAACAATCTCCGAGCCGCCATCGTGACCAATGCCCGGGACGCCGCCGAGGTTTACCGCGTCGCGCGCCAGCTACGGAAGATTGGCCAGGTACCGACCGAATCCACGACCGAACCGCCGGTCGTGGCGACCGTGAACCGCAGAATCTCGGCGATCAAGGCGGAACGTCTCAAAGACCTCCAGTTGCGTCTCTTTCCCGAACTTCCCGACGACCGACGCGCGGCTCCGAATGCAGTCGTCCGGTCCTCAGTCTTCGGCGTCGTGCGCCGAGGTAAGCGGGCTCGGGTCACGGAGATGCAAGTCGCGGCTCCCGAAGGTTGGGAAATCGCCATCACCGGGTGGCGGCTGGACCAGCACGACCTCGACATCTGGCTGGAGATCATGCACGCCGCCGGCGGTTCGAAGCCCGGGGAAGAGGTGCGTTTCCAGCTCCATACGCTCATGAAACGGCTGGGCCACACGAGCCGCGGGGGGACGCACGACTACGACTCGCTCAAAACCCGCCTCCGTCAACTTACGCAGACGACCGTCTCGTTCGCCTCCGGGACGCTCGAAGGGGTCGCGGGCGCGTTCTTTGCGGCCTTCGCGATCGACAACGCCACGGGTGAGGCCGTCTGCCTCACGAACCCGCTGCTCCGCCCCATATTCGAGGACATCACCCACCTCGACATCGAGCAGCGTCGGGCCCTGGGCGGCAACCAGCTCGCGAAGGCGCTACACGTCCTGCTAGCTTCGCACGCCGTGTGGTACCCGACAAGGGTCGACTTATTGATGCAGCGTTTAGGGGCGCACTACGAGCGTCTACGCGACTTCAAACGCGACCTGAAAACGACACTCGAAGATTTCGTCGAGCGGGGGTGGATTCGCAGCTATGCCTTTCAGGCAGGCGGCCGAGGGAGCGAGTTGATCGCGATCGAGAAGATCCCGAGCCCAAGCCAACAGCGAGCCATCGAAGCGAAGCGAGCTTCGGGATGACACTCGCGCTCTTCGGAGCATCTTTCGGGACGAGACCCGCGGGATGGGCGCCAAATCTCCTTCGGGATGAGACTCGCGCCCCTTCGGGATGAGACTCGCGTTGGGTCTCGGCTTTTCGGGATGAGACTCGCGCCCTTTCGGGATGAGACTCGCGCGGGCTTCGGGATGAGACTCGCGCGGGCTTCGGGATGAGACTCGCGCCCTTGTTAAGCGCAAACCCTTACAGGGCAAAGGTTTGCGCCATTTTTTCAGCACGGTAAATCATTTAACG
>JAABUQ010009646.1_pt1 | contig 12979 bp, 8 predicted proteins | sample 5560001 | NCBI WGS metagenome assembly JAABUQ01 (sample SAMN10711888, study PRJNA513371) | rock metagenome | isolation source: Antarctica rocks | place: Antarctica: Victoria Land, Finger Mt nord | collected 2015-12-18 | reverse complement strand
TCAATATACCGATGATTTGCTCTTCGCTGAATCGGCCCTTCTTCATGGTTGGATCCTCCTTCGTCGCTTGCCGCCGAAGCTGAGATCCTCAATTTTACGCGGTTGAGTTTATCGAAGGCACGTCACCGCCCCAACGTTCAATTCGCATGGGCACATGTTATAACTTCTGGTTTACGTCGCGGTGAACGTCTTTTGTCAATCGCAATAAACCTCGCTATGCAATTGGCGGCTCTGTTGCGTTTTCGAACGTTAGTTACCAGATGTGGAACTCTTGCAGCCTTTGAGCAGTTTGAAAGCTGGCGCAAGTTCTTGTAAAGAAGACCGCCACACAAGTGGCCCTAAAGCTGCTTTCATGGAAGCGATTATTCGTCAGGGAGCTCCCGTGCTGAATCTCACTTACAACGTTCATTACACTCTTCGGCAACTATTGAAGTCGCCCGCGTTCACTATCGTTTCCGTCCTGACAATTGCCCTAGGAATTGGCGCGAACACTGCTATTTTCAGCGTCATGAACGCCGTCCTGCTCCGTTTTTTGCCGGTCCCCAATCCACAGGAATTGGTCTATTTTCATCTAAAGAACCAGCCTCTCAGTACCTCTCAAACCGGCTACGATGACACGTCGATGTCGCTGCCCGTTTTTGAGGCCATGAGAACACGCCAAAAAGTCTTGACGGATGTGATGGCCTTTGCGCCGCTGGCATTTCAGAAGGTTTCCGTGCGCGTGGGCGCTGAACCGGAACAAGTGTATGGGGAAATGGTGAGCGGTAATTTCTTTTCCGGTCTGGGCATTCAGCCGGCTTTGGGCCGTGGTTTTACGATCGGGGATGAATTGCAACATGCGCCGATAGCAGTTCTCAGCTATTCATGGTGGAATCGCCGGTTCGCTGCCTCTCGAAGTGTGTTGGGCGAGACCTTCTTTGTGAAAGGGGTCGCGTTTATTATTGTGGGCGTAGCTCCGTCAGGTTTCGGAGGAACGGACCCAGGACATCCGAATATGGATTTTTGGGTTCCACTGCAGAGAAGTCCCCAACTAAATGCCTGGGGAGCGCCAGAAAGCGATCACACGCTATATGGGTCGTCAAATTGGCTCTGCCTTTTGATAGTGGGGCGTTTGCGGCACGGGATTTCTTCACATTTGGCATCGGCAGAGTTGACCCCCCTATTCCAACGCACGCTGGCACAAGCGTCTCCGGCTGATCCGAAAGAGCCGAAGCCGCAGCTTGTGTTTTCCGATATTCGCGGAATTGGAAATTTACGCGCGGAATACGAACATCCGCTTCACTTCCTCATGGGTATGGTCGGTTTAGTTCTCCTTATCACCTCAGCAAACGTGGCCATGCTCTTAGTTGTTCGAAATTCTGCCCGGCAGCGTGAGTTCGCTCTGAGGAGAGCGCTGGGCGCCAATGCAGGAGTGTTGTTTGCTCAGCTGATTTCCGAAAGCTTGGTTCTCGTAGTAGCGGGTTCTGCTCTCGGTTGGGGCTTCGCGGTGTCAGCCACACAAATCCTTACGAGTTGGTCGGGGCTGGACGTTACCGTCGCACCGGATCGCCAAGTGCTGCTATTCACTCTAATGATTTCAGCGGTGGTCGCTCTCGTGTTTGGACTGGTTCCTATGCGCGTCGCAAGTGGCGCCCCGCTCGCCCTTGCTTTGAAATCCTCGGCTGCAACCTCCCACGCGGACCGCCATCGCCTCTGGGGCCGCAAGCTGGTGGTAGCGCTGCAGATCTCGATATGCGTAGTGCTGCTCTTCGCCGGCGCGCTGTTGTATAGAACACTGCGTAACTTGCAGTCTAGTGATCTGGGTATGCGTACAGCGGGACTTCTGGTGTTTGGTATCAATCCACAATCCAATATTCGGAACGATGCCGAAGCCATTCGTTTCCATCTCACACTTTTGGAGCGCTTGCGTGCTTTGCCGGGCGTGGATTCGGCGACTATCTCGGCGGTCCGCCTAGGCTCTAGGGCCAGCAACAACGACGGCGTGTTGGTTGACGGGCGCAACCCGCTGCCTGCCAAGCCATTCGCCCCTATGCGCGTCAACTTAGTAGGGTCTTCCTTCTTGCGTACACTCGGAATTCCACTTCATCTGGGCCGCGATATTCAGGACGCCGATACTTCCACATCGCGCAAGGTCGCGATTGTCAACCAGACGTTCGCGGATCGGTATTTGCCGCGCGCGAACCCCTTAGGCCATCAAATTTCGTATTTTGATAACGGGAAAGTGGATTATACGATTGTGGGCGTCGCTCAGAACAGTCGTTACACCAGCGTGAAAGAACTTGAGCGGCCCATCGCCTATTTTCCGTTCACTCAAGTTGTCGGAGTTTCAGAAATGCAGTATGAACTCCATACATCGGGCGATCCCGGAACCATACTGCTTGAAGCCACAAAGGTGGTACGCGACCTCGACCCCAACCTGCCTCTCGAAAAGCCCACTACTCAGCGGCTGCAATTCAACGAGACTATCTCACAGGAACGCCTTATCGCTAACTTGTCTGCGTTCTTCGGTGTTCTGGCAGCTTTTCTAGTAGCTGTGGGGCTATATGGAACCATCTCGTACAGCGTTAACCGAAGAACAATGGAGATCGGTGTTCGAATGGCACTTGGAGCGCAACGTAAAGAGGTTCTCGGAATGGTATTGCGTGAAAGTGGTTTACTCGCCATTCTCGGTCTTTGCATTGGCATACCCATTTCATTTGCTGTAGCTCGGACACTACGTTCCATGTTGTTTGGGTTGAGCCCTAACGATCCGGCGGCTTTCCTCTTTGCATTTACAGGAATCGCGATCGTGACGGTGCTTGCCACCTTCTTTCCGGCGCGACGTGCTGCATCGATAGATCCGATACGCGCCCTGCGCATGGAATGATCTTCGTTGTGCGCTGCCCGAAGTTTCACAGCCATCAGGCGGCGGAGTCGATTTCGACTACACCTGCGAAGCTCGACGGTGCTGGAATCACAAGTCCTTCTTCGCGCAAGCCCGCAAGGTGAAACTCTATTGCTTCTTGTATCTGACGTTCGACCTTGTCACGTGAATCGCCAACCGAGATGACGCCGGGAAGATCGGGTACGTAGGCTCCCCAAGAGGTGGGCCCCTTCTCGTAAATTACCGTGTAAGTCATCAATCCTCCTGCTTCGTTTCCACTTTTGCGCTTCGAAGAATAGCTTTCAGCGTTCCGACCGGCACATCCTTGCCGAGTTGGCCTGGCACAGTGACTATCAATCCTTCCCGCGGATGGTTGAACTGACGGTGGCTTCCCTTCGTCCTCTTCAACCGCCATCCATGTGATTCGAGGAGGCGGATGGGATCTCGAACCTTCAACTTCACATGATAACGCCAGATTTTGCCGCTGCGGGGCAAGATCCCGATTATCGGGATTGCCGCTGGGTGGAACGCGCAAGCTAAGCGTTATTCAGGAGCGAGCGTACGTGTGCTTCGGTGGCTGCCGCCAAGCCTCCCAAGCTGTAGCCGCCCTCGAGAACCGAAACTAACCGGCCACCGCAGCACTCGGAAGCTAGTTCCAGCACGATGCGGGTCAAGTCCGCGAAGTCGGGGTCGGTGAGTAGAAACTGCCCGAGCGGATCGTCCATGCGGGAGTCGAAGCCGGCGGAGATCAGGATCAGGTCCGGCTGGAACTGGAGTGTGGCAGGCACGAGCGCGCGCTCGAAGGCCGCGAAAATTTCCGCTCGGTCCGCTCCCGCCGGCAAGGGACAGTTGATGGTGGCGCCAGTGCCAGAGCCCTCGCCGCGTTCGGAAGCGGCGCCGGTGCCCGGATACCAAGGCGACTGGTGCGTGCTGAAGAAGAGCACGGAGCCGTCGCGATAGAAGATGTCCTGCGTACCGTTGCCATGGTGAACATCCCAATCCACAATCGCGATTCTTTCCGCGCCATGACGTTGTTGGGCGTAGCGGGCGGCGACGGCCACGTTGTTGAAGAGGCAGAACCCCATGCCGCGCGCGGCGCTGGCGTGGTGCCCAGGAGGACGCACGGCGCAAAACGCGTTGCGGACCGAACCCGCGAAAACGGCATCGACGGCGCATAACGCGGAACCGGCCGCGATTCTGGCCGCCTCAGTGGAATGAGGGCTGATGGCGGTATCTCCGGTGCTCAATTGTCTGCGGTTCTGCGAGACCTCGCGCTCCACGAGCGCAATGTAGTCTTCTGTATGAGCCAGCGCCAACTCTTTGCTTACCGCGGCACGCGATTCCAGGCGCACCATCTCACGAAGCAGGCCAGCGGCTTCCAAGCCATTCACCGCCGCATGGAAACGAGCCGGCTGTTCCGGATGCCCAGGGCCAGGGTCATGCTTCGCTACTCGGGAATCGGCAACGAAGCCGGTCTGCTGCATGTGCGTTACGCTAGACGCCGGCGGCCTTGATGGAGACTAACTGCTCTTCTGGAACAGACTGGGGAACAGGCTCAACAACTGGGTCAACCAGGCGTGTTTGTTTGCCCCGGAAGAAATCGAAATACGAGATCTGGTGGACGCAGGAAACGGTGCAGAGAGGGGCGCAGGACTTTTCGGTGACGTACTCGCGCCGGATATCTTCCACCGTGTAGTTCTGGAGCGGCTTGGCGGGGAAGCCGCGCTGTTGTGAGCAGTAGTGCACAAGGCCGTCTTCGCAGACGTACAGATAGCGTGAACCGGCCCGGCAGCGCCAATTGCTGGGCTGCCCGTTGGCGATGTTCTCCTGAAAATAATTGAGGCGAGAGAAATGCTTCTTCTCGAACTGCTTCATTTCGAGAAACACTTCGCGCTCGCGCGCGGCGAGCGGGCGAAGTTGCCCGTCACCGTCGTGGATGATGCCCACGGTGGACGTGAAGCCGAGTTCCATGGCGCGCCGTCCGACTGTGAGCGCGTCTTCCGGATTATGGATGCCGCCGCCGAGAACGGAATTGATGTTCACGTGAAAGCTGGCGTTCTCCGACAGGATCTGCAGCTTCTTGTCGAGAACTTTCAGACTCTTCTTCGAGACGTCATCCGGCAGGACGTTATCGATGCTGATCTGCAGGTAATCCAAACCGGCCTCATTGAGGCGCTGAACGCGTTCGGCGGTCAGCAGATAGCCGTTGGTAATAAGGCCCGCCAGAGTAGCATTGTTGCGAATGCCGCGAATGATTTCGTCAAGCTCGGGATGAAGCAGCGGTTCGCCGCCGCTTAAGGTGATGACACCCGTTTGGAGGTTGCCCAACAATTCCAGCCGGTGCAGCATGGTGTCGAGCGGCACGGGCTTCGAGTAGGTGTCGTACTCGTTACAGTAAGCGCACGATAGATTGCAACGCCGAATGGGGATGATGTGCGCCATGATCGGGTGATCGGTGTGGAGCGCACCCTTAACCACTAATTTGGCTTCCCGCAGACGCCGATCTACAGTTCGGCGGCGCCGTTCACCTTGCAGGTTCCGTTCGGGCATTATCGCGAGACTCTTTCATTTAAACATACCCAAAGCCTTTGGGTTATTACGAAGCTGTGAACGGCAGAATAAGTAGCTGAATACAGCGGATTTAGGGGCGGGCGGGATGCCGGGCCAGTCCACTACCGCCTGGGCAGCCACGGGGGAGCGAATCCAGCTAGCACTGTGGGCTAAATTCCAGCTCCCAAGTCCGATAAGCAAGTAGGGAAGGCATGCCTCAATTTTCATATCACCGGTGGGTCTGGGGCTTGTTCATGTGGTGCGCGGTTGCCACGTCGGTTTTTCAGGTAAGCTGCGGCTGGGCGACACACACGGGGTTTCCTCGCGAGGTGCATACGGTAGCCGAACTGCGCAGTTTGAAGCTGGAAGATCTGCGCGGTCAAGTGCTGGTACGGATCCGGGGCTACATCACGGTATCGAATCCGGCTTGGAATGTGATGATTCTGCAAGACGAGGCGGGAAACGGAGTGCGCCTGGATGCCGATCAGTTCAACGTACCGGTGAATCAGCTTGTGGAGGCGACCGGATTCGCGGCGGCGGCCGGCAACACTCCGACGATCGCCAAGCCTAAGGTGCGTTGGATTTCAGCGCAACAGGCTCCGGAACCCAAGCGGGTGAAGTTGGAGGATCTGCTGGATGCCTCACGCCAGTACACGAAAGTCGAGGTGCAGGGCGTGATCCATGGCGTTAAAGCCGAGCGCCACAACCTGATTGCCGGGTTGATGGGAGTTCGGGGCACCGTGGTGGAGGTTCGAATCTTCGACAATTCCGGCGTTTACATGGATTCGCTAGTGGACAAAGATGTGCGAATCAGTGGAGTAGTGGAGACCAGCTATGACGTCTTTGGGAAAGCGGCGCGCGCCATTCTGTGGGTGACGGGACGAGGCGACCTCACAAAGGAGAGCTTGGCGCGCGATGCGTCGGCTTTGCCCATTCAAACGGTAAGCAGCATCAAAAAAAGTTGTTCGCGAGAGACAGTGCCGGCTCATCGCGTGCGGCTACACGGCCGGGTTTATACGGACAAAAGTGGATCGAAGCTGTTTGCGGAAGATTCCACAGGCGTGTTGCCGCTACGGCTGGCCTCGATCGCGACGCTCCTGACGGGGGAGGACCTGGATGTTTGGGGTTTTATCACGCCGGTAAAGGGCGGTTGGGAAGTAGCGAATACGGTAATCGCCCGCTTAGTCCAGCAGCATGGCGCTTCGAGAGATCTGTCGGCGCTGACCACAGTGGCGCAAGTACACGCGCTGAGTCCGGAACAGGCCTCGCGCGCGTATCCGATTCACCTGCGGGGCGTGATCACCTATTCCGACCCCAAGTACGCGCTTCTCTTCGTGCAGGACTCGACGGCGGGCACCTTCGTGGCGTGGGACAATCCGCATCATCAAACTCTTCAGGCAGGGCAAAGGGCCGACGTGACTGGAACCAGCGAGGCCGGCTTTTTTGCTCCCCAAGTAGGGCACAGCGAGGTGCGTGTGATGGGAAAAGCGCCTTTACCCGCGCCGCTGACGGACAATTCCGACGATCTCTACACGGGAAGCCAGGATAGCGAGTGGGTGAAGGCGCGCGGAGTGGTTCAGTTGGTGAAGCATGAGAACGGCCATACCGTCTTGACTCTCGAATCCGGCGCGCATCGATTCGACGTGGAGACCGCGGGGGATGCCCCGTGGGCGGATGTTTTGGTGAACTCCTACATTGAGATCCAGGGAGTGGCGGGGACGCGCTTCAATATGCGCCGCCAGATGACGGGCGTGATCATCTGGATTGCCGATAGCAAACACATCAAAGTGGTTTGGCGCACTCCGAATTCCGAGGCGATTCCGATCACGCCCATTGCGCAACTGATGCAATATTCACCTTCGTCGAACCCGGATAGCCCGGTCAGAGTGCGGGGCGTGGTGACGTCGTCTTTGCCCGAAGGACCGACGTATATGCAAGATTCAACCGGCGCGCTTGTGATCCTAAGCCACCGTCCAGTGAATCTACGGTCCGGCGATTTGGTGAATGGGCTGGGATTCGCTCATCTTTCGGGTTTCCTTCCTACGCTGCAGGACACTGTTCTGACGAAGGTAGGATCGGGAATATCTCCCGCGCCCGTACATGTGAGCGCGGACGAAGCGCTGGAAGGGGATTTTGAATCTCAACTGATCCAAATAGACGCGGTACTGCTGGACCGGGTGACGAATCAGACGGGCGAGACGCTGATGCTGCAGGCGGGCAGAACGCTGTTGAATGCCACGGTGGAGACGGGCGTCCGCTTACCCGCTTTCCGGAGCGGGGCTGTGCTGAGAGTGACCGGGGTTTGCTCCGTCCAATATGGAAGCTTGCGCGGGGTATCGGTGCCACGCGCGATCACCGTACTTTTACGCTCCCCCGAAGACGTCACGCTGCTGAAACGCGAACCCTGGTGGACGCTGCAACACGCCATGCAGTTGATAGGGCCACTGGCAGGGTTCGCCATTCTGGCCAGTGTGTGGGTATTGGTTTTGCGCCGGCGTGTGCGGCAGCAGACACGCTTTATCAGTGAGAAGCTCGCGCAAGAGGAGCACTTGAAGGAGGCCGCTGAAGAAGCGAGCCGGGCCAAGAGCGATTTCCTGGCTGTGATGAGCCACGAAATCCGCACCCCGATGCATGGCGTGCTGGGGATGACTTCGCTCCTTTTGACTACTCCTCTCGATGAGGAACAGCTCGATTTCGTGAGCACCATCCAAAGCTCGGGCAATGCTCTCCTAAATGTCATCAACGACATACTCGACTTCTCAAAAATTGAGGCGGACAAGCTGCAGTTAGAGGTAGTGCCTTTCGATTTACGCCTGCTGATTCGGGAATCGTTGGATGTGGTGGCCGTCTCCGCCCGGGAGAAGAAGCTGGCTTTACATACGCTAGTGGACGAAGGGCTGCGTCCGGAAGTGGTCGGCGACCCCTCGCGGTTGCGGCAGATTCTGCTGAATCTTTTGTCGAACGCCATCAAGTTTACGCAGCATGGCTCCGTGACGCTGAAGATCGCGCAGGAGCATTCCGACGGGCGTTCGGAGGCCATTCTCGTTTCCGTCACCGATACGGGAATCGGCATCAGCCCGGCTCAACAGGCGCGCCTATTCGAGCGCTTTTCGCAAGGGGACAGCTCGACGACGAGAAAGTTTGGGGGCACGGGGTTGGGATTGGCGATCACTAAACGCCTGGTGGAATATATGGGTGGCTCCATTGGGATCGATAGCGAACCCGGGACCGGGAGTACCTTCTGGTTTAGAGTGACTCTGCCGCTGCAGCAGAGCGGCAACGGCGTTGGTTCGCCGGGAGTGCCGGAGGAGCAGCTTCTTTCAGCCTAGATTCGGGGCGATGTAGGCGAACCCTTACTGAATTGGCGTTAGGGTGGGCGCGATGGCCGCTGCCGGAGAGGGTGGGGAGAAGTGGATGATGTACGACCGCATTCCGCGTTCCGCGAAGCTCATGCCGTAGCGCTTAGCTTCGGCAAGCGCCCGCTGATTGTCCCAGCCGTCGTGCTGAATGCGATAGCAGGCGATGGCGGTTCCGGTACGATCTTTCCCGCGCCAGCAATGCACAAAGATAGTGTCCGTCTGATTCTGAGTCAAGAGCGATAGGACGAGTTCAATCTGCGCGTTCGTAGGCGCCGAGAAGGGGGCAAAGGGGATGTTGATGTATTTCATGCCTAGCTTCTCCGCCGCTTGCTTCTCTTCCAAGGTGTCTTCGCGGGATTGGCGTAAATCGATGTCCACTTTGATGCCCATGGCGCCCAGTTCCTCTAGGCCGACGAGCATGGGTTCGCCGCCGCGGTAGAGATGATCGTTGACTTTACCGAAACTCCGCACGTGCGCCGCAGGTGCCTGCGCGGCGCACGTGCCCGAAAGAACACTGCACAAGCCAATCAGCAGCAGGCATGACGTTTTGCGGGCGGACGTAATTACGTGTGGCACTTGGCGCATTACTGAGGCGGGGCCTTAGGACTAGGTAGCGGACTCGGCGGTAGTTGAGCGGGAGGAGTTCCGCCGACGTCGCCGTACTTGATGGTCGATTCCGTTTTGAATTGATACTTTTTGTATTGGTCGTATTTTATGACGACTTTGATGCGCTGTGATGGGCCGTCTTTGAAGTTCAATGTATCGTCGGCATAGGTGTAGGTGGGGAACCAATACTTACCGTCGATCTGCTCGCGATACGTCTCGAATTTCGGAAACTGCTGATCCTCGCCCCTGCTCAAACGGCCCGTCGCGCGCCCATAGGTTTTGACAATTTGCAGATCCTGATCGTCCACCCAGATCTGGCCGTCAAAGTAACGTTTGCGGTCCTTGGTGAGCACTTTCGGCTTCACCGAGAACACGTAACAGGAGATCTCGTCCACAGGCTGGCGTCCTACGTAGTTGACGATGTATTGGCTTGCCGTATCGTTGGTCATAACAAACGGCAGCACGTTCCGAAAGTCCTGCTCGTCTTCCGCTGTCATGCCGATGTGTTCGAGCGAGATGACAGGAGCATGGAGAACGTGAGAAACTCGCCGGTCGCGGTCGTCGAAGGTGACCAACTCGACCAATTCGTAAGAACCGCCACTGGGCTCGGTCTCCGACATCTTAGTGCTTTGCCGGTAGCTGTAGCTCTCGCGAGCGTTGGCAAAATCTGTTTCTTTTTGGGTGAATTTCTTAATGATGTCTTGAACCTGATCAGGGGTGAGAGTAGGTTTTACGTCGGCCGCGCCGAGGAGAACCGCTGAGCCGAGTACACAAAAAATCAGCGCGCTACTACGTTGAAGCATTTTTCCTTCTATCTCTATTGTGACGGATGCCCGGCGGCGGCGTTACCGCTGATTGCTAAGGTCGAGCAAAGCTTTGGCGATGGTCAGCCGCTGCATGTTGCTGGTGCCTTCGTAGATGCGGCCGATCTTGGCGTCGCGGTAGAGCTTTTCGACCGGGTAATCCTTCGAAAAGCCGACGCCACCGAAGATTTCGACTGCCTCCGAAGCCACCTGTTCAGCAATCACCGAGCAGAAATACTTGGCCATGGCCGCCTCCGTCACAAAGGGTTGGGCGGCGTCGCGCAGGCGAGCGGCATTGTAGACCAACAAGCGGGCAGCCTCAATGCGCGTGGCCATTTCCGCCAGAGAGAACTGGACGCCCTGGAAATCGCCGATGGGTTTGCCGAACTGTTTGCGCTCGCGGGCGTAGCGGAGCGCGTGATCGAGCGCTCCCTGGGCGAGTCCCAGCATTTGCGCGGCGATGCCGATTCGGCCTTCGTTCAATGTTTCGATGGCGATTTTGTACCCTTTGCCCGGCTCGCCCAGTAGCTGCCCGGGTGCGACGGCGACCTCGTCCAAGGTCAGCTCACAAGTGGAAGAGGCGCGAATGCCGAGTTTGTCTTCTTTCTTTCCGATTCCAAAACCGGGAGTGCCGCGTTCGATGAGAAAACAGGTGACGCCGCGATAACCCGCCGCGGGATCAACTGTGGCGAAGAGCAGGAAGAGGCCGGCTTCCGCTGCATTGGTGATCCATAGTTTGCGTCCGGAGATACGGTATTGGTCCCCGTGCTTGACGGCGCGCGTGGTGAGGGCGAAGGCATCCGAGCCGGAGCCCGCTTCAGACAACGCATAGGCGCCGACGGTGTCGGCCGCCAGCCGTGGCAAATATTGCTGCTTTTGCGCGGCGTTGCCCCAGCCTCCGATGGCATTGCTGACGAGCGTGTTTTGTACATCTACGATGACCGAGGCAGAAGGATCCACTTTGGCCAACTCCTCAATCGCGAGGACGGATTGGAAGAAGGTTCCGCCTTGGCCGCCGTACTGTTCTTTGATGTCGATGCCCATCAAGCCGAGCTCGAACATCTCTTTCAGCAGGTCTGCGCGAAACTTACCTTCGTCGTCCATGGCACGAACGTGCGGAGCGAGGCGCTCTTTGGCGAACTGGCGGACGGACGTTTGAAAGAGCCTCTCTTCCTCGAGCAGAACCGTGAGAGGCGCTACGGCTGCGAGTTCGGCGGCTTCGGGCATGACGGCCACCATCATAGCTCCGGCGAAGCCGGTGCCGTAACCTGGGGATAGTCGATGAGCATGCGTTTATTTACTTCTTTTCTTGTAGCCGGCCTCTTGCTGAGCGGTGGCATAGGGCGTTGTCAGACGATGGCACAAACGACGGCACAGACGACGGCGAACGTGACTCGCGCGACGCTGGATAACGGCCTGCGAGTTGTGATTGTTCGTGATCCGCTGGCGCCGGTGGCGACCATTGAAGAGAACTATCTGGTGGGCGCGAACGAGACGCCGGCAGGTTTTCCGGGGACGGCGCATGCGCAGGAGCACATGGCATTTCGCGGCTGTACGGGTTTGACTTCGGACCAGATCGCGGCGATTTATGCGCAACTGGGCGGCTATATGGATGCCGATACCCAGCAGAACATCACGCAGTACTTCGTGACCGTTCCATCGCAGGACCTGGACGTGGCGCTACGCGTGGACGCAGCCTGCATGTCGGGCGTGGAGGACTCGCAAGAGCAGTGGGCGCAGGAGCGCGGAGCGATTGAGCAGGAAGTGTCGCGCGATCTTTCGAATCCGGTTTATAAGTTCATCACGCGATTGAACCAGGATCTGTTCGCGGGCACGCCTTACGAACACGACGCCCTGGGCACAAGGCCGTCGTTCGAGAAGACCACGGGCGAGATGTTGAAGAAGTTTTATATGGCCTGGTATGCGCCGAACAACGCCATTCTTGTGATTACAGGCGATGTGGACTCGGCCGGGACGCTGGCCAAGATCAAGCAGTATTACGGCGGGATCCCGCGCCGGACCATTCCGCCGCACCCGGAAGTGAAGTTGAGTCCGGTGAAGGCGGAATGGTTTACGCTCGAGAGCAACCTGCCGTATCTGCTGACGCTGATGGCGTTTCGCTTCCCCGGAACGGACAGCCCTGACTTCGCCGCTGCAAGAATCTTGAGCGACGTTCTTTCGAGTCAACGGGGCAATCTTTATGCCCTGGTGCCGGAAGGCAAGGCACTGGGGACGGAGTTTGCGCTTCTGGAAACTTACCCCAAGGCGAGTGCCGCGTTCGCGCTGGCGGCGCTGCCCTCGGGGGCCGACCCGGCCGCAATTAACGCGGAATTGAAGAAGGTGCTGGCGGATTATGTCGCGAATGGCGTTCCACCGGATCTAGTGGACGCGGCGAAGAAAGGGGAGCTGGCGAGCGCGGAGTTCGGTCGCAATTCGATCACGAATCTGGCGGCGCTGTGGTCGCAGGCGCTGGCAGCAGAAGGGCGCCAATCGCCTGATGAAAAGGTAGAAGCGCTGAAGCGCGTCACGGCCGAAGACGTAAACCGCGCGGCGAAGAAATATCTGGTTCAACAGAACGCCATCACGACCACGCTGAAGCCGGTGCCGTCGGGTGAGGCCGCGGCTGCCAAGGGTTTTGGAGGCAGCGAGAAGGCGACCAGCACGCCGACAAAGCCCGTGGCGCTGCCTGATTGGGCGGAGGCGGCGGTGAAATCGCTTCGCGTGCCGGAGCCGACTCTCCATCCATCCGATGTGAAGCTCGCGAACGGGATCAGGCTGATTGTGCAGACCGAGAGAAC
>JAABUQ010009645.1_pt1 | contig 12980 bp, 12 predicted proteins | sample 5560001 | NCBI WGS metagenome assembly JAABUQ01 (sample SAMN10711888, study PRJNA513371) | rock metagenome | isolation source: Antarctica rocks | place: Antarctica: Victoria Land, Finger Mt nord | collected 2015-12-18 | reverse complement strand
CGGCTTCGAGTATGGCGAGCTCGGTCATGGTCGGGCTGCCTACCCCGCCTGCCTGATCCTGTCATCCCGGCCGTAGCGCAGCGGAGAGCTGGGACCGCGGCAAGCTCCGGCCGCGGCGTTTGTGGCGGTCCCGGCTCGCCCGCAGGGCCGTCCGGGATAACAGGGTGGAGAAGTTGGCGAGGTGGGAAGCCTACGCCGCCAGCGCCGTCCGCACCTTTTCGACGATGGCCTTGAAGCCGGAGGGATCGCCGCCGGCGATGTCGGACAGCACCTTGCGGTCCATCTCGATCCCGGCCTGGTTCAAGCCGTGGATGAACTGGGAGTAGGTCATGCCCTCCTCCCGCGCGGCGGCGTTGATGCGCTGGATCCACAGGCCGCGGAACTGGCGCTTGCGCACCTTGCGGTCGCGGTAGGCGTACTGGCCGGCCTTGTCGACCGCAGCCTTGGCGGCGCGGATGGTGTTCTTGCGGCGGCCGTAAAAGCCCTTCGCCTGCTCGAGCACCTTCTTGTGTTTGGCGTGGGACGTGACGCCCCGTTTCACTCTAGCCATGTGACATCATCCTGATTGTAAGGAAACGCGTGGCGGTCAGCCGTACGGCATGAAGCTCTTGATGATCTTCGCGTCGGGATCGGACATCACCTTGGTGCCGCGGTTCTGGCGGATGTACTTGGCGTTGTGGCTGATCAGGCGGTGACGCTTGCCGGCGACGCCGGATTTCACATGGCCGGTGGCGGTCAGCTTAAAGCGTTTCTTGACGCCGGATTTGGTCTTCAACTTCGGCATTTTGGAGTTCCGGGTCGCGTCGCCGCGCCCGTCCTTCTGTATGAGACAGCGTAAGGAGCCGCCGTGGCATGCCAAGGGCCAGGCGGCTCGCGGAAAGCGGGGCTGATACGCCTGAACCGACCGGAGTGCAACCGGCCGGGCGATCCCGCGCCTACTTCGGGGCGAGAATCATAATCATCTGCTTGCCTTCCATGCGGGGCTCGTACTCGACCTTGGCCACCGGGTCGAAGTCCGCCTTTACCCGTTGCAGCAGCTTCATGCCCAGCTCGGGATGGGCCAGCTCGCGGCCGCGGAAGCGCAGGGTGACCTTAACTTTGTCGCCTTCCTCGAAGAAGCCGTGCATCGCTCGCGCCTTCACATCGTAGTCGTGCGTGTCGATGTTGGGCCGCAGCTTGATCTCCTTGATCTCGACGACCTTCTGCTTCTTGCGCGCCTCGTTCTTCTTCTTCTGCTCCTGAAACCTGAACTTGCCATAATCCAAGATCTTGCAGACGGGCGGGTCGGCGTTGGGCACGATCTCGACCAAATCCAGCCCCGCCTCCTGCGCCGCCTCGAGCGCCGCGGCGGTGGGCATGACTCCCTGTTTCTCGCCGTTCTGATCGATCAGAAGCACGCGCGGGACGCGAATGTCGTCGTTCATCTTCGGCCCGTCCTTGACGGGCGGGGCTTGCATGGGGCGGCGTATGGTCAGGTCTCCCAGAGCTGTTGCAGGGTCGGCTAACGAGGGCGTCCGAGTCGCCTCCATTGCCCATAGCATATCGGAGCCGGGGGCGGAACGATCAACCCGCGCCGAGCATCGCCCGGGCCGCCGCCGTCACCTCCTCGACCGGCAGGTCGGCCAGCCGCTCGCGCCCGGCGATCCGCACACGCCGCCCACGGGGCGCGCACAAGGCCGGATCGGACTCGGCGCTGAACAGCACCAGGGTCGGCGCGCCCGCGGCGGCGACCAGGTGGGTGGGGCCGGTGTCGTTGCCGACCGCCAGCGCCGCGCGTGCGCCGAGCGCGGCGATCTGGGCATAGTCGGTACGGCCGGTCAGGTCGCGGGCGGTGGGCGCGACGGCGGCTATGGCGCGCGTGGCCTGCGCCTCCAGCGGGCCGCCGATCACGCCGACCGCCAGCCCGTCGGCGGCCAGCGCGGCGGCCAGCGCAGCATAACGCTCCGCGGGCCAGCGCTTGCCGGGGCGCAGCGCCGAGGCGCCGGGGATCAGCAGGGCGTAGGGCGCGCTCAGGCCGAAGTGCTCGGGCCGCCGCTCGGGCGCGGCGTCGTCAAGCATGAAGCCCAGATCCGGCGGCGGCGCGGTCTCGGGCGCGGTCGGAGCGTCCGGCCAGATGCCGGCGTCGCGCAACTGCTCGGCTTGCCGCTCCAGCGTGTGCATGAAGTCGCGGGCGGAGTTGGCGTGGGGATGTGAAGCGCCGTGCGCTATGCCCGACCACTCCGGCGGGTTCGGGCGCAGGGCCTGGAAGTAAGTGCTGGAGCGGCTGGAGGTCTGCAGGTCGTACACTCGGTCATAGTGCGCCCGCCGCAGGCGCTGCAGCATGGCCAGCGTCGCACCCGCCTGCTTCGGCCGGCCATCGGTCTCGATCCGGTCGAAATAGGGCGTGGCGGCGGCCAGCCTCTCGTAGGGCGGAGTGGTCAGCAAGGTGATCTCCGCCTGGGGGTGGGCGGCGCGGATGCGGACCATGGCCGGGATCGCCTGGACGAAGTCGCCCAGCGCGGCCAGCTTGATGACCAGAATGCGCTTCAAGGCCGCCGGCCGCCGAGCAGGCGGGCGTAGAGGTCCAGCGTCGCGCCGGTCATGGCCTCCAACGAGTAGAGCCGCCGCGTCCGCTCGCGCCCCGCCGCACCCATCGCCGCCCGGCGCTCGGGCGACAAGGCGAGCGCCCAGCCGAGCCCCTTGGCCCAGGCGTTCACGTCGCCCGGGGCGATCAGTCGCCCGGTCTCGCCGTCGGCCACCGTCTCGGTCGCGCCGCCATGGGCGGCGGCGAGCACGGGGCGGCCCATCGCCTGCGGCTCGACCGCGGTGCGCCCGAACGCTTCCGGTTCGAGCGACGGAGCGCAGGCGAAGTCGGCGGCCAGATAGGCGGCAGGCATGTCGCTGCAGTGGCCAGGCAGGCGCACTTGGTCCGCCAGCCCGGCGGCGACCGCCTGCCGCTCCAGCTCGGCGCGATAGTCGCTGCGGCCCTGGTCGTCGCCGGCCAGCACCAGCACGAATCCACCCTGCCCCGCAGCCGCCGACCGCGCCGCCGCCTCGATCAGCAGGCCCTGCCCCTTCCACCGCGTCAGCCGCCCGGCCAGCAGGAAAACCGTTCGCCGATCGTCGGGCGCAAGGCCCCAGCTCGCCCGAACGGCGGCGACCCGTTCAGACGACACGGCTGCGGGATCGAACCGGGCGAGGTCGACGCCGCGCGGGATGGACACCACGCGCGCCGGATCGGTCCCGTGCTCGGCCAGGATGTGCGCGCGGGTGAAGTCGGAGTTCGCGATCACCAGGTCGCTGCGGGTCATCACCGCATTGTACCAGCGCTTGAGGCCCGACCGGGCGTTGTAGAGGCCGTGATAGGTGGCCACGCTGGGCACGCCCGTCCGCCGCGCCGCCGCCAGCGCGCTGAAAGCCGGGGCGCGGGAGCGGACGTGGACCAACCCGACCCGCTCGCGCCTGATTAGCTCCGTCAGGCGGGCCGCGTTGCGCCAGAGCGTCACCGGGTGCTTGCGATCCACCGGCAACCGGATCAGCTCGCCGCCCCGGGCGCGCAGCTCGCCCTCCAGCCGTCCGCCCGCCGAGGCCACCAGCGCCCGCCCGCCCGCCGCCACGATCGCCGCCGCCACGTCCAGCGTGGTGTGCTCCACCCCGCCGGTGTCGAGCGCCGGGGTGACCTGCAGGATGACGGCGCCGGGCGACAGGCTCACTCCGCCTCCGCCGCCACCGCTTCGATCACCACGAAGGCCTGGGCGTAGGGGACCTCGTCGGTCAGGGTCAGGTGGATCAAGCCCCGGCGCCCGGCGGGAACCAGGGCGGCCAGACGCTCGGCGGCGCCGCCGGTGAGGGCCAGGGTGGGCGCGCCGCCGCGGGCGTTGACGACGCCCATGTCGCGCCAGGCCACCCCGCGGCTCATGCCGGTGCCCAGCGCCTTGGCGCAGGCCTCCTTGGCGGCGAAACGCTTGGCGTAGCTGGCGGCGCGACCCTCGGGCGTCGCCTTGCGGTCGGAGCGGGCGCGCTCCAGGTCGGTGAACAGCCGCGTGGCGAATCGCTCGCCGAAGCGGTCGAGCGAGGCGGCGATGCGGCGGATGTCGGTCAGGTCCGCGCCGATGCCTACGATCACGCCGCGGGATCCCGCGCGGCGGTCATCAGCCCGCGCATCCGGGCGATGGCGGCGGGCAGGCCGATGAAGACCGCCTCGCCGATCAGGAAATGGCCGATGTTCAGCTCGACGATCTCAGGCAAGGCGGCGATCGAGCCTACGCTGTCATAGTCGATGCCGTGCCCGGCGTGGACCTCCAGCCCCAGTTCGGCGGCGCGGGCGGCGGCGGCGCGCAAGCGGTCGAGGTGAGCCGCGGCGTCCGCCTCGCCGGCCCGAAGCGCGTCGCAATAGGCGCCGGTGTGCAGCTCGACGATGTCAGCGCCGATCTCGGCCGCGGCGGCGACCTGGTCGGCGTCGGCCTGCACAAACAGCGAGACCCGCGCCCCTGCACCGCGCAGCCGCCGTACGGCGTCGGTGATCGTCGCGCGGCCGCCGATCACGTCGAGCCGGCCCTCGGTGGTCCGCTCCTCCCGTCGCTCTGGCACCAGGCAGGCGGCGTGCGGGCGGGTGCGGACGGCGATGGCGACCATATCGTCGGTGACCGCCATCTCGAAGTTCAGCGGCGCGCCTCGCTCGCCCAGCATGGCCGCCAGCCGCGCCATGTCCGCATCGCGGATGTGGCGGCGATCCTCGCGCAGGTGGGCGGTGATGCCGTCCGCCCCGGCGTCGAGCGCCAGCGCCGCCGCGCGCACCGGATCGGGATCGCCGCCGCCGCGGGCGTTGCGCACGGTGGCCACATGGTCGACGTTTACGCCTAGGCGGGAAAGACGGAGGCCTATCAAGCACGCGCTCCTTGCGAGATCACGCCCCACCCCCGTCGCCCTCGGACTTGATCCGACGGCCTACGTCCGCCGACACGGAGGTGGATCGCCGCGGCGTGACGAGCGGCGGAAAGAGGCCCTCCGATCAAGTCGGAGGGCGACGAGTGAAGGAGGCGCGGCCGCGAAGGCGAGCGGCTCACGGGCCGAGCCTTCGGCTGCCGGGATCCTCGACCGGCAGGGCGGCCAGCTCGGGCGGCAGGGCGTCGGCGGGCCAGGCAGGTACCTTTAGGCGGGCCAGCGCCACCAGGGGCGCGCCCACCTGCGCCTCGCCGCCCGAGCGGTCGACGATGCAGGCGGCGCAGGCGACCTCGCCTCCCGCCGCGCGGATCGCGCCTATGCACTCGCGCGAGGACAGGCCGGTGGTGACGATGTCCTCGACCATCGCCACCCGAACGCCGGGGTCCAGGTGGAAGCCGCGACGCAGCTTGAACGTCCCCGCCTCGCGTTCGACGTAGATCGCCGAAACGCCCAGCGCCCGCGCGGTCTCGTAGCCCGGAATGATCGCGCCGACCGCCGGCGAGACCACGATGTCAACCGCGCCCACCGCCGCGGTGATCCGCTCGGCCAGGGCGCGGCACAGGCGCTCTGACCGGCGCGGGTCCATGAACACCAGGTTCTTCTGCAGGAACACGCCCGAGTGCAGGCCCGAAGACAGCACGAAGTGCCCCTCGCGGAGAGCGCCCGCGGCGCGGAACTCGTCCAGCACGTCGTCGGAGGTCATGCGCCCGTCGTACCCGCGCCCGCCCGGCCCGTCGAGCGGCCGGTGAGCCGCCGTTAAGCGCGGCTTGACCCTTGCAGGCGTACGGCCCGTGGTTCCCGCTCCGCACAGGACCGCGCCGCCATGATACGCGCCCCCCTTCTCGCAGCCGCCCTGCTGACCCTCGCCGCGCCTGCCTGGGCGCAGAACATGGCCCAGATCGGCCGGGCGCAGGCGGGCGCGGACTGCCCGGGCTGCAACCTGTTCCAGGCCGACCTCGCCAACCGGGAGCTGCACGGCCGCTCCTTCGCCGGGGCGCGCCTGCGTCAGGCCGACCTGTCGGCGGCGGTGATGACCCGGGTCAGCTTCGCCCACGCCGACCTGCGCGACCTCAACGCGTATGGGGCGGTGTTCACCGGCTCCAACTTCGCGGGCGCGGACCTGACCAACGCCAGCCTCGTCGGGACCTTCTTGCAGGGGGCCGATCTGCGCGGCGCGCGGCTGGCCGGGGCCAACTTCTCCGGCGCGGAGATGGACCGGGCGGTCGGCCTGACCCAGGGCCAGCTGGCCGGAGCCTGCGGCGACGAGGCCACCCGCCTGCCCCGCGGCCTGCGCCTGGCGCCCTGCCGCTGAGCCTCGGCCGGAGCGCCCTTACCGCGATTTAAGTAGCGGCCCGGTCGCGCGAGTCCCAAGTCTCGGCGGCCGACGCGGAGGTCGCACCGGCGGAGCTCCCGATGCCGCGCACCCTCGCCCTGCTCGTCGTCCTGACCGCCATCGCCGCAGCCGGACCCGCGCTGGCGACGGAAGCGGCGGCCGATCGGGACGTGGCGCGGAGCGTGTCGATCGGCGGGTCGTGCGTGGGCTGCGCCTTCTCCGGCCGGCGACTGTCGGACGCGGCCTTCATCGGCGGCGATTTCAGCCGTGCGACGCTGATCGGCGCCGATCTGCGCGGCGCCCACTGCATGGGCAGCAACTTCGAGGGCGCAAACTTCGCCGGGGCCGACCTGCGCGGCGTGCATGCGGTCGGCAGCCGGTTCCGCAACGCCGATTTCAGCGGCGCCCAAATGGACGGGATCGAGGCGCAGGGGGTCGATTTCGGCGGCGCTCGCCTCAGCCGCGCGCGGCTTACCGGGGCCGAGGCGCAGGGGACCAGCTTCGCGCGCGCCGACCTGACCGGCGCACGGTTGACCCGCGCCGAACTTCAGTCGGCCAGCTTCGCCGGCGCCGACGCCCGCGGGGCCGACTTCCAGGGCGCCGAGCTGCAGGGCGCCGCCCTGACGCACGGACGCTTCGCACGAGCCTCGTTCAGAGACGCCGAGCTGCAAGGCGCACGGCTGGACGGGTCCAGCTTCGGCGGAGCGGACTTCACGGGCGCGGAGCTGCAAGGGGTCGATCTGCGCGGCGCAGACTTGGCGGAGGCGCGCGGTCTCAACGCCGAGCAGGTGGCTCACACCTGCACCGACGGGGCGACGCGACTGCCGCGCGGCCTGCGTGCGCCCGGCTGCATCGTCATGCTGCGCCTGTTCCGGGCGCCGTCGATCCCTCCCGTTCCGCCCCGGCCTCCGGCCCCGCCCGCCGTCAAGCCTTGATCGGGGACGCCACGCGCAGGTGCAGCTCCTTGAGCTGGCGGTCGCCAGCCGGAGCGGGGGCGTTCATCATCAGGTCTCGCGCCTGCTGGTTCAGCGGGAAGGCGATCACTTCGCGGATGTTGGACGCGCCCGCCAGCAGCATGACGATGCGGTCGATGCCCGGCGCTATGCCCCCGTGCGGCGGCGCGCCGTAACGGAAGGCGTTGAGCATCCCCCCGAACCGGTCCTCCACCGTCTGCGCGTCATAGCCGGCGATCTCGAACGCCTTGAGCATGATGTCGGGGCGATGGTTGCGGATGGCGCCGCTGGACAGCTCGATGCCGTTGCAGACGATGTCGTACTGGTAGGCCAGGATGTCGAGCGGGTCGCGCGTGACCAGCGCCTCCATCTCGCCCTGCGGCATGGAAAAGGGGTTGTGGCTGAAGTCGATGCGCTTCTCGTCCTCGTTCCACTCGTACATGGGGAAGTCGACGATCCAGCAGAATTTGAACTGCGCCTCGTCCACCAGCTTAAGCTCGGTCCCGACCTTGGTCCGCGCCAGCCCGGCGAAGCGGTAGGTCTGCGCCGGATCGCCCGCCACGAAGAACACCGCGTCCCCGACCTTCAGCCGTAGCTGGTCGCGGATCGCCGAGGCGCGCTCGGGCCCGATGTTCTTGGCGACCGGCCCCGCGCCGCCCTCCTCACCCTCCCGCCAGAAGATGTAGGCCAGCCCCGGTTGGCCTTCGCCCTTGGCCCAGTCGTTCAACCGGTCGGCGAAGGCGCGCGAGCCGCCGTCGGGCGCGGGGATCGCCCAGATCCGTGCCTTGGGGTCGCCGTCGAGGATGCGCGCGAACACGCCAAAGCCGCCGCCCCGAAAGTGCTCGGAGACGTCGGCCATCTCAATGGGATTGCGCAAGTCGGGTTTGTCGCTGCCGTACCGGGCGATGGCCTCGCGGTAAGGGATTCGGGGAAAAGCGCCGGCGGTGACCGGCTTGCCGTCTGCGAACTCCTCGAACACCCCGCGCATTACCGGCTCGATGGTGGCGAACACGTCCTCTTGGGTGACGAAGCTCATCTCCAAATCGAGCTGGTAGAACTCGCCGGGCGAGCGGTCGGCGCGGGCGTCCTCGTCGCGAAAGCACGGCGCGATCTGGAAGTAGCGGTCGAAGCCGGCGACCATCAATAGTTGCTTGAACTGCTGCGGCGCCTGCGGCAGGGCGTAGAACTCGCCCGGATACACGCGCGAGGGCACCAGGAAGTCGCGGGCGCCCTCCGGGCTGCTGGCGGTCAGGATCGGGGTCTGGAACTCGGTGAAGCCCGCCTCGATCATCCGCCGCCGGATTAAGGCGATCACCCCCGCCCTCAGCACGATGTTGCGGTGCAGGGTGTCGCGACGCAGGTCGAGGTAGCGGTGCTTGAGCCGCAAATCCTCGGGATAGTCCGGCTCGCCAAACACCGGCACGGGCAGCTCGGCGGCCTCCGACAGCACGTCCAGCGCGGTCACCCGCACCTCGATCCCGCCGGTGGGCAGGGCGGCGTTGACGGTCTCGGGCGAGCGCGCGATCACCTCGCCGTCGATGCGAACGACGCTCTCGGCCCGCAGCCGCTCGGCGGCGGCGAACCCCGGCGATGAGGGCGACAGCACCAGCTGGGTGACCCCGTAATGGTCGCGCAGGTCGATGAACATCAGCCCGCCGTGGTCACGCTTGCGGTGCACCCAGCCCGACAGCCGCACGCTCGCGCCCGTGTCCGTCAGGCGCAGGGCGCCGCAGGTATGGCTACGATAGGTGTGCATGGGCGGGCTCATCGGGGCAGGCTCGAGCGGGGCGGGCGGAGGCCGGAAGGGCGCACCCGCCCCAATCATTGTCAAGGCGGCGGCACGGGGATGACGTAGCGCTCTTAGCCGATGGATCGGGCGCGGGAGGCCTTCAACCGTAAGGGGCGCAACACGGACCTCACTCTCTGATCGTACACGCCGTCGTCATGTCACATCCGGCGCTGCTCCGTCGCTGCCCGCTCGACTTCCTCGCTTGTGCGGTCGGCCCGGTAATCTCAGTCTCGGAAGACCTCTGAGACTGAGATTAGTACTTCGCTCTAAGGGTTACGCCGAAAGTGCGAGGTTGGCCCAGGAAGCCGTCAATAGTTCCGGTTTGAAACGGCGCATTATACTTGATCTGGTAGTAGTTTTCGTCGAACAGATTTTGCGCCCAAAGCTCAACGCTCCACCGCTTGTCACGAGGTCCAAGCCCGATACGACCATCGACGACGGTGAAGGAGCCTTGGCTTTTTAGCGGATCAAGGTCGGCGCCGGTGTTGTAATCGCTGTTGAAGCGCAGGGCCAAGTTCACGCGTCCATCTAAAGCATCGGTGATGGGATGCTCGTAGGTGACCGAGCTGGTCAGGGTGTAGAGGGGCGCAAGGGAAAGACGGCTGCCCGGCAGCCGATAGGTCGTGGCGAAGCTGGCGTTCGTCGGATTGCCGTTCGCATCCCGACCACCCAGCAGGGATGCGTCCCTAAGCGGGAAACGCGTATTGGCATAGGTCAGGCCGCCCTGGACGGTCAGGCCCGTCATCGGTCGCCACAGAGCGTCAAGGTCGACACCCATCGACTTGACCTCAGGCACCGGCAGCACGGTGAAGAACAGCCCATTGAATGCGGTGTATTGGTAATTGGTGAAATCCTGGTAGAAGATCGCACCGTTCAGGTTCAGGCGACGGTTCAGCAAGGTTGTTTTCAGGCCGAGCTCGTAGGAGTCGACGAACTCTCCGGGAAAACTTGTGTCCTTTACCGGTTGGAGAGACAGGGCGGCATTGGCGCTGGTGGGCGCGAAGTAGGGGTAGGCGATCCGGTCGAGATTGAAACCGCCCGACTTGTACCCACGCGAGTACGAGACGTAGCTGAGGTACTCAGGATTGAAACGATAGGATAGCTTACCCGTGCCTGTGACCGCATTCTCGTCGTGGAGGGTGTGATTTTTGTAGGTGTCGAATTTGCCATTGGCGAAGGGTTGGCAGACCGTGTTGGCGAAGGCGGCCGCGAGGGGAGAGGCCGCGGTCGCCGCGCAGGCGCGCCCGCCGTCGGAGTTGGAGTAGACGGCGTCCTCGGTCTTTTCGTCGTCGGTGTAGCGCAGTCCGCCGGTCAGTTCGAGCTTGTCGGTCAGGTGATAGGTCGCGTTGCCGAAAAAGGCGTAGGACAGGTCGTCCTGATGAAAGTTGTCGCGCTGACCGGTGTTGGCCGCGTCGAGGTTGGTGATCGGCAGCAGGGAACTGACCGGAAGCTTGATGCCGGCCGCGGCCGCTCCTGCCGAGAGCAGGTTGGCGAAGAATGGAGAGAAGTCGTTGCCGAACAGCAATGCTACCTTGGAGTCCAGCTTCTCATGGGCGACGAAGCCGCCGACGGTGTAGTCGAGTTTGCCGAAAGCGCCGCCGAGCCGCAATTCCTCACTGAATTGCTTGAACTCGTTTCCATTGGAACCATCGACAGGCCGGTAGAACAAGTCTGCGCTGGTGAAGTCGGAGTCCTGGCCGCTGACCTGCCGCCAATCGCGATAGGCCGTGATCGAGGTGATCTTCGCTCCGCCGAGAAAGGCCGGGCTGTAGTTGAGTTCAAGCGAGGCGCCGCCGTCCTCTATTCCTTGGTTGGTCGGCCTATTCGCGTACGCCAATCGATTGAAGGGGTTGGGCGGGTTGGCCACGCCGCCGTCGAGCGGCGCGAAGGCCTTGACCAGCGCGGCGGTCGGACCGTCCACCACCTGAACACCCACGCAGCAGTCCTCGCTCCGGCGGGTGTAGTCCAGGATCAATCGCGCGGTCAGCTCACTGCTCGGCTCGTACAGCAGCTGGCCCCGCATGGTGTAGAAGTTGCGGTTCTGGTCGTCGGTGACGGTGCGGGGGCCCCTGCCGACCGACACGTCCTGGAAGCCGTCGCGGGAGCGCTGGGAGAAGAACAGGCTTCCCGCCAGCTTGTCGGCAATCAGCGGCCCGGTCACCGTCGCCGAACCGCCGACCTCGCCATAGTTCCCGGCCGTGAACTCGGCGTTCGCCCCGAACTTGAACGAGGGCTGGGCGGTCAGGATGTTGATGACGCCGGCGGAAGTGTTCTTGCCGAACAGGGTGCCCTGCGGTCCTTTCAGCACCTCGATGCGCGTCAGCTCGCCGATGTCGCCGAAACCGACGCCGTTGCGCGGCCGGTACACGCCGTCGACCACCACGCCGACCGAGGACTCCAGGCCGGGATTGTCGCCGACCGTGCCGATGCCGCGGATACGGGCGGTGGTGGCCGCTTCGTTGCTGGACGAGACCACGGTCAGGCCGGGGATGACGGCTTGAAAATCCTTGATGTCGCGTACGCCGGTGTCTTGCAGCAACTGAGCGCCGGCGACGTTCACCACGATGGGCACGTTCTGCAGGTTTTGCTCGCGCTTCTGAGCGGTGACGACGATTTCGCCGACTGTGTTTGAGGCGTCCGTCTGAGCCGAAGCGGCAGCGGTGGGGCCGGTCGGTTGGGCGGAATGCGTCTGGGCCGAAACCGCACCGGCGGTCACGAAGGCCAGAACGGCTGTTGAGATGGCCAGACCATCCCGCACGCCGCGAGCGCCAGGCATGGTGTTTCGAGCGCGCATATGCACGTTTCCCCTCGCGTTTTCTGGTGACAAGAGGTCCTTCTTGATCGGGACCGGAAGTGTTCTGATAAGTGGAGCGGCGCCGCTCCCCTATTTGCGAGCCGCTATGCGGTTATAAACGGGCGCTATTAGTCGAGAGTCGGGGGTGGCGCCGCTACCCTGCAGTGCAAGCTCGCGTCAGTTCGGAAACGTGGCCGATCCGCTCCACGTCCAGCACCATGCGCATCAACGCCTCCGCTGCGGCCGTATCCAGCACGCGGGTGGCGTTGGCCATGTACTTGGCCTTGAGGTCGGCGTCGCTCATCGGCCGCTCTGGCGTACCGTAGCTCGTGGCCACGCGATGGGAGACCACCTCGCCGCTCCGCAGCGTCAGGCGGACCTCGCCCGGGAAGTGCACCGGGAAGTCGCTGTCGGGATCCTTGGAGACCGTTGTCCGGTCGGACAGGGCCAGGACCTCGGGATCGTTCACGCCCTTGTCGTGGAAGGCGGCGAGGTCGACCTGACCGGTGACGAGCGCGAGCGCGACCACGTAGGGCGTGCTGAACATGGCCGCGTAAGGCTCACTCGGGCGGAGAGGGCCCGAGACCAGAGGGTGGATCCTCGGGGCGAGCGGCAGTTCGATGGCGGCTATGTCGTCCAGGTCGACCCTGGAGCGAAGCTCAAGCGCGCAGTCGACGAAGCCGTGGATGAAGTGGCAGCAGGGGTAGGGCTTCAGCGCGATGCCGCCGATCAGCCAGTCCTGGCCGAGACCATGGTCCGGCGAGGCCTCGCCGGACGGAATTGAGCCGAGATGGGTGTGGTAGAAGCCGTGCCCGCCCTCGAAGGCCGTGGAGGGGCCTCGGAAGCCGCTGGTCGCCAGCGCCGTCGCCGCGATCCCGCTGTGCGCCGCCCAGCCCGGGTGCATACGCTTCAGCCACGATCCCTGCAGCTCCAGCACGCCGGCGGCCATGCTGCCGCACAGCCCCGAGGCCGCGACGAGCTGGGCCCTGTCGGCCCCCATCAATCGGCCGGCCGCATAAGACGCGGCGAAAGCCCCGCACAGGGCCGTGGGATGAAACCCGCGGTCGTGGAAACCGCCCTTGGCGGCGAGGCCGAGGCGGCAGCCGATCTCCAATCCCGCGACGAAGCTTGTCAGGAAGTTGCGCCCGTCCGCGCCCGCCGCCTCGCCCGCCGCCAGCGAAGCGGCCA
>JAABUQ010009644.1_pt1 | contig 12981 bp, 13 predicted proteins | sample 5560001 | NCBI WGS metagenome assembly JAABUQ01 (sample SAMN10711888, study PRJNA513371) | rock metagenome | isolation source: Antarctica rocks | place: Antarctica: Victoria Land, Finger Mt nord | collected 2015-12-18 | reverse complement strand
GCCGTCACAAGGAAGATCAGGAAATGGCCCGGACTATGAAACACTCCGGTGGTGCCGGCCCGGTACTTGTATTTCAGGGGTATCAGGGAGAGAACCGTCACAAACGCCAGCCATAGCAGACCAATAAAGCGCATCAAAGCTCGTCGATCCGGAAGCGAGATTGAGCGGACGGCCGTTCCCATGCCACGCTCTCATTTTGGCAAATCGAGGCTGCCCTTATTCGCCAACCGCCACTGCCAGAATCTCTTCCGGAAGATTCTCTTTGATGAGGATCACTTCCGTGTCGTGCGCCGATTCACCCCGCAGTCTCGGCCTTTCCGCCACGTGAGGAGCATGCAGATTGCGATACGTCGGACTAGTAGCCCACAGCTCTTCATGTGTTCCCACGGCTTCGATACCGCCCTCTGAAAACACGGCAACCAGATCCGCCTTCCGAACGGTGGACAGCCGGTGAGCGATCACGAAACACGTGCGGCCCGGAATCAGCTTCTCGAAAGCGAGCTGAATCAATCGCTCGTTTTCGTTATCCAGGTGGCTGGTGGCTTCATCTAGAATGAGGATTTTCGGATCGTGTACGATCGCGCGGGCAATCCCAATACGCTGGCGCTCGCCGCCCGACAGCTTCAAGCCCCGCTCACCTACCTGGGTGTCGTAACCCGCGTGGCAGCGCTCGATAAATCCGTGCGCCTGTGCGACGTTCGTCGCGCGCTTTACCTCACGGGGCGTCACGGAGTCCCGTCCGTAGGCTATGTTCTCGAAGATGGTCCGCGAGAACAGGTCCACTTCCTGCGGGACCACGGCAATATGCTCTCGAAGACTGCCCTGCGTTAGGTCTCGTATATCCGTCCCATCGATCAGGATTCGGCCTTCTTGTGGATCGTACAGCCGTTGCAGCAGATTCATCAAGGTGCTCTTCCCCGAACCGCTGCGGCCTATTAGCGCTACCAGGGCGCCCGGCGCAACTTCAAAGCTGATATTTCGGAGAGCATAGCGATCCGCACCCCCATACTGGAACGACACATTGTCGAAGGTTACCGAATGGGCCGCCCCGGTGAGTGAGTCCGCGTGGGGACGGTCGCAGATTTTGCGGCCTTCTTCGAGAATCTCAAACAGGCGTTCGGCCCGGGAAAGGTTCCGGCGCAACTTCGGCAAAATAACCGATAGCTGCGAAATGGGGCCGTAGACCATATCCTGCATCGCGATGAACAACACGTAATCGCCCACTGTGCAGCGCCGTGTCAATACGAAAAAGCCGCCCAGCGCGATTACGCCCACGCGGCCCGCGGTAGCAATAAAGGTCTGGGTATTCTCGATCACCGCCCACAGCCGCTCGCCGCGGAAATGCTTTTCACGCGCCGCATAGAGGAGCTTGCGCTGCAGCGCCGCTTCGTTCTTCTCGCGGCCGAACTTTTTCACGCTCCGGGCGTTACTCGCGATGTCGTACGATTCCTTAGTAACTGTCTCAAACGCGCGGCTGATCTGGTGCTCCACTTCGTGCATGCGGCGGCCCAACCGCCCCACCGTCAGCACGTAAACCGGCAGCGGCAGAAACACCATCAGCGCGATAGCAGGGTTTTTGAGCGTCAGCGAGATCAAAACCCCGATCACCACCAGCATCGGAGGAATCAGGTTCTGCCCCAAAATTTCGTATAGCACCAAGAAGATCGCGGTACCGCCCCGATCCAGCGCTCCCACCACCTCACCCGTATTCACATTTGCCTGGTACTCGGTATCAAGGTGTAGGAAATGCGCAAACGCCGCATTCTTCACGCGGTCCTCGCACTCCGCGGCGGTCCGAAACAGACGATAGTTGTAAAAGGAACGCAGCGAGCGCGTGACGGCCGTCGCCGCAAATATGCCCAGCGCCGCCAGCGTGAGCGCGCGGAAAGATCCTCCGGTCTTCGACTGCAGCGACCCGATGATGTGATCGATCAGCCCGCGGGTCAAAAACGGTACCGCCAGGTCCAGTCCGGCGGCCAAGGTGATCAGTAAAACCAGCCCCGCGATAGTTCCCCGGTAGCCCTTCAATAGCGATATGATTTTCCAGCCAAGCCAAGGCTGGCGCTCCCGGGAAGCTGGATTGGCTGCGACGTCGGCCATGTGGAATGTGCGGCCGCTCTGCTCGCGGTCTCTGATGGTGTATCGGCCAGCGCGATACAGGAGATTAGCCTATTCCGTAAACATGTTCGTGTACCATCTTCCGGGGCACTTGTATTATCCTTGGCCGACGTGTACCTTTGGTTTGCTCGCGACGGAGGCGTCTCCATCCGGGAACAATTAGCTACTCAGCTAATGCTGGCGATTGCCAGTGGCGAACTGTCTCCCGGGCAGCGCTTGCCTAGTACGCGCGCGCTTGCCAAGCGCTTCCGACTTCACCCGAATACGGTGAGCGCGGCGTATCGGCAACTCGAGAGTCTCCGCTGGGTAGAGTCTCTTCGCGGCAGCGGAGTTTATGTCCGGCTTGGACAGAGCGAGACCGCGGAGGTTCAACTGGAAGCTTTGGACCGCATCGTGCTTGCTTTTCTTAAATCGGCTCGGTCTGTAGGGCTTTCGGCGAAGGCGGTGCGCGGGCGAGTGGATCATTGCCTCAATGTGCGGCCGAGGCGGTTTGTATTTGTTCACCCGGATGAGGCGTTGCGGGCCATCATCTGTCAAGAATTGCGCCAAGCGCTGACATGGGACGTTGTGGGTTGTGAGTCGGATGCGGCCGGAGTCTCGCAATTCGTGGACGACTCCGTCTTCTTGACGGTGCCGAGTAAGCTGTCAAATGTGCGTGCGCTGACGCCGGCCGCGTCCGAGGTGGTCGCGCTGCAGGTGCGGCAAGTTGCTCGCTCGCTGGCTCCCTATCTTCCGGTCCAGCCGGACGTGCTCACCGTAGTGGCGTCGGGTTGGCCGAGCTTTCTTGCGATTGCTCGCACCATGCTGACCGCCGCCGGGCACGATCCCGAGGCGTTGCTGTTTCGCGATGCCAACATGGGCGAGTGGTGGCGTAGTTTGGGGCCGAGGGCGGCGCTCGTGTGGGATGTGCTCACGGCGGCTCGCGTTCCAAACGGCGTAAACAAGATCGTCTTTGCGTTGGTTTCCGACGCTGCGATCTCCGGGCTCAAGACTTACGAACAGTTCTTCCGGGAATAGGACACTTTCGAAAGTGTCCTTCGGGCGGCCCCGTGAAGCTGCGCCTCGCCTTACTATCCATGCATGACTTCCCCGAAGTGGCTCGCGGCCATCCCCGCTTTGTGCTGCTTGATTGGTCCGTTGCAGGGGCAGACCAGCGATTGGCGTTCTGTTGAGAACCTTGCTCCCGGAACATCGATCAGCGTTGTCCAGCGCGGGCGGCAGGGGTGCGAGTTATTGAAAGTTACGGACTCGGAGCTGGCTTGCGATCGGGAAGTCGGGGAAGTGCACCGGAGGCTGGTTTTTGCGCGCGCGCAGGTGCGGGAAGTTCGACTGGAAGAACCCGAGCATGATCGAATGATCACCGGTGCGATCGTCGGCGCAGTAGTGGGCGGGTTGGCGGGCTTCATAGGCGGCGCGCAAGCGGCTGACCCTGAGGCACGCGGTTACGCGCGCATCTACGGGATCCCCATTGGTGGATTGGCCGGAGGGGCGATTGGCAGTAAGTTTCACCGGCACGGGGCGGTGATATATCGCGGAAGCTGATGCCCGATCCATGGCGGCGTCGGCCCTGTGGAACGCGCGGCCGCTGGTTTCGCTACTCATCGCGCAACGCCCGCATCGGATCAATCAAAGAAGCCCGCCGCGCCGGTGCGTAAGCCGCCAGCGCCGTGATCAACAGCAGCGGTACCGAAACTGCCGCAAACAACAGCGGACCCACACCATTCGACGGCATGAAGTTGACCGCGGCGATCAGCCGGCAGGCCAGGACGCTGGTCCCGATCCCGATCGCCACCCCGGCCAACCCCAATCGAAGCCCCTGCCTGATAATCATGCCCAGCACGCTCGGCCGGTCCGCGCCCACAGCCATTCGAATGCCGATCTCGCGTGTCCGTCGGCTCACCGAATAAGCCACCAGCCCGTACAGCCCCACCATCGCGAGCGTCAGGCCCAGCAAGCCCATCGCACTCACGCACCCAATAATCATGTTAGGCGTCTTAACGGCTCGCTGCGTGTATAAATCCTGCATCGCCCGCATCTCGAACGCGGGCATACTCGGATCCAGGTTATGCACCACATTTCGCAGCGCCGGTGAGACCGCGGCAGCATCCCGAGATCTGGTCTCCGTAATCAGCGTCATTTGCGATTGCTGATTTTGCGCAAAAGGAAGATACACGAAATCGAAAGGCGGCTCAGCGATCCAAAGATACTTCGACATCTTCGCGATGCCGACGATCTCCACTAGTGGACCCGTCGCACTCGTAAGGTGAATACGCTTCCCGATGGCGCTCTGTCGCGGCCAATAGTGCGCGGCAAAATGCTCATTCACTACCGCCACCAGCGGCTTGTTCGCTTTGTCTGTTTCGAGGAACCCTCGCCCGCGCAGGATCGGCACGTGCATGGTCTCAAAGTATCCATCGCCCACCACATTGTCGAACGTGTTCAGCGATGTTTCGCCCCGCGATAGCGGATGACCCTCGGGAACAAACGCAAGATTGCTCCCGCCCATGCTCATAGGGATCACAGACGCGAGCGTCGCGGATTGAACCCCGGGTGCCGAACGCGCGCCCTCCACCAATTGCCGGTAAAACCGCTGCGTCTGATCGGCGCTGTAGTGAATCAGACCGGGATCGAAACTTGTGAGGAACAGTTGCTCGGTCTGGTAACCCGGCCCGGCCGCGAGAAGCTGATGAAAGCCCTGCAACAAAACGGCCGAAACAATCAGCAGGACAACCGACAGCGCGACTTGCCCGGAGACAAGAATGTTGCGGCCCCAAAGACGATTCGCCCCACCCCTGTTCCCATCGCGCGCTTTAAGCGCCGAGATCACGTCCGGCCGCGAGCTTCGGACCGCCGGCGCCAGCCCAAACAGGAACGTACTCAGCAGTGCCACTGTCATTGTGAAAGCCAGCACACGCTGATCCAGTTGCACGTTAAATCGTATGGGAAGGTCTGTCGGTGTCGGTAAATTGCCGAAGAACTCAACTCCCGCGTACGCGACGGCCACGCCCAGCGCACCACCGGCAAGCGCCAGCATCAGATTCTCCAGCAAAAGTTGCCGGATCAACTGCCAGCGGCTCGCGCCAATCGCCAGGCGAACCGCAATCTCACGCGCCCGCGCCCGGGAACGGCTCAGCAACAATCCCGCGACATTGGCGCAAGCTACCAGCAGAACACAGAAAGCAAGCGCGACAAGCATGCTCAGAATGGCTACGTCAGGCGGATCCTGCTCCACGCGCATCTGTAGTTCGGTCTCAACCCTCAGCTTCAGATCCCTATCCACTTTGGGATACGTCTGCCGCAAAGCGCCGGCAACGGCGCCAATATCCGCCTCGGCTTGAGAGACCGTCACGCCCGGCTTCAGCCGCCCCTTCACTGTCAGCCACCGGCCGTCGCGTTCCGGCAGGATGTTGCCGTGATTCAGTTGCGGCCACATCGCAATGGGACATACAACGCCGGGCTCAGGAATTGATTCACACCCGTGAACTGCTCCGGCGCCACGCCGATCACGGTGAACTCCACTCCGTTCAGCCGCAACTTCGATCCAATAGCCGAGCGGCTCGCACCGAAATCGCTCACCCAAATATCGTGACCGAGCACCACCACGGCATCGCGCCCCGCCACTTTGTCTTCGTCGGCGCGAAAGCCCCGGCCGAGCGTCGGCTCCACTCCCAGCACACGAAAGAAGTTCCCGCTGACATAGCTGCCGAATTTCCTCAGCGGCAGGGTGCGCGAATCCAAACTGTAGCCGTACGAGGCGTACCCGAACGCCACCAGCCCGTCAAAGGTGCGATTGCGATCACGCAAATCCCGATAATCGGGATAAGACAGCGACTCCCCCGCGCCGAAAATCCCCGTCGAGACCGGATTCACCGCGACTACGCTGCTGGGCTTCACGACTGGCAAGGGCCGCAGCATCATTGCATCCGCAAAACTGAAATTGCCGAGTTGGCCCCTATCCCGATCGCCAGCGAGCACACGGCAATCGCGGTAAACCCGATGTCCTTCTTCAATAAGCGCACCGCTTGCCGAACGTCTTGCAGCATTAGACCCTCTTCTTTCGTATAAGTGGAACCAGTGCAATCTGTAGGCCGATCGCGCTATGGCATTGCCAACAGCACAATGAAGAACTTACAGCCCCAGTTTGCCCGCGCGGTGTTCAATGTTGGGATTCCTCCGTGCCATCGGCTGGTGCCGGGCACTTCTCTGTTCTGTAATCTTTGAGATCAAGCAGGACGAGGAGGGAGAGTACTACCATCTAGTCACAGCCTGGAAAGCCGACTAAAGAGGAGGAGCAAAGCTATGCCGACAACGCCTAGGACCACACCATCCGCCGATAAGATCGCCGAAATGGCATCGCGTGGTGAAAATATCTCGCCATACTTCGCTAACAAATTTACTGTGGTTTAAGCCCGTCCGTCGAGTGAACGTCGATCTGACTCAAGGAATGTTAAGGGAACTCGACGAGCGCGCAGCCCGGCTCAACGTCAGCCGGCAAGCGGTCATCAAAACATTGCTCGACCGAGCCTTAGAAGAGAACCGTCCAAGCAAAACAGGACGGCTGAGAAGAACGGCTAAGATGTGTCGGCACATACAGCACCGCGCGCAATACATCATCCCTATTTCAATGCCTCTGTCCTGTCCTCACCCGCGCTCGATAAGCTCATTTAGCTGGCTGGGATACTTAGCTTTCAGCGCCGGGTAGGCTTCCGCAAGGCGAATTAAATCTAGCTCGTCCTTCTTACGCTTGCTCAACCGTCTCTGTGGATCGCTGTAGGCCCAGATCTTGCCTTGCGTCACATCTTCCAAACTGGCGACTTTCACTCGAACTCCAAGAACCTCCGCCTCAACAGAACGGTCCAGGAACGCCTGATATCTTTCGTCGGTGCTGAACTGATGCGGAGCTTGCTTCCAGGCGCCAAGACGTTCACCAAGTGCGGATGTTCTTCCGCTCTAAATCCGCGCTCTCTCAAATAAACCGCCAACTGAGGAAGACTCGCGGCGGTCACGACAATATCGGCATCGAGCGTATAGACCGGTTCGACATACCAATTGACGGCCAGACCACCAATCAAACAATAAGAGCCGAATGCGTCACAGACTTCAATCATTCGCGCGAAGTCCGTTGCACCTCCCTGCGTCGTCAACTCGTAAGCCTCCACCGCTGTCATAATTTCACTCTATCCGACAAAAAGCCGTTCCGGCAATCCAGGGCCGAAGTGTTAAGCGCCCCGTTCTTATGAGCGGAAGCAACGCGATCGCCTCACGCCGCTGTAGAGTATCAAAGACAAGCGTCTATGCAATTCAAGCCAGGGCGGGGTAACTGTACCGGGAAAGCCCGTCGACGATGTGCATCCAAAGCTCGAAAAGAGTATCTTGAAGCAAGCACACATCGAAAGGAAATAACATGGCCGAGTACACCGTAATCATCGAAAGAGGCGAGAACAACTTCGGCGCTTGGGTTCCAGACCTGGACGGATGCGTATCCACAGGCGCAACCCCGGAGGAAGCGGAAGCCAACATCAAGGACGCAATCGAGCTGCACCTCAAAGGCATGCGGGAAGACGGCCTCCCCATGCCACAGCCGTCCCGCTCGGTACGCGTGAAGGTCGCGTAATCGCAGAAGCCAAGCAAGCACATAATGCTTCACTGTTCATAACTAACAAACGCGAACTTACTCGAATCAGGAGCCCACGAATTAACGTTAATCGTGCCCTGGCCGCCAAAAAACTTCGTCAGCGTTTGAATACCCCCGTGCTCTATCCGCTTACCCGGCAGCGGCATCATCCGTAACTGAACGCTCAGATGATCATTGTGTCCCGCGGTTCCTTTCGGGAACGTAATAAACACTAGCCATTTCCCATCCGGCGAGCAATGCGGAAACCAGTTTTCTTGTGCATCATTTGTCACCTGTTGCGCTTTCTTGTCACCGGGCCCAGCCCCATTCGCCGGCATGCGCCAGATCTCCCACTTACCCGAACGGTCCGAATTGAAGTAAATCCATTTCCCATCCGGAGAATAATCGGGCCCATCATCATAACCCGCACTCGAAGTTAGTCGCTGCTGCGCCCCGCCTCCCACAGGCAACCGGAACAAGTCGAAGTTTTTATTGCGTTGCGCCACAATCGCCAGCCACTTACCATCCGGCGAGAACGCGTGAAAGTAACTCGGTGTTTCCGATACCACCATCTTCGGAGTTCCTCCGCTTGCGGCAACCGTATAAACCTGCGAGCCGGGCCCCGAAGCGCCAGAGGAAAACGCAATCAGCTTTCCGTCAGGCGAAAACCCTTTGTCGTTATTGCACTTCGCAATTCCTCCCAAATCGATCTTCTGCATCTCATGATCGGCACCGCCCACCGGCATCGTCAAAAGATCACCCTTCGAATTCAACAGCAGAGATTTTCCATCCGGCGACCAGTTCGGCGCTTCGGCCAATCCATCCACCGCGGCAACCACCTTCACTGACTTGCTCGCCAGGTCATACACGGATACATTGGTCTTCTTGACCTCATTCCGGCTCGCTTGCCCAGCTTGCTGCCCTTTTTCTAATGTTTGCTGCCCCTGTTGCAACGTGACATTGGAAAAGACAGCCGTCTCCAGAACATCCGCATTATGCGCGCTCACCGCCAACCCCACGTACACCGGATCAGTCAGCGCCACGGTAACCGGTCCAGTCGTCTTCAACTCCCCACCGGGGCTGCCCGCCGCCATCGTGAACTGCTTCCCGTGACGCTCAATCCGAATCCGCACCGGCCCCTCCAACTCCGACTTCACTTCCTGTGTATCCGCACCCGCCTCAGCCCGGTATTGCAGCGAAGTGAGACCACTCCCATGCACCGCCGCATCGGCGTACGCGGAATCCGGCTCCAGGCTCTGCCGGATCATCAGGGCTGCTTTGCGATGTTCCTCCACGCCCTTCCCTTCGAAGCTGACATCGGCGGTGAATGTCAAGTCTCCCGACAGCTTCTTATAGACAAACTGGAAGGCATCCGCCTTCGCCCAGATATTCGCGCCGCCTCCGCTCACGCGATACGTGCCCTTTGCCGCATCGTACTCGCCGGTGCCGGCTTTTGGCGTTGTTCCAATGTCCTGATGCATTTCAAACAAGCCTGCGTCAAACAAGCCGAGTTGTGACATTGCCGTTTGTCCGCCCTCTGTAATGCACGCCAGCGCACCCAGGCAGATGATCGAGAAGAAAGCTAAATTTTTCATGGATAGGTTCAAAAGCTTATAGCGACAAATACTCGCATACTATCAACCAAAGCGACTCGCCCGCCACACGATAACAGCAGCCACTTGCAAAATTCAGAGTCGCCCAATTCATGCATCAGCACCGCGACCGAGACAGAGTGTCCCAGCGTTTTCCTAACCGCAGAACCTCGGGCCGGAGACCCGATTTTCACCGCTGTTGCGAATTGCGAGATATCCAGCCCGGGGCGATGCGGGAGCTAGGTTTCGGCGACGAGTAGAATTTCGTACGCGAGCAGGCCCGGAGCGATGGCCGTGAAACCGCGCAAGAGGCGGTTCGCAAAACGGAGCAACGGATTATCGGCACGCATTGGAACAAGGCGCTCAATAGGAATGACGGTGTGGTGGACCGCCGATACGCGGTAACCGTGCCGCTTAAGCAGCGTGCGAATGGTACGCTCCGTGAAGAAGCGCAGGTGTGACCAGTCCAGTATGCCGCGATCGCTGTATTCAAAGCGGCCAAGAAGCATCATCAATCGGACGGTCAGGTTGACGGTATTTGGCACGGAGACGATCAACTTGCCACGGCTGTCTAGCGCGGCCTTGCAATCGGACAGGAGGTTGCTTGGGTCGCGCAGGTGCTCCAATATATCGATCAGAAGAATTCGGTCGAAGCGCGCGCTTCCATTCGTAATTTTGCCGCCGAGCCCATTTTCGAGATCGGCCTGGACGACGTTGCCGTAGCCAGCCTGCAGCGGGACGTTCGAGTCAGCATCGACGCCGACGACATGGTTGCCGGCGCGCACGAGTTCCGCACCGAAGGCGCCATCACCGCAGCCAATCTGGAGGACGCGTTGATCTCTTCCGACCAAACGGGCAGCGTAGGAATGCGACGAATATAGGCTGTGCTTAACGGCGTAGGGAACAAAGTACTCTTCGTATTCCGGGTAGGAGCGAACCGCTCTCGAAGTCTCTTTGTAGCGGTAGACGGCGCGCAGAATCGCCTTGGCGTATTTGAGGCCGTTGACGTAGCAGATCTCATCGCCATAGAAGGTAGGAATGGGGACTTCGAGAATCCGGAAGTTCTGGTGATGGAGCTTGATGATGATTTGCGTGTCGAAGTGAAAGTCGTCCGTCAGGTTATCGAGCCTGATTTGGGAGAGCGCGTGGACGTTATAGGCTCGATAACCGCTGTGAAATTCGGTCAAGTGGAGCCCGAGCGCACGGTTTTCGAATATGGTAAGGGCGCGGTTACCGAGATATTTATACATCGGCATACCGCCTTTTAGGGGCCCGCCGAAATCCTTCATCATGCGGGAACCGAAGACCGCGTCCGCTTCGCCACGAACCAGCGGCGCGTACATATGAGAGAGCAACTCCGGAGCGTACTGGCCGTCGCCGTGGAGGAGAACTACGATGTCGAAACCTTGCTGGACAAAATAGTCATAACCCGCTTTTTGATTGCCGCCGTAACCGAGGTTCTTCGGATGCTTGAGAACACGCAGCTTGGGCAGTTTGGTCATGGCTTGAATGCCGACCGCGAGTTCGTAGGTCTCGTCCTGGCTGGCATCGTCGAAGACCACAACCTGCTCTACGTTCTTCCAAACCTCGGGCGTAATCCTTTTTAGAACTTTACTCAACGTGGTCAGCGCGTTGTAGGCAACGATAAAGATGCCGATGCGCTTGCCGTTGTTGGCGGCGCGTTCCGGCGTTTCTTCGAGCGCGTTCTGACGGAACTGCGGCAGCGGCTCAAACGGCAGATTGAGGCTTTGCGACGGCTCTAGCGCAGTTTTCGGAATAGTGGCCATAGCTCCGACTGATGGTATCACCGTCCAGACGCCTCCGAAAGCACTGAACCGGTGACGATTTCTACTTATTTGGACGAGAGTTCGAGGTGAAAGGCTACTACATGAAACGACTTTAAGTTCGCACCAGGACGGATGAGTTTAGCCCATAATGCTGGAGTAAATCAGGCCGCCCGTGAGGACGATCATTACAATGGCCGTGGAACAGGCGGCGAAGTTCTGAAATTTGTTGTTTTTGAAGGCACCCATGAGACGAGGGCGGTTGACCAGAATCAACATGTATACGAGGACAAAGGGAAGTAGGACGCCGTTGGCTACTTGCGAAAAAAGTATGAACTTTAATAGCGGGAGACCGGGAATGAGGACGAAGGCCGCGCCGCCCCCAATGAGCAACGTATACAGCCAATAGAAAATGGGCGCTTCCGAAAAGCGTTTATCGACGCCCGATTCGAAGCCGAGTCCTTCGCAAATGTTGTAAGAAGTCGCGAGCGGAAGAATGGCGGCAGAGAGCATAGAGGCATTGATGAGGCCGACGGCGAAGAGAATGGATGCAAACTTTCCGGCAAAGGGCTTCAGAGCGACTGCCGCTTGCGCGACATCGGTGATTTCAGGATGCTTGGAATGGTGGATGGTGGCGCCGCAGGCAACGACGATGAAGTATGCAATCACGTCCGTAACGATGCAGCCGAGGATCACATCGAGTCGGCACATCCCGTAATGGCGGGCATCGACACCTTTTTCCACGACGGCGGCCTGAAGATAGAACTGCATCCAGGGCGTGATGGTTGTTCCAATTAGTCCGACTACCACGACCAAGTAAGCGGGACTGTAGCTGATGGTGGGAGCGAAGGTTTGCTCGATGGCCTGATGCCAATCCGGCTTGGCGAAAAAGGCTGAGATGGGGTAGGCGAAGTAGATCAAGGAAGCGATGATGAGGATGCGCTCTACGGGCCTATAACTACCGCGCACGATGAGCGTCCACACAATGGCGGCTCCCAGCGGCACGACGATGTATTTGCTCACGCCGAAAATGCCCATGCCGGAAGCTAAGCCGGCGAACTCCGCGATGATGTTGCCGAAATCGGCCACGCCGAGCACGAGCATGGTGAAGAAGGTGGCGCGCAAGCCAAACTCTTCACGAATCAGGTCCGAGAGGCCTTTGCCGGTGATGGCGCCCATGCGCGCCGCCATCTCTTGGACGACGATGAGTGCGATGGTGGTGGGAATGAGTGTCCAGAGAAGCTGATAGCCAAACTGTGCGCCGGCTTGCGAATAGGTGAGGATGCCGCCCGGATCGTTATCGACGTTGGCGGTTACGAAACCGGGACCCAGAACCGCCAGGAAGGCAACCAAGCGCGAGCTGATGAGAGTGAAGTAGGATCTCCTACGTACGGCGGTCTGGATCATGAGCGTCAGTGAGTTAAAGAGCTATTTTGGCCCACCGGCGTTTCACCGGCTAATGCACCGCTTGCGGAGCGAGCGCCGATGGATCTTTCTTCGTGTACTGATTGAGCCAATCGAGCACAGTTGCATACCAGAACTGGCTGTTTTGGGGCTTCTGAATCCAGTGACCCTCATCGGGGAATTGGACAAGCTTCGATGGAATCTTCATCTGCTGTAGGGCGGTGAAGAGTTGCTGCGCTTGGCCGATGGGGACGCGATAATCGAGCTCGCCGTGTGTCACGAGAGTGGGGGTTTTGAAGTTTTTGACGTAGGAACTCGGCGACCACTTCTCATAGAGTGTTGGATTCTGCCAAGGGAAGCCCCCGAACTCCCACTTAGCGAACCACAGCTCTTCGGTGGTTCCGGCTTCACTCGTCAGATCGTACACGCCGGCATGGGTAACGAGGGCTTTGAAGCGATCGGTGTGACC
>JAABUQ010009643.1_pt1 | contig 12982 bp, 14 predicted proteins | sample 5560001 | NCBI WGS metagenome assembly JAABUQ01 (sample SAMN10711888, study PRJNA513371) | rock metagenome | isolation source: Antarctica rocks | place: Antarctica: Victoria Land, Finger Mt nord | collected 2015-12-18 | reverse complement strand
AACCAAAATTAAATGCCTACCATTTTTTAGGTGATAAAAGAAGTATGGAAATAGATTGAATAAAATTTAAACAGGCTTTTAATTGCTATAAAAACAGAAAAAAAATCCATTTAATTTACTATTTTTCAAAACCCTCTTCCTGATATTTCTGTTGATACATTTTCAATATTTATTAAACCTTTCATTTAATTACCAAAATCATGGCTGCAAAAGACAAATCAAAATCAGAAGATGCAAAGACCTTAAAAGATCCGAAAGCTTCTAAAGAAGAAAAAAGCAAAGCTGGCAAAGACATGGCCAGCGGCAAAAAGAAGAAGTAGTTTTTCTATGCTTCAACTTAAAGAAACCTCTCGTGCAGAGGTTTCTTTTTTTATTATACTTTTGTTCGATGCTGTTTTTACCGGGATAAAAATTACTTGGTAGCCTTATTAACTCTTATTATTTAACTCATATATTTTAAAAAAAACCATCAACTATGGGATTTGATCAATATCACGAACCTACACATGAATTGCCGGAACAAACCAGGACTTTTGCCCGGATGATCGCTTCTTTAACTGAAGAAGCAGAAGCCATCAACTGGTACGAACAGCGGATTGCTGTTGAAAAAGACGAACAGGCAAAAGCCATTATGCAAAATGCACAAAAAGAAGAATTTAAGCATTTTGGGATGGATCTGGAATTTTTACTGCGGCAAAAGCCGGTGTGGCGCGCCACTGTAAAAGCTATTTTATTTCAGGAAGGCAATATTGTGGATCTGGGGGAAAAAGGGGAAGACGCGGCAGAATAAGTTGTTTAAGTGCTTGATTGGCTGGTCGGGGTTTGTAATCCCGATCTTAGAGCTAAGGATTTTCAATCCAATTTCATAAGTTTATAACATGGGTTTTAAATACAAAATCAGTAACAATGTAATTTATTTCATGACAGTTACTGTTGTTGACTGGATTCTGCTGGTCGGGATTTGTAATCCCGATCTTAGAGTTAAGGATTTTCAATCCGATTTTTATAAATTCAAAATATAGGTTTTAAATACATAATCAGCAACAACGACATTTATTTCTCACCATTACCGTTGTCGATTGGATTGATGTTTTTACCCGAAAAGAACTTGCCGAAATTGTAATAGACAGTTTGAAATACTGCCAAAAAGAAAAAGGCTTAATTTTGTACGCATAGTTCTTGATGCCCAGCCACTTGCATTTGATTGCTTCCACAGAGGAAAATACAAAGCTTTCTGATCTAATGCGCGACTTTAAAAAGTTTACTTCTAAAAGTATCGTTGCTGCCATTAAAGAAATTAATGAAAGCCGGAAAGAATGGTTATTGGATAAATTTGAATTTGCCGGAAGGACTAACTTTAAAAACAAGGAATATAAATTCTGGCAGGATGGCTTTCATCCGATAGAATTAGACACGAACGCTTTAATCGAACAAAAGCTAAATTATTTGCATTACAATCCGGTTGTAGCAGGAATTGTTTACGAATCGGAACATTATGTTTATAGTTCGGCCATTAATTATGTTGGGCAACAGGGGTTGATTGATGTTTTGTTGATGGAATAGCAGGATTAAAAATCCTTAGCTCAAAAGGTCGGGATTGCAAATCCCGACCAGCAGGAACATTATGTTTATAGTTCGGCTATTAATTATACCGGGCAGCAAGGGTTGATTGATGTTTTGTTGATGGAATAGGTAGGATTAGAAATCCTTAGCTCAAAGGACGGGATTGCAAATCCCGACCAGTAGGCTAACCAGGTTTAGGATTACTTTGTGCGTTTGCGAAATAAGAAAAAGCAATAAAAAGCAGTGATAATTTAAATGGAAGTTTCATGTAATCAGTATAGGTTTTTCAAATATATAACGTTATTCATTTTTGTTACTATTTAAAATTAAATTTAGTTATCCGCTTACTGCTCCGGGGTTTTCCGGTTTTGTTCTTCAAACGCTACTTGTCGTAATTACAAATCCTGGCCAGTAGATTGCGGCTGGTCATATTAAAAACATACTAAAACTTTGGGTTGATTTTCGCAATTTCAGTTACTTGGACCGCGTCCAGGTTTCGGTTCTTCCAAAAAGTGAAATGCCTATATAAACCCGCAAGTTAAGCTTATCGTTACCTGATATGGAAATTTTGCTGTTGTAAGTTTTACATAATTGTGCATCATAGATTTCGCCGTTTTCCCAACTGTTATCATCTTTATAAATAAAGTTTTTCAGAAATTCCAAATTAAGTAATGTCCTTCTGAGCAGGGGGGATTTGAGGTTAGTGGAGAAATTAATCGTAAAGATTCGGCCTTAACTTCGGTTTACTAACTGAGGCCGGAAGCCTTGTGGTAGGAGAAGAGGTAAAACTTTTTGCCGACATTATGGTTTCCTAAAAAAACCATGATGAAATTATTATGGAATTTATCTCAAAAAATATATGAAAAACGAAATCGGTGACTTGCAGCAATTCGTAGCAAACGATTCAAATGCACCTGCTTATTGGATGTTCGACATTCTTTGGGTGATAAAAGCGAGCGGTAAACAAACAGGAAATGCGTTTAGTATGATCGAGCAAACGATGCCCTATGGTTCTGGACCTCCGCCACACTTTCACGCTGACATGGAGGAAATGTTTTATGTAATGGAAGGAGAGATTACTATTTGGATAGAAGGAAAAATTTCCAGGTTTACCCCCGGAACGTTTGGCCTTATACCACGTAAAGCAGTTCATTATTTTAAAATAACCAGTAAAGAAAATTGCAGGGCTCTGAATATGTACACGCCTTCAGGATTTGAAGAGGGCATTATAAGGAACGCCGAAAAAGCAGAACAGCTTACCTTACCTCCGAAAGGATTGAAATTCAACGGCAAAGATGATATGCATGTAGCGGTGCAAATGGATGTCGTTGATTTATTGAATACATGACAAAACTTTACTGGTCGGGGTTTGCAACCCGGCACTTCGAGCTAAGGCTTTTCAATCCCGTTACAATACAAAACAACCCATGCTTCTTTTACCACCTAATTCTTGGTAAACTCCGAAGTGGTATGAAATTCAATCTCCGGGAAATCGCGTTTGGCAAACCAATCACTTTGGCGGGAAATCATTAAAGCCATTTTGTTTCAGCCTGGAAATATTGTGCATTTAGGGGAAAAAGGCGAACAGGCAGCTAAATAGATATTTTTCCATTTTAAGATTCCAGTTGAAGTTAAATCGCTTCAACAAAATCAGACAATGAGAAATCGCCTGATTTCTTTGTGTGGTAAAAGAAGCATTGTTGCTTCCATATTATTAGCTGAATTAAAAATCCTAAGTTCATAGGATTGGGTTACAAACCCGGACTAGCATGATAGCAGGATTAAAAATCCTAAGCTCGAAGGCCGAGATTTCAAATCCCGACCAGTGGGCGTGAAGAGGCCCTCTCAGCCAATGCCGTTACCGCTTCTCGGTCGGAGACATCCAAAGACAATGGCACCACGTCATAGCCGTCAGCACTGAGCGTTGCAGCCGCTAGCTTCAGCCTCTCTTTGTTATAGTCTGACAGTACCAATTTCGCACCGCTACCCATCCGCCGTGCGACAGCCATCCCAATACCGCCAATGCCCGTCACTACTATTACATCCTTTGTCATCTGATAAAGAGGTTAAGCTTGGATATTCCAGAATTGCCGAACTGACGGGCTTGTAAGCAAACTTGGTAGTTCGCTGGAAGCCACACCGGCGAGGAGTCTACCGCTACCGGCACGCCAAGCGGAGTATTTTTCGTAATCTTGATAACTGTCCCATTCTGAAGTCAGCATAATTTGGTTGGGATCAGCTTGGTTGCGGTACATGACAGCCCGGCGACATCCAGGAAAGGAGCGCGTTCCAGAAACCCCTCCTGCTACATCTGACCAAAATAAATCTGCAACATCGGGCTTGAGATTCAATACCCAAGTCATTGTTATTCCGTCGTTCATCATATTCTTTGCTTTTTAAAATTATTTATTGAGCGGGATATCCCTGAGTTACACGAACCGGCACCGGAACATTACCGATGTCAATACGGCCTGCCGGTCTATGAAACCATTCTTCCTGACGGTTTCTACGAGCTTCAATGAGTTGCGAAAACAAGGGCGTGTCTGTCCGTAAGACCTCAAGATGAGTTTGCTCATTTTCCGCCACGTCAGACGCGAGACGCACCGACTTGATGGACAGGGCTGGCTCGGGTTCTTTATAGAATCCCAAATTTCCGTCCCCTCTCGGTAGAGAGGAAAGGAGTTCCATCCCCTGGCGTACGCGACCCACGACCGTCACGTTTCGATCAAGCTGTCGAGGCCCATGTCCAATGACAGCAGTGAGCTCACTACCGCTACCACTGTCGATGTCCGTATCACGACCGGCACTCACCGTACCGTAAGTATGCACCAGCCAGGTACGTCCTTCTTTCTCGTCGCGAGCGACTGGAAATCCATTCGTAAATCCCACAGAGCTTGAGTATACATCTCTGTCCGGCAGCACGTTGAACGGTAATTCCGAGTTGATCATGCGATCGAATTCAGCAGCCAGGGTTTCTTTCGCGGACTTAATTTTGCGCTTTTTATCGGGATTCTCGGCATTTGGATCCGCCAACTGTACCACGTAATTGTCGTTTACACGAATGACCGCAAGGCCATCCCAGTACTTTTCACGGGCAAGAGCTTTAATATTTGAGACGTGATGAGGCGCAAAATCGGGCGTAAGTTCAATCACTACGCGTCCAGATTCCATTTCTACATACAGGGTGTTTTCTGGATCAAGCGGTCGCCAATCCGAAGGCTGAGACGACTCGAGTAAATCGGCCATTATTAAGCCTGAGAAGTTTTGACTGAGTTTATCTTGCATTGTTAATTTTTATTTGGTTATAGGTGTATCATACCCTCCGGTATGGGTTAACTACTAAAATTCAGCACCCTACTGGTACCCGGCAATAGCAGTTGGACAGAATCTAAAAGTGCCTACAGTTTTTAAACAAATCCTTGTAGGCTGCATTTGAATACTACAAAGAAACCGCCTTTTTGAAGCTGTTGAAATAGACGCGTTGGAGTAATGATAGGATTATTTTCTGTATTGAGACCGAAAAACAAGGGCCGAGGTTCCACTGTGTTTATTGAATAATCGGGAGAAGTAGGAATGGTCAATATAACCTAAAGTATGAGCAATCTCTTTAACTGTTAGATCGCTGTAATACAATAAGCGTTTGGCTTCCATGATCACTTCCTGGTGTATCCAGTAGCTGGGAGGGAACCCGGTAGTTTTTTTCAGTATTTCGCTTAGGTAAGCTTCTGAAACATTGAGTTTAGCCGCGAATTCTGCCGGGCTTTTAACCGTACGGACCTCAGCTTTCAGTAGATCTTTGAACTGGGACTTCAATTGGGCCGGGCGTGAAGGTGTCAAATTCATGCCGGCATCGCCATTATAACAGGTAGCAGCAATAGCAAAAAAGGATTGCAACAGCGAATGTATTGCCATCATATAAAAATGGCCAGTATTATCTTCCCCATATTTCCGGAAAAGCAAGGTCAACAGCTCGCGAAATTGTTGAAGGTGGGAAGTGCTCAATAGATGTGGTTGTTGAAGTATTAAGCTACTTTCAAATACATTCCGGCATTCTAACGGTATCAAAGCAGTATCAACAGCAATAACCCATATATCAGCGGCAAAATTATGAATAAGCTGATGTACCTGGGTTGGCAGTATATAATAAAGAGATTGTTCGGGTAAGGTCATATCGTCGAAATCGACTATGATAGAGCCGAAACCGCTTTCCAGTAAAAAAAAGAGATAATTATCATCCCTGTGTGCTGCTGAGACCCATTCACCAGCGACAAAGATATCGTCCTTTTTGTAATAGGTCAGGTGCAGACCCAAGCTTGTTTTATCTTTCAGAAAATATAATGGGAGATCTGCCATGATACAAAAGTAGAATTTACAGTGCCATTGTTATTCGTATGATGAACAAGGTGCTATTTTAGAAGCAAAAAGTTTACTATATCATTCTAATAAATCGGTAAAAATTGCTGTAGTATTAAAGTAAAAATATCACTAATACGGCGATCTGTTCACTTCTCCCATATCCTGACAGATTCCGAACTTTAGCTGAAATTAATCTTAGACGTGTTGTTCCGAAAAACGGTCGTTTTTTGATCAAGATTTTGCACCTAAATACTAAAATCCAAAAAATCGAAAAAGACCTCTTCTTGGTCGAGATTTGCAATTATGAGTGTTCGAAAGAAATTAACCTAACAATTACAAGATGAAGATTTGTAGTTTTAGGCATTACGAAGCCAAGACAATTTACTGTTCATAATTTTTAATCTCGTCCTTCTATCTGAGGATTTTCAATCCCATTAACACAAAACAACCAATACTTCTTTTACCACCTAATTCCTGTTAAACTCCGAAGTCGTATGAAATTCAATTTCCGGGAAATCTCGTTTGGCTAAATTGATCATGTAATCATTATCAGCCAGAAAAACCGTATTGCCATCTTTATCGATGCCGATTTGGTGTTGTTTGCGGTACATAATCTCCTCCATTTTCTTTTTGTCGGTAGAAGTTAACCAACTGGAACGGCGGAAAGTAAGCGGGCGGAAATGGCATTTTGCGCCATATTCGTGTTCTAACCTAAAACTGATCACTTCAAACTGCAGTTCTCCAACCGTCCCCACAATTTTGCGGTTTCCCGGCTGCTGCGTAAACAACTGCGCTACGCCTTCTTCCGTTAACTGCTGGATGCCTTTTTCCAGTTGTTTGGTTTTCATGGGATCGGCATTTTCCACTTCCTTAAAAATCTCCGGGGAAAAGCTTGGGATACCTTTAAACTGCAGCATTTCACCTTCCGTCAGCGTATCGCCGATCTTGAAATTTCCGCTGTCGTACAAACCAACCACATCGCCAGGCCATGCTTCTTCTACTAAGCTTTTTTCGTTGGCCATAAAATCCATCGGGTTGCTAAACTTCAGCTTTTTGCCCAAACGGGTATGATAATAAAACTTGTTCCGCTCAAATTTACCGGAGCAGATCCTTAAAAAGGCAATCCGGTCGCGGTGGTTGGGATCCAAATTGGCGTGGATTTTAAACACAAAACCGGAAAACGGTTTCTCCGTTGCCAAAACTTCGCGTTCTATGGCTTCCCGGCTTTTCGGACTGGGTGCAATGTTGATGAACGTATCCAGCAGTTCACGGATCCCAAAATTATTGATCGCGCTGCCAAAAAATACCGGCGCCAGCAATCCGTCCAGGTACAATTCCTTATTCAACTTGCCATAAACGCCGTTGATCAATTCCAGATCATCTTTCAAAGCATTAATTTCTTTGGGTTGAAGAAATTCCATCAGCGATTTATCATCCAGATTATCTGCTTTGATAATCGGTTCCGTAACCTTAGATTTATCAGGTTGAAACAAATTCAACTGTTTGTTATAAATATTGTAAACGCCTTTAAAAGTATAACCCTGACCGATGGGCCAGGAAAGCGGGCACAAACTCAAGCTCAACTTCTTCTCGATCTCATCCAAAAGATCAAAAGCATCTTTGCCTTCACGGTCCATTTTATTGATAAAAATGATTACCGGCGTGTTGCGCATCCGGCAAACGCCCATCAGCTTTTCGGTTTGCTCTTCCACACCTTTTACGCTATCCACCACCAGGATCACGCTATCAACCGCCGAAAGTGTACGGTAAGTATCCTCTGCAAAATCTTTGTGGCCAGGCGTATCCAAGATGTTAATGCGCTTGTCTTTATATTCAAACCCCATCACAGACGTAGCTACAGAAATGCCACGCTGTTTCTCGATCTCCATAAAATCGGAAGTATTGCTTTGGCTGGCTTTGTTGCGTTTAATCGTTCCGGCCGTGTTGATGGCGCCGCCAAACAGTAAAAACTTCTCGGTCAATGTAGTTTTACCGGCATCGGGGTGGCTGATAATGGCAAAAGTTTTTCTTTTTTCTATTTCGGGGTAATCCATATATCGTTAGGCTGCGCAAATATTGGCAGTTCGGGTTGTTGTTTTTAAATTTTTTTGTGAACAGAAGCAGCAGGAAAACAGGTTGTTAAGCAATTGCTTCATGCACTACAAAGATAAATAATTGTTCGGGGATTGAAAACGGCTAAAACAGACGATGATTTTTTGCCGGTAAAAGAAGCATTGGCCTACTGTTCCAGGGATTGAAAATCGAAGATAATGCTTAAACATTTTTAAAAATAAGCTGTTCAAAAACTAAATCTGCTTGGGTTCGATTTTATAAGCCGGTTAATACTGATTAATAATATGCCTAAAAAAGTCCTGATTTTTGATGATGATGAAGATATTTTGGCTATCTGTACTTATATTTTAGAAGAGCAAGGCTGGGAAGTCAGCACGTTTTCAAACTGCAATAGCGTTATAGAAAAAGTAGAAAGCATTATGCCGGAAGTAATCTTGATGGACAACTGGATACCGGATTCGGGCGGAATTATTGCCACGCAGGCCATTAAACAAAACCAACGCTTAAAACATATCCCCGTAATTTATTTTTCTGCCAATAATGACATTAAAACGCTGGCGCACCAAGCTGGTGCAGATTCTTTTCTGGCCAAGCCCTTCGACCTGGAAGAACTGGAAAATATTGTGAACCGGATAAACACACATTAACCTCAGCTATAACGATCAGACTAAAACTATTTACTAAAACAAAAACCAAAATTTATGGCACCAAAATCTTTAAACCGTTTCTGGCCCACAGCCGGACTGGCTATCGTGGCCGGAATGCGGACAATGGCACCGCTTTCTGCTTTGAGCGGCTATCTGTCTAAAGCCCCCTTACCTTTGCTGACCGGATTTCCTTTTGGTTTTTTGCAGAAAAAATCTGTTGCAATTGGTTTAAAAGTGCTGACACTTGCAGAAATGGCCGCTGATAAAGCCCCTGATACGCCTCCCCGAATTGTAAATGCAGGTTTGATCAGCCGTGCTGTAAGCGGTGCCATAGTTGGCGCGGCAATTTATAAATCCAGGAAAGGCAGTGCTATTGGCGGTGCAATTTTGGGCGGGACAGTTGCTATCGCTGCCACTTATGCCACTTATTTTTTACGTAAAAAAGTGGTTGCAGCTTCCCCGGTAAATGATCCGACTATTGGTGGGATTGAAGATATGATCGCCCTGCAGGGTGCTTCTTTTATCCTATAAAAATTAGTATCTGACAGTAATCGGAATTCATTTTTTCTTCTGTTGAGGAAACGTCATATTGATTGGCTTTAGCTTTCAACCCAGCATATTTCCTTATTTTTAATCATGCAGAAAACGGGAATTTTTGAAGGGCTAAAAGAAGCATTCCTGGCGGAAGAGGGCTACAAACCATACAAATTATGGATGCCGAAAAGGGTAGTGATTACCCCGGACGCGCTGAAAGAACCTTACGGTCAGGAGTTATATCAACGGATAACCAGCCAGGGTTTATCCGTAGAAATTATGAAAAATAACCGCATCACAGGTTTACGTGGTACAACAGAACGGGAAACTTATAAGATCGCCAAAAACACTTTAGCAATTGTAAATGCGCCGCCCAGTGCCTTTAATTTAAGACCGATCCCGCCTTCCGCCGACTGGCAGTTCCATTTGGCCGAAGGTTGCCCGGCGCATTGTCAGTATTGTTATTTGGCAGGCAGTTTATCCGGCCCGCCTGCTATTCGTGTTTTTGCCAATCTGCCTGCCATTTTAGATAGTTTGCACCGTTTTGAAAGATTGGACCAGCCTACTTCTTTTGAAGCCAGTTGTTATACCGATCCTTTAAGTTTGGAACATTTAACCGGAGGATTGGAAAAAACGATCCGGTTTTTTGGGGAGCGGGAAAATAGCTTTTTGCGTTTCGTAACCAAATTTGACGCAATAAAACCACTATTGGATATTCCGCATAACGGACACACGCGTTTCAGGATCAGCCTGAATGCCGAAGCGGTGGCCAAACGTTTGGAAGGCGGTACGGCTTCTGTTCCGGCACGGATTAAAGCTTTGCGGAAACTGGCACAACCGAAAGAGCAGGGCGGAGGCAATTATCCAATTGGTGTAGTGCTGGCACCAATCATGCCGGTTCCGGATTGGGAAGAACATTATAGCGCATTGTTTGATCAGTTGGAGCAAAACCTGGATTTTCCTTGTGACCTGACTTTTGAATTGATCAGTCACCGGTTTACGCCCGGTTCCAAGGATGTACTGATGGAATGGTATCCGAATACGAGTTTGGAAATGGATGAAGCTTCCCGTGCCACAAAAACCAGTAAATTTGGCGGAACGAAATATGTTTATACCAAAGACATAATGAAGCAGTTGAAAAGCTTTTTTGAGCAACAAATTGCTACCCGTTTTCCGCAGGCTTCCATCCTTTACTGGACGTAAGTACCTGGTTCCGAAGTTCGAGCCGGGCAGCAGTCCCGGCTTTTTTTAGATAAGGAATAAAGCAGATCACCGAAATAATCCCGGCTGCACCTTCGGCACAAACAATCAGCGAAGCACCAAAATAGTGGGCTAAAAAACCGGTCAACAAACTTCCGATCGGTGCCATGCCCTGAAAAGCCATCACATAATAACTGATCACGCGGCCACGCATATTTTCATCAACATGGGTCTGGATGTAAGTATTGGAAGCGGCAATCTGCGACAGCATACCAAATTCCGCAGCCATAATAAAACATAAAGCCAGCGGGAATAAACCTGTTAACGAGAATAAAATGAGGCCGACAGCAAATTGAACGCTGCAATAAGCAATCACTTTCAACAGGCTTTTTCCCGGTTTCAAAGTCGCCATATAAATAGCGCCGCCCAGCGCGCCCAAACCGGAAATAGCGTTTAACCAGCTAAAAGTAGCAACGTTTCCATGGAAAATATCCGTAGCAAAAACAGGCAGCAAAGTAGAATACGGCATCACGAAAAAACTGGTACAAGCCATTAATAAAATAACGGAACGAATACCGGCATGATGCTGCAAATAGCTGTAACCTTCTTTTAGCCCGTGCCAGATGTCCTGCTTCACAGGTTGCCTGGTTTCCGGCTTGATCTTCATCAGCAATAGCGAAGCAATCACTGCAAAAAAACTGAAAAAGTTAGCTGCAAAGCAAATCCCTTCACCAAAACCGCTCAAAATAAAACCGGCGGCCACTGGCCCTAACAGCCGGGCTAAAGTAACCATGGAAGAATTGAGTGCAATCGCATTGGGCAAGTCTTTTTTATCCTCCACCAAATTAATCATCAGCGATTGGCGCGCAGGCGTATCAAAAGCATTGATAATGCCCAAAACCACACTTAAAATCAGGATAATGTTTATATCATAATGCCCGGAAAGTACGACACCTGCCAGCAAACCTGCCTGGACCATAGAAGCTATTTGTGTATATAACAATACTTTATAACGGCTGTGCCGGTCGGTCAGCGCCCCGCCATAAGGCGATAAAAGCATGATTGGTATCTGCCCCGCAAAAACTACCAGGCCGAGCATCAGTTCGGAATGGGTAAGTTTAAAAACCAGCCAGCTTACCGCCATCCGCTGCATCCAGGTGCCGATCAAAGAAATAGCCTGGCCGGAAAAGTACAACCTGAAATTGGGATATTTTAATGCTCTGAGGGCCGGTAAATTCATTTTAAATAAGTGATGCTTCTTTTACTGCATAAAAATTGTGCCTTAAAACAGTCTTTACGGTGCAACAGCTATTTCCTTGGCCAGGTTGTTTTTTTCTTTTAAAACCGGTGGTGTTGTTTTAGGTTTAGGCGGAAGTAGTGTTTTGGTTGATTTGCCGCCCTGCCCGTGTATAATAGATTCTTTGGAAACCGGCCGGTCTTTCGGTTTCCAAATGAAACCCCTTAATATTTTCTGATCATCTTTTAAACCTTTTATCGGGTTGTATTGCATGTCCGGCTTGCTTAAAAAAGCAATAATACTTGGTTTATTTTCTTTAAGATAAATCCTGATCCGGCTGCTTAACGAGTGGTTCAACCCTGTAAACGCATTGTTTTCATAAGTGAAATACAAACTCTCCGCATTGCCATCCACATAAAGCGTACTCAATTTATTATTGCTGAAAATACCACGGATCTTCTTACCTGAAATCTGGTTAAAATAAGTTGAATCGCCTTGCGTGTTTACAACAAAAGAAGACCGGATCAGATCCATATTATCCAGCTTTTTATTCTTTAACTGAAGATAAATAGTGTCTGCCGTTAGTTGCGAACCCTGTGTCCAAATGATCGGTTTAACGTACAAACGAACCAGCGAATCACTGTTGCTAAAAGTAATGGAATCAGCAACGGCCTGTAAGTCAGACTTGTAAATTTTGGCATGGTGCCAGGAATTGATGATGCGTATACGGGAAGTATCGCTTAAAACCACCTTTCGCGTGGCATACACCGGATCTTTTTCTCTGCTGATACGGATAGAATCACGGATTTTTTTTAAGGCTATCGTATCTACAACCCGTTTTTTTTCTGGTTTAGGCAAAATCATCTTTCCGAAAAACTCGCGGTGCCGGTAAGTGGTGTCCGACAGGTTCCGCAAATCAACTTGTTGTGCTTCCAGTTCATTTTTACCTTTTATTTTTGGTTTTGGCTTGGATCGGGCTTTGATAGAAGTATCGCGCAAACCGGCCAGCCGCATTTGCTCCTGCCTTATTTTCAATGCTTTATAAGTCAGGATGCGTGTTTCTAAAGTATCGGCAGTTAAATAAATAGAATCTCGTTGGATAATCACCGTATCCCTTGGCAACCGCGCAGCCGGTTTTTCAGCAACCGCAATAGTGTTCGGTTGCTTTTTTGGCGATGCTGTTTTTACCGTACTTTTTTGGGCCGATGCCGCGGAGGTTGTAATTTTTGCAGTATTCTTCTTGACGGCATATTTTTCAGGATGTTTTACCGAATCACGGTTGACCGAATCGCGCTGCTCCGTCACAAAAACCACGTAAGCGTTTTGGGTAACCACCGCGCGGTCCTGGCTTTTGTAATAATTGGCCAGGTCG
>JAABUQ010009642.1_pt1 | contig 12983 bp, 14 predicted proteins | sample 5560001 | NCBI WGS metagenome assembly JAABUQ01 (sample SAMN10711888, study PRJNA513371) | rock metagenome | isolation source: Antarctica rocks | place: Antarctica: Victoria Land, Finger Mt nord | collected 2015-12-18 | reverse complement strand
GCAGGCCGTCACCAGGTTCGTCGCCTCGTTCCCGCCGCCGCCATGCGCGACTTTGATGTTCCGAGGAACCAGATGATCCAGCGTCACGTTCTGCGGGTCGGCTTTGGCGAGGTCGGTGCCGCAATAGGCACAGACCATTCCGTCTCGAAGGTTGATTGCGAGCCGCTTCTGAGGTTTGATCCATGAGCCTGACATTGTTTTCATATCTCCTTTGCTTGACCTAATCATTATACCCGCAATGTATTTACGTTGTCAATACATTTTAGGGTCATTTTTAGGGTCATTTTTACGACGATCCGAGGATAACATGGCCGAGGATAACATGACTGAGCGTAAGCCGAACGCGCCGGACAACTGGCCTGACAAGTTCCTGGCGTCCTATCGCAAGTGCGGCAACATCACGAAGGCGGCCAAGGCGACGCGGGTGGACCGGAGCACCGTCTACGCCCGCCGGGAAAGCGACCCCGAATTTGAGAAGGCGATGCTTGCCGCCCAGGAAGAGGCCGTTGATCTGCTCGAGGAGGAGGCGCGCCGCCGCGCGGCTGATGGCAGCGTCAAGCCGGTCTTTTACCAGGGTAAACAGGTGGCGACGGTCCGGGAGTACAGCGACACCCTGCTGATCGTACTCCTCAAGGCGAACCGCCCGGAGAAATATAGAGAGCGTGCTGACATCACCAGCGGCGGAGAGCAGATCAAGGCATACGTCGGATTCGACACGGAGGCCGTCTAGCCCCGTCTCTAGTTCCCTTCGGACTCCTGCCGACCTCACCACCGCGAACCGGGCCTACCACCCCTACGGCGGCGCGCTGGAGGTACTGTACGCCCGCGAGAGCGAGGTCGTTCTGTCGGGTCCGGCCGGCACCGGCAAGAGCCGAGCCTGCCTGGAAAAGCTGCACCTCTGCGCCCTGAAGTATCCGGGGATGCGCGGGCTGATCGTCCGCAAGACGCGCGAGAGCCTGACCGAAGCGGCGCTGGTCACCTACGAGGACAAGGTGTTGCCCGAGGGCAGCGCGATCAGCGCCGGCAGCCAGCGCCGGATGCGCCAGGGCTACCACTATTCGAACGGCTCGGAGATCATCATCGGCGGGCTGGACAAGGCCCAGAAGGTCATGTCCACCGAGTACGATATGATCTACGTCCAGGAAGCCATCGAGCTGGAGGAGAACGACTGGGAGGCGTGTACGACCCGCCTCAGAAACGGCGTGATGCCCTACCAGCAGCTCTTCGGCGACACGAACCCCGACGCCCCGACCCACTGGCTGAAGCGCCGCGCCGAGAACGGCCAGACGCGCATGATCGAGTCGCGGCACGAGGACAACCCGTCCGTCACGGATGAGTACCTCGCTAGGCTCGACGCGCTGACGGGCGTGCGCTTCTACCGGCTCCGCAAGGGTCTATGGGTGGCCGCCGAGGGCATGATCTACGACGGCTACGATCCCGCCGTTCATCTTATCAACCGCGACGACCCCCGGTACGGCCTCCAGAGCGGCATCCCGGCGGACTGGCCCCGCTACTGGGGCGTGGACTTCGGCTATACCAACCCGTTCGTCTGGCAGGCGTGGGCGCAGGACCCGGACGGGCGCCTGCTGCGCTACCGCGAGATCTATCGCACGCACGGGCTGGTCGAGGACCACGCCGAAGACATCAAGCATGCCTCCGAGGGCGACCCGCCGCCTGCGGCGATCATCTGCGACCATGACGCCGAAGACCGGGCAACGCTGGAGCGCAAAGTCGGTCTGACCACCACGGCTGCCTACAAGGACGTCTCGCCCGGCATTCAGGCCGTCGCGAGCCGGCTGAAGGTAGCTGGCGACGGTAAGCCCCGGCTCATCTTCCTGCGCGACTCACTGTACGAGGCCGACCCGGATCTGGTCGAGGCCAAGAAGCCGACCTGTACCGAGGAAGAGATCGGCGGCTACGTCTGGGACGTGTCCAACGGCCAGAAGAAGGGCGAGGCACCCGTCAAGCGGAACGACCACGGCCTTGACGACGCGCGTTACGTCGTGGCTCATGTGGACGCCATCACCGACGACGACGAGTTCATTGGCTCCGCCCGCCCGGTCATTCGGGGCGCAAGTGGCTGGAACAAAACCGCCGGCAGGCCACCGGGAAGACGATAGAGGCGCGAAATTTAACGCATGGCAGACCCAACCCAGCAGCCGACGGACGTGAAGCGGACGCTCCTGAAGGGCGGGGGCGCGGGCGGGCGACAGACCCAGCCCCAGAACTATAACCCGTTCGCCGGGATGCCGTACTCGTTCGTGCCGCGCCGGCTCCTGTCTGGCCTGGACCTGTCCCAGTACCGCGCCAGCGACTTCGCGCCGTGGATGCTGATGCAGATCCTAGCCGACAGCCATACCGACGTCGGCCTCGCGCTCTGGAACGTCCTGCGGCTCGGCACCAAGGGATTCAGCTACACCGTCAAGGACCTCGCCGGCCAGGATGACCCCGAGGGCAAGGCGCTCCTCGACAACCTGGTTCCGCGCCTGAACCGGAAGGCGGGCGGGATCAAGGCCATCCACGTCCAGCAGGTGCTCGCCTGGTATCTGTACGGGGCGACGTGCGGGGAGCTTGCGCTGACGGACGATCTGCGGGACGTCCTGGACCTCTTCCCGGTCAACCCGTTCACCATCCTGTTCCACCGCGACGCCGCGACGCAGGACCTGGCGATGTACCAGCAGCAGCTCTTCCAGGGTGTGCACGGGGCCGGGGGAGGACAATTGAAAGCGGCCAACATCTCCGGGCAGGAAACCAAGGGCGCGGCCGGCGGCTACCGGATGCTCAACGACGAGCTGGTCCAGTATGTGCCGTGCGACCCGACGATTGACGACCCCTACGGGCGCATCCCATCGGCCACGGTGATCAACGAGGTGTTCTTCGACGTCGCGTTCCTCTGCGACCTCCAGAAGATCGTCCACGGCGTCGGCACCCCGAAATACTTCATCAAGGTGATCGAGGAGATCTTGGCGAAGACGTGCCCGGCCGTCGTCAAGAATGACCCGCTGAGGTACGGGGCCTGGCTGGACAGCCGCCTCGACGAAGTGACGGCGATGTTCAACGGCCTGGACCCGGATCAGGCCCTGATCGCCTTCGACAGCATAGACGTGGATGTCGTGTCGGCCAAGTCGGGCGCCAACATCCTGGGCCTGGTGACGCCGCTGTCGCGGGCCATCGAGCGGCGCATCATCAAGGCCCTCAAAATGATGCCGATCCTCATGGCCTCGAACGAGGGCACGACGGAGACGCACGGCAGCGTCCAGTTCGAGATCTTCGCGGAAGGCATTGCGAGCGCACAGGAGGCCATCGCCGGCATGGACGCCGCGTTCTTCAAGCTGTATCTCGAACTCATGGGCCGGCAGTGCCAGGTGACGTGCGAGTTCGCGGCCATCAAGACGGCCAACAGGCTGCTGGTGGCGAACGCCGAGAACAAAGAGATCATCAACGCGGCGCTCAAAGAGGCACTCGGCTACCAGAGCCACGACGAGAGCAGCATCGAGGTGACCGGCAGCGCCGCCGTCGGCCCGCCCGTCGCCGGCATCCTTTCGAGCGTGGTGCCGCCGGTCCAAGCGCCCTCGGCGGAGGCCCCGGCCGCGTCACGGTCTGTCGTATGTCCACTCAGTGTAGAGCCGCCTGACGGTGACGGCGACGGTGGGACGGAGGAAGACGATGAGCTTTGACTTTTCGGCCGACAAGAGGCGTGTCCACTGCCCCGGCTGTCGCCAGTACCAACCGGTGATGACGCAGGAGCGGGACGGCATCAAGACGCTGGTGTGCGCCGCCTGCCTGCACGGTATCAGTGCCGGGGCCAGGGACTTGCAGAAGGCGGCGGGGATCGTCAAAGGCGAGCTGCCGGCGACCGAGACGGTCGTGACCCTGACAGAAGCCGGTAGGAAGGCGCTACAGCCCGCCAAGTCCCTGCCCGAGCCGGCCACGGAGACCCGGCCCGGCCCGGTGGAGGGCACACGCTAATGCAGACGCCGTTGGTGGAGGGCACACGCTAATGCAGACGCCGTTGGAACGCTATGTGGGGGCGATGGCCGAGGGCGACACGCTCGTCGGCGCGCGCTTCGAGGCGATAACGGAGGACGACCATGCCGCCGCGCTGGACCGGGCCGTCAAGGTCATCAACCGCAAGCACGCACGGACGCCCCAGACGGCGGACGGCCTGCACATCTTCCCGGCGGTCATGAGCACGGACGCCCTGGACAGCCACTTCTCGCGCATGGACGAGACTACGCTCAAAAACTTCGCCTCGGACGCCTCCGGCGGGGTCCCCTTTATGAACTCGCACCGGATGGGGCGCTATGGCGGGGAACTCCCGCTCGGGCACACCTACGAGGGTGCCTACGACGAGGGCAGCGGCGCCGGGGGCGGGGCGGCGGCGCGCAAGTCGGCCAGGGCCGGCATCTATATGCTCCGGGGGCTGAGGCCGAACGGCGATGCCTCGCTCGGCACGGACGACATGATGCGCTCCATTGACGGCGGCACCGTCCGGGACGGGAGTGTCGGTTTCTACGGAGGCAAAAGCATCTGCGACGTCTGCGGGGGCGACGTCCAGGACTATGCGGCCTGCCCGCACATCCCCGGCACCAGTCACAAGACCGAGAAAGGCAAGATCGCCACCTACACCGTCAAGGGCGCGCGTCTCCAGGAGTTCTCCGGCGTGGCCGCCGGCTCCACGCCGGGGGCGATGTTCAGCCGCTCCGCCCTGGACAAGACGGAGCGGGCCATCGCGGAGAAGCTGATCGGGGCGCGGGAAGTCGGCTATCTGGAGGAGCACTACCGGATGGCGCTGCACGGGGACCGCACGTTCTACAGCCTGCCAGCCAAGCAGGATTTGAAAACCGACGAGGATGACACGGCCCGCAGCGGGCAAAGCCAGGCCGCCCAGAAAAGCCAGGCCGCCCGCAGCGGGCAAGGGGGAGACGACATGAACGCCAAGAAAATTGTGGACGCCCTGATCGTGCGGTGCGGCCCGAAGCTGCCAGGCGACGTGCGGAAGGCTTTGGAGACGGCGCGCGGCGAGATGGCCGACGATAGCACCGACGTCGAGCCGGTCCTAGCCGCTGTGGAGAGGTCGTTCGTGATCGCTTCCGAGAACGCCGAACTGCTGGCCCAGTTCCGGGCGGCCGGCGTCGAGACCGTGGAGGCCGCTCGCAAGATGAAGGCGGACGGCGAGGACGGCCGGGCCTACCGCGCGGATCTGATCAAGGACGCGCTGGATGCCGGCGTGCGTGCCCAGGGCGAGCACTTCTCGAAGCCCGTCTACGAGAAGATCCTGTCCGATCCGGCCCGCTCCCTCGCCGACATCAAGGCCATGCACGACGACTGGGACAAACAGGCCCGGCAGCGCCTTTCGGGGCTGGACAAGGACGGAAAGCCGGTCGGAACGGGCGGGCGTCAGACGGTCCCCATCCACGGCTTCGAGGGCGGGGAGGGAACCGGCAGGAAAACCCCACCCGCTCGCCACTTCAAAACGGGCCGTTAATCAACACAGGCCACCCGGCCTTTAACGGCCGCCCGGCGGCCAGGAGACTGCATCATCAGGAGACTGCATCATGTCCAATCCGCGTGACATTAGGTTTTACGACGAGCTGAACTACCACGGCACGACCTACAAGAGCGACGGCAGCATCGTCTTCAGCCAGGTGCCGACCTACGGCACGAACCACTCGCCCCAGATCGGCCTGGCCGTCACGCTCGTCGGCAGCGGCCAGGTGGGGCTGGGCGCGACCGGCAGCCCCTTAATCGGGAAACTCAAAGCCGTCGAGGCGGACCTGAACGTGACGATCCAGGACCGGGGCTACATGACGCTCGGCTATCCGGCGAACGACGCCGCGGCCCCCGTCGTCAACCAGCCCGTCGCCGTGAACGGGGCGGGCCAGGTCGTCAAGGCCGCGTCCGGCAACAACGCGGTCGTGTCGGTGGACACCGTCGGCATGACGTGCATCGTCGAGATGCTGTAGAAACATCGTCGAGATGCTGTAGAAAGGGAGCGTGTTATGGTCGAAGTGATTGAAGGTTTCCTGGACACGTTCCGCGCGTTCGACGCCCACCCGGAGCGCGGCGTGCGGCTCTATGAGGAGGCGGCGAAAGACAAACTGCCGTTCTCCACCTGGATCGTGGAGCGCGCCCTGGAGTCGGGCGCGTTCAAAATGAACGCCGACGGCCATATCCGCAGCGAGGACGGCCTGGACCCCTATGAGGAGCTCCTGCGGCACTGTAACATCCGCACGGCGAGCGACGAGAAGGCCGGCGTCTACTGCCACACGATGGAGCGCTTTTTCGCGAGCGACCAGCCGTTCAGCCCGATCCTGTTCCCGGAATTCATCAACCGCACGCTGCGCGCCCCACTGGTGCAGCTCGACGTGCTGGACGAGCTGATCGCGAACTACGCCCCCGTGGACGGCGCGACCGTGCGGATGCCTTACCTCGACATCCCCAGCCCGTTCACCGGCAACGTCCAGTACCGCCAGATGGCGCGCGTCGCGCAGGGCGCCGAGATCCCGCCGACGACGATCAGGGAGAAGGAGCAGGTCGCGAACCTGTTCAAGTACGGGCGGAGCCTGAAGATCACTTACGAGGCCCTGCGCCGCATCCGCATCGACCTGTTCTCCATCCTGGTCTCCCAGATCGCGCTCCAGGCCGGCCTGGACAAAGCGGGCAGCGCCATCGACGTCGGGATCAACGGCGACGGCAACGGCAACCCGGCCATCAACTCAAACCTGACGGCCCTGGACCCCAGCACCACGCCCGGCAACCTCACCTACGCGGCGTGGCTGGCCTGGCAGCTCTCGTTCTACCCCTACGATCTGACCACGGTCGTCGGCGGCAAGAACGAGATCATCAAGGTCTTGGTGATGACCGTGCCGGGCCTGAACGCCCAGAACGTGTTCACCCTGCTGCGGCCCGGCCCCGTGGAGAACAGCATCGAGATGCCCCAGGGCCTGTTCAACCGCGTCCGCATGATCTACCTGCCGTCCATGACGCCCGGCATCCTGTTCGGGCTGGACAAGCGTTTCGGCCTGGAGCAGCTCAACGAGATTGGCGGCACGATGACCGAGACGAACAAGTGGATCTCCCACCAATTCAACGAGATCGTCATCTCCGAGGTCGTTGGGCACGACAAAATCCTCGCCGACGCCTGCAGGACACTGAACCTCAACGCCTAAAGAATAAATCCTAACGCCCTCCCCAATTGGGGAGGGCCGGAGAAAACACATGGCCGTCAAAACTATCTTCGTCGCGCTGACCGCCGCCTTCGCCCAGGCCATCTGCACCGACCACGACCCGAACCACCCGAACGGGCCGGACGTCGTGATCACGCAGGGCAAGGGGGATCGTGACGTGTTCGAGGTCTCCGCCAACGCCTACGTCAAGGACAAGATCCGCGAGGGCATCCTGGAGGAAGTGCCGGACTTTGACGGCACGCCCCGCAACAACCCGGGCCACCCGGACCACATCGACAACCCGGACAACCCGGACAACCGCGCCCCTGCACCAGCCAGCGCCGCCGCCCAGCCGGCGCGATATTCTGAAGCGGACGTGCAGGGCATCGTCGCTGAGGCGCTGGCGCAGCAGGCATCACGCAGCGCCGCCGGCCAGCAGCAGGCCATTGACGACGCAGTAGTCAAGGCGCTGGCGCAGCAGACGCCCAAGAAAACGGACACATAGGGACTAGGGCGTAGGGACTAGGGCGTAGGGACTAGGGCGTAGGGACTAGGGCGTAGGGACTAGGGCGTAGGGACTAGGGCGTAGGGACTAGGGCGTAGACACTGAGGATGCGAAGTGTCTACTGAGGATGCGAAGTGGCTACTGAGGATGCGAAGTGGCTACTGAGGATGCGAAGTGGCTACTGAGAACCTTGTAGACGACGTGGACAGCGTGGACCGGGTCGAGGCGCAGCCGTTCCTGGCCGTCCTGCCGGCCTACATCCAGGCCCAGACGTTCACCTCAGACCCGACCTGGTTCCTGCCCGACGGCGACTACGGCAGCATCCAGGACCTTGCGGGCGTCTTCGCCGCCGACTGGCCGGCCGCGCGCATCCAGCATCTCCCGTTTCTGCCCACCGCGCTCGCCGAGGGGCGGCGGCGCATTCCGACCGACTGGGAGGCGCTGGACGTAGACAGCCGCGCGTGGCTCCGCCTGGCGGTCCAATACAGCACGGCGGCGCTCATCGTCAAGGCGGCCGACCCCGCCCACACCGAGGACTTCAAGATCGGCTCGTTCACCTTGAAGTCCGACGACACGGGGCTGCTGGCCGATCAGTCGGAGCTTCTGGGCTACGCCGCACTTTACTTCGCGCGCGTCGCGCTGCCAATCGGCACGGTCCCCGCCGCCTTCACCGACCCGTTCCCGAGGCCGGTCGTTCGCAAGGCGTCCGTCTGCGGCAGCGGGCGTGGACGGCTTTTCTGTGGACGGCTTTTCTAGCGACTTATCGGGCGGTCCTTCTAGCACAGCCGCCTTTTTCTACACAGCCGCCTTTTTCTAGGAGATGCGCCTTGCCCTACGCCCCCGAAGATCTTGCGAATGGAGCGCAGGCCGCCTTCACTCGCAAGGTAGTGCGTTATGGCAGCACGGTGAACCTCTCCGGGGGCGTCACCCTCAAAGCGTTCATCGAGACCAACGAACGCGAGCTGCTCAAGCAGCTCAACATCGACGGCGAGAGGCCGAGCAAAGTCTACACTGGCTTCCTGTTCGACGCCACCTCCAAAGGCAAGGTCACGGAAGGGACTCGCTTCACCTCCGGCGGCCGCGCCTACAACGTGGACCTTCTCCACTCGATCATCCTCAGCGACGTGCTGATTTACATCGCGACCGGCTGCTATCAAGTGGGATAGGACAGTTCTCATTTTTCTACACATTTTATTCCATTTTCTATCAGAGGACGCCGGCGATGTCTAAGGCGCAGGCCACAACCGTGATCGCCGAACGAGACAAAGCGTGGTTTAACGAGACGTGTCGGAATATGGCCGTGCGCGTCTGCGGGCGGTACTACCCGCAGTGGGTGGATGACGCTGAGGCGGAGGCGCGCTTGTACGCCTGGGTCGCCTACGCCAAAAGGCTGACGCGCCCCGCAGTCGCTTGGGCCGCGCGGAACGGGGCGACTGATTACTACCGCGCGCAGGTGGGTCGCCTGAAAAAGAAGGACAGGGCGACAGGCGAAATCAGCTTTGTTTATGGGCATCTCGATAGCGTCCATCTGACCGATTCTCTGATGTGCGTTGACCAGAACGGGGCCGAGTATGACCATCTGGGGCTGCCGGTCGGCTACGGCGGGATTGACACCTTGACCGGGAACATGAACTTCGAGCATTTGATCTCCGTCCTGCCGGAGCGGTACAGCAAAGTCCTGCGTCTGCGCTACCGGGACGGCTACGAGTGTCAGGAAATCGCCGCTCTGCTCGGCACGTCCCCAAACCGAGTCTGTCAGATTGTATCGCTCTCGATGAAGACGCTCCGCAAGGCCTGGCTGGACGAGATGGCGCTGCAACTGGGAGGGCTGCCGAGGGGCCGGGACGATGCCCTGATCGCCAAAGCCTTCGCGAAGAACAAGCCCCGGCCTTCTGTTCTGAAAGGCCCGGATCGCCGCACAAAGGCTAACCGCAGCGAAAAATACGCAAGCCAGGAGCGAGACGGCGGGTGGTTCAAGCCGAAGATTGCCTATTCCCAACAGTAGAGGAAAGACACTGTAAATGAAAACTAATCGAAGACTTCTCCCTTTTCTGCTCCTGCTAGGGCTGACGCTGACGCTGGGGATGGCGGGCGGGGCGGGGGCGCAGGCGGTCTACGTCCCATCCCAAACGTCTGATATTTTGGGTTTGCAGACGGCACTTTCCCGCGCCGGAACAGGGCTTACCAAAACCTATGCGGGCAGTCGGAGTTATGTCATCCAGTCCAGTCAAGGCGTCCTCTCTGATGCCACCTACACCGCACAAAATACGCGCTGCCGATTCTTTTGCCCGCGTGATACCGCATACCCGTCTCTAGTGTTCTCCTGCCCCGCAGACGCGCCCAATTCAATTATTATCACGGCTGGCCTCGAAATGACCTCGCTGGCCGGGACGATCATGCCCGTCACGTTTGCGGGGAAACAGGCCGTGACGATTGACCCCGGCGGCGTCGTCGTCAGCGACCCCATCGGTGTTGTCATCCCAGCCAATACATTCGAGTGGAGCCGTGTCTATATCCAGCCAGCGGTCGCCGGGGGACGATGGGCCGTCCCGATGGCGTTTTATCCCAATGCCGCAGCGGACGGCCAGGCCATCTCCTACCAGGGGAATGCCGCGCCGTCCGATCTGTCCAAAGGGGGGACATTCCCCGGCACATATAACAGTCTTTATTCCTCAACCGCCGGAAACAACGTGGGGAACGTAGGCAATATGGTCTCGATGATTCCGGATGCTGTCATGGGCACGGTCATTTCGACGCAGCATTGCCTGGGAGTGGTCGGGGACAGTATCGCCGCAGGCCAAAACGACTTTAATTTCTCCGCCGGCTTCTTTCTGCGCGGAGTGTCGCATAATCTGACTGGAGCGACGGCCAGCGTGACGGGGGCGGCGGGCGGATTCGGGGCTGTCCGGTTCGCCATTTCGGGCGCGAGCATCGGGGGCATTTATGGACAACTTCAAAAAATCACCCAATATCTTCAGCCCGTCACGGAAATGCTCCACGAGGGCGGTGTCAATGACCTGAGCAACGGGGCTTCGCTGGCAACCATGCAAACGTCGGAATATACAACGTGGTCGTATCTCAACAATCTAGGCAAGAAGGTGGGGCAGACGACCATCACGCCGCGCACGCAGAGCAGTGACAACTGGGCCACGACCACGAACCAGACGGCTGTTCAGGTTAGCTCGTCTAGCGGGGAGTTCGGGTCGCTCGGCGGCGCGGGCATCCTTGGCACAGCCACCAGCGGAAGCGCCACCACGCTCACGGACACGGCTAAGGCATGGGCGCCCAACGCCTATACTGGATACTGCTGCCTCATCACCGGGGGCGCCGGGGCAGGTCAGTCGGCAACGATCACCTCGAACACGGCGACCTCCCTCACCGTGTCTGCCTGGGAGACACAGGGGCTGACCGGGAGTGTTGGCACAGGCGTTGTGCCGGACGCGACTTCGGCATACCGGGTAGACTCTGTGCGAAACTGCCTCAATGACTGGATACGCACGACTCCGGCCCCCCTTTCGTTTTATGTAGACATCGCAGACGCCGTGGAGTCAAGACGTAATTCCGGCCTGTGGCGAACGCCGGACACCGATCCAGGGACAGGCACGATTGCCATAACCTTTGACGGGACGCACCCGGTAGGTATCGGCAACAGCGCCGCGAACCTCGGCGGCATTGGCCGGGCCGCCTATGCCGTCTCCTTGTGGGCCGCCACCCTGCACTGATCCTTGCATAAAAGGCGGTAGAAAAATGATGATGAAAAAAACACTCCGTATTGTCAATCTTGCGCTCGCCGTCTTTGCGGTCTTGCTCCTGCTGGCGGCTCCTGTCCTGGCCGCCTATACCGCTTACCCGACCCTGGCCGCAGGCGCGTCCAACACCGGCCTCGGTACGTCCGGCACGGCGACTCTTGGCTACACCATCTTGGCAACGGACGGCACAACGGTTATCACATCTCGCACGACGGCAGGGATAGTGGAAGTCGGTGGCGGGAATTACCTCATCTCCGGTGGTATCAGCGTCCCCAGCGGCACGACCTACGAAGTCAAGTGGGACCGCTCGGATACCTCAACCACGCTCGGCGCGGCCCCCACCCAGCCGAACAGCCTAAGCACGGACAACAACACCGGCATCAGCAACACGCTCACGCAGGCGACCAGCACGAACACTAGGGCAGCGAATAACGGCGCGGCGATTGCCGCTCTGCCCCCTGCCCTCGCCTCCGCCATCCTCAAGAACCCATCGAATCTCTTGGCGACGGACAGCGCGGGCAATGTCGCCACGAACAACTTCCCGGCCAACGTGCTTGGGCCGCAGGACCTCCTTGCCATGGAACAGGGGATCATGCAGTATCAGCTCGGCGGCACCAAGTTCGGGACTCACATCCTGAACATGGACGCCAACCTGAACGGCGCGTCCACGCCCACCTACAACGGTCTGGCGCAGACGTCCCCCTTCACCTGGAATGGCGTGACCTACATCACCTCCGTTGTCACCCGCAACAGTCAGGGCCAGGTCCTCAGCAAGACCGTCACGCCCGCCAACCAGTAGGACGTTTGCCAACCGGTAAGGAGGATTTCCTTGCTCACGATGAAAGTCAGTGACCTGGGCGCCGAGCAGATGATCGGGCGCGCGTATCGCCTGGTGGACGACTTCATGGTCCCGGAGCGCATCGTCGTGGACGTAATCACGGCGCGCGTCGAGCACCGCTTCGCAAGCGGCGACGACGGGAAATGGGCAGACGTCAAGGCCGAAACGAGGAGGCGGCGCAGGGGCGACAAAACCGCTCCGCCCGGCACAGACCTCGGCGAGATGCGCCGCGCGGTCACAGCGACGACGGAGGGCGTCCCGCACAGCCTGCTGCGGTTCGCCCCGGACAGCGTCACGATCGGCGTGGACACAGACGGGGCGGCGGTCTTCCAGAACGGCAGCGATGACGGCAGCCAGCCCGCGCGCCCGTTTCTGGAGATCTTCGACGAGGACATTGACGTCGCCATGGACCGCTATGGCGCCATCCTCGGCAGCGTGATCGGCGGGCACTAGGTGAAAATCCATAGGTGAAAATCCAAAGGCACAGAATCAATGACAACCTACCAGTGGCGGAGCGCTTATGACCAGCGCGCGCGGCTCGTGTCGCTCCTCCAGGCCCACCCGGTTTTCGCCCGCACCCATCCGCCGGCCCCTGGACAGTTCCCCCACGACATCAAGCTGGTTGACCCGCAGGCCGTGGACGCCGCGACGGACGTAGACATCGCCTGCGTCGTGCCCGGTCAAAGCACAATGCCATACACGCTCGGCGGGGCGGGCGTCGG
>JAABUQ010009641.1_pt1 | contig 12983 bp, 12 predicted proteins | sample 5560001 | NCBI WGS metagenome assembly JAABUQ01 (sample SAMN10711888, study PRJNA513371) | rock metagenome | isolation source: Antarctica rocks | place: Antarctica: Victoria Land, Finger Mt nord | collected 2015-12-18 | reverse complement strand
TGAGTCCTCGAGCCGGTAACGCGACGCTCCCTGCTGGTGAGAATTCCGCCCGACTTATGTGCCACTGCGATCGATGCGGCCGCCAATCGAGCTACCTCAACGCATCTTGGAACCGGCACGCGAGCAAACGGGCATTCTCGCGCTGCCACGACAGTCGCAATCGACACGTCCGTGCCCAATCCACTTTTTCAAACGTCAAGCTCCTCCAATTCGGGCCTCGAAACAACGACTAACGAGCGGTTCGACTCCGCCGTTATCGCCGCGCCCGCCCGGACGCCCAACGCGGCTCTCGAAACGTCGACCTCAACTCGCTCGAAAATTTCGATTCTCTCCACGCAGAGACTCACGAGCCCGATTCTTCTGAGGAAGGCCAAGAAAGCCCAACAATGCCCCACAATTGGAGGAACGAGCAGCATGCTTTGCCGCTACTTGGTCGAAACCGGTAGCCTGGTGCTCGTTTGGGATTGGCAGCCGAGGACGTCGGAAAGCATCGACGGTTACCGCGTGTACCACGTTTTTCCCGATCGGACCGGTGCGCAGCTGATCGACACGCGGCCGGGAAAAGATTCGACCTTTTCGGCGAACGGTGCGGCGCCGAACTCCGGCTTCGATTGGTGCTACGCCGTAACCGCATTCGCAGGTTCGCGGGAATCTGATTTCAGCAACAGTGTCTGCGGCCAGGAGCGTCCGCGTTGAGCACGACCGAGCCTACGCACCGGGGCCAGCCGAGCGAAGGCGGAGATCGAACTCGTCGTCTTGGCGCCGTTGAGGCGCGCCGGGACGCTGCCGTCCTATGCCTTATGACGTTGATGGGACTCTCGTTCGAATCGGCCGCCCTAAGGCACTTGAGGGAGCTCGTCGTTAGGAGAGCGTTTGCGTTCGTCGTCGGAGACTTTTCACGCCGGGAGCCGATTGCGCCGAATTCCTCCGTTCCCCCGCTGTTGCTCGCGCAGCTGTACGCAGGCGCCGCGTCGGCGACTCCGGATGACCGGGACGATCTTGACGCGCTGCGCGGCGGGCGGCGACGAATGTATAACCAAGACGCTTCCGCGATGCTCGATACAGGGCTCGTGCTACTGGGCATGATTCCGCTTGGGTGCCGCTCGGCACGATTCCATCGTGTTATGCCGGCATGAAAAGCCGCCTAAGCAAGGGCTTTGCAGCCACGTTCGTCGTGGTGTTGTGGGCGGCGCTCGTGGATATGGCAATCGAGGCATTGATCGGGCGCGCGAATGGGTCCGCCGTCGCCGTTGGCGCCGCCGTGGGTGCGACGCTCGGGCTGGCGATTGCCGGTAAACGCTCGTTCGGGTTCGAAGCGGCGTTGCTGCTCGCGGCGCTACTCGCCGCCGTTGTCGCGGCGTCGTTGTGGATTTCGGGAAGTCTTGCTGGTCAGGGGACGATGACGCTGGCGCGCTTGCCGGCCGATGTCGTCGCGGCTGGGATGACGCTTACGGCCGCGTGCATTCTCATCGGGCTGCTGCTCCTTGTGCGCCGCGTGCCGAGCGCGCTGCGCATCGTGGGCGCCCTCCTCCTCGCCTACGGCGCGTTGCCGCTCGCGTGGTCGCTCTCGCGCAGCACGGGGCTCGTCGTCGCGTTGCGTTCCAATGCGCCACTGAGCTTCGTACCGATTTATGCGCACGGCGCATACCTCTGCACGCAAGTGCTCTTTCCTGTATGCGCCGCGGTGCTTGCCCTCGGCGGTATCGTCGCGTTCGTGCAGCGGCGGCCGGGGCCGGCAGCGCGCGCGCTCGCGAGCGCGCTCGTCCTCGCGCTCGTTTCGCAGATAGGCGCCTACGAAGCCGGCGCGCAAGGGTTGCCGACAGTCGTGGGGTTCGAACGGAATTTCCCTGCGACGACAACCCCCAATGCGTTCGTCGAGGCGACGAACGCAACGAAGAATGCCGGCATCACAGTTCCGCAAGCAGCGGCGCCGGGCAATGTTGCCCGCAATCCCATGAGCGCCGAAAACGCGAATGCGAATACCGCCGCGGCGGCGACTGGCGGCTCGATTGCGGCAGGCGGGTCCGCAGCGTCAGGAAATCTGGTAAACGTCACCTTTCCGGACGACGTCGGTGCCGCCGTGAAGACAGCCGCGACCGCAGCCGGGTCGAACGTCCGCAATCTTTTCGACATTCTGGCGGCTCAAATTGCCGACGACATCTATCCGGGTGCCCTGCGCGGATCCGCCGGGGCGCTCTCCGCAGAAGAGGCGAATGCGACCGATAAGGCCTTGCTCCTGCGCGATTTGCTACGCAGCGCAGATCCCAACGCGCCGCTCCGGTTCGCCCAGTGCACGTTAAACGATGCCGACGCCCAAAGTCTTGTAACCGCCATTCTCGCAAAACCCAAACCGCGCACGCCGATCGTGCTCGAAAGCGCGACGGACGTGGCGGCGTCCACGAGCGATGCGCTAGCGAAAGCTACTCTGAAGCGTTGGGGCCTCACCTGGCAGCAACTCGCATCGATTGCAAAGAATGAGACGGCGACGCTTGCGAATGCCCTGCAGAAGCTGCCGGCTACGCAACGAACGGCGCCGCAAGATACGAGCGCGGCGAAGCAACTCGACGCGGTGCGTACGCATGTCTGGCTGCAACGTCAAGACAACGGCAGCTGGACCGACCTCGACCCGACCCTCGGCGCTGCGGGGTAGGTCGCGCGCGCTGCACTGCGTCGCAAACCTTCGCCACGCTTCCCGACTCGGCATACGCGCGCATCGCCGTGCGCGTTCGCGTCGAGGAACGCACGGCGGGCAGCTTGGAAGCGCACGATGCGCTGGCCGCTTCGCTGCGCGTCGCCGATCTCTCCGGCCGCGGCTTGGGTGTATTCTTCGCAGAACCGCTCGGGTATTCGAACACCGGCACGGCGCTGAGCGACGATCAAGCCGAGGCCGAAGCGTCGGTCGCCATCGATGCACCCCAACCGCTGACACCGCTCCTGCTCGCCGGATCGCAAACGATTGCGGGCACCACCTTCGAGCTTCCCGGCCAGAAGGCTGGCTCGCAAGCTGGTGCGGCGGCCGCCGGCGCCGCCGCAGACGCCGCAAGCGCACTCTCTATTTCGACGTCAGCGCAGACCCCCGTCCCGCAGCAGACACCAGTGCTCCCCGACATCACGGCCATCTGGCTACGCGTCGAACCGTCGACGTCGCTTGGCGCAAGCGATCCCGTCGAGGAGACGCTGTACGACAAAGTCGGATTCGCCGAGCGCTTCAACGGCGTTCCGAACGCGGCACCGACGCTATCAATCGACGAGGAAACTGCTCGGTACCAACTTGCGCGTTTATGGAACGTCGCCGTCTGGACCGGCGCACAAGCCGCGGGCGTCGGCGATGCCACGGGTGACGCATGGCCGGGCGGCACGGGCGTCGTCGATACAACGCTTAGTGCGATGGGGCTCATGCAGGCGCGGTACATGGCCATTCGCTCCGCCCTCTACGCCGCGACGACCAGCGCCGCCGCGCACGCGACGATTTCGGGTCCCAGTATTTCGCTGCTTGCGCTCGGAGCGCCCGACCCGGCGGGCGTCGGTCAAGTCGGCCTTTCGATCGATATCGCGAGCGATCGTGCGCAATTGCGCTCGGGCGGATTGCGCGTTCCCCCTGCGGATGCTGCGAGATGGGCCGTCGCCTACGTCCTTTCGGAACGGTTAGTCGCTAATGGCGAGACCGTCCTTGCGAGCGATGCGCAGTTGCCGGTCGCCGGCGGCGCGCGCGATGCAGTCGGGACGCTGGCGCTTGCCGATCGCGAAGGCGTCGCATTGCACGCGCTCGCGCCCGCGGACGCCGAAGACGCGGCGAAACTCGGCACGACCGACGAAGCGCGCGCCCGCGTGATCCACCAATTGCGCGCCGGACGCAGCGTGATCGCTCCCGCGAAAACGCCAGCAGCCGCGACATACGGGTGGTGGACCTACGATCCCGCCGACGGTTCGGTGCGAGACGAAATGAGCGACGGACGGCACGCGGAAGCTGCGGAAGAAAGCTTCCTCAACCGCATGGCCACGCGTCTCGGGCGCGCGTGGCGTAAGGTCAGCAAGGCCGTGTGCATCGCCGGCGCCGGTGCCGCCATCGCGCTGACCGCCGCGAGCGGTAACGCAAATGAAGCCAAAGCGATCGCGAAAGCCGTATCGAAAGTCGGCCAAGGCGCGGACGAACAACGCAAGCGTGTCGCAGCCGCGTGCAAGGGCGTGAAGGGAGGCGCTAAGGGTCCTCCTCCATTATGAAGCGCACTAACACGTCTGGATCGGAACCGCGCGCGGATTCGTGCCGCCGCGCGCAACGGCGCATCGAGCTCTGCGACGGCGGGGAGTTGCGCAACGTGTCTGCGGCGAGACCACGGCTTCCTCGCGCTACGGCAACTCGCCCGCGAGGCGCTAAGACTAGCGCTTTTGTTACGGTGCGCAGCACGGGGATAGCGGCGGCGGACCCGGCGTCGCCAAGGCTTTTTCTGATCCGACACCGCATCGCAATGTGTTACGACAGGTGCGCATTTGATGAAGGGCCGACCGGACTTCATGACTCCGTCCACTAGGTGTTTCGTTCGCTTACCGTTGGCCGGCAGACGAGTTGCAAACGCTGCCATTACCGGGTTGTGGCGCATCGCCGCGATCGCAGGCATGTAGAGCGCTCGGCGAACGTATACGTTGCCGTCTTTTGAATTCAGCGTATCCCTAGATCGATGACGGCGAAACCTGTCGCGGTCATGCTCGCCGATCTTGGCGTAACGCCGAGTCATTCACGACCGCACGTCTCCAACGATAGTCAGCACGCACATCGAGTCGCTCAACCAGACCGTGAACAGAAGCCCGGGCATATCGTATCGACACAGCGGCATCGCGCTGCCGAGCCCGTCGGACGTTCACTACACTCATGCCGCCGAGCCGATCGCTGCTCGGCAAGTCGCCCTCGACGCAGCTTACGCCGCACATCGCGAGCGATTCGCGGGCGGACGAACCAGGGCATTGCAACTCGCGCTCGCAGCGAATATCAACCGTCCAATTCCATCAGCAGATGAGCCTCGAACCGTTGACAACTTCCGTCGTGTGAGGCACCGAGATCTGGACGACCCGTGGCGATACCGCCGACAGCCGATGCGTCAAGCCGGGCATGAAGGAAAGAGACGAAAACTGGCGCATCGGCATGCCCGGCAGTACTAGCCTTCAGCGATTGATGACGACGCGGAGCGCGGCGAGAGCTGCTGCGGCGGATGCGGTTTTGCCTTGGAGCATGACGGCTGTGACGCCTTTTTCGGACAGAGCGTCCGCGTTCGCCATCGCAGGTACCTTCGTCGGTCCGATGGTGGTGGTGGCGCTGTATTGGTGTAAGCCTTTTCTCCGACGCCGCTGACCGCCCGATCTTGGGAGGTTGGGTACCAGCTACTACGGTTCGGATCGCGCGAGACGAGAAGGCCGTCGCCCGATCCGTCGGCGGCGTGGTACGCGCAACCGCTCGTAATGGCGTCCGGCTCGATCTTCCCGACCGGCTTCCCAAGAAAGTGTTCTGCTTCGCTCTTCGAGAGGAGCTTGCAGCGATCGGAGTTTGGTTTTCGATTCAAGATCTCGTCGTAGCCATGGTAGCCGGCCGCCTTGAAAGCTTTTTTCTGGTCTGAGACAGCATCGGCTCGCGCTGCCAACGGAGCCATGGCGATCGTGAGTACGAGAAAGGCAATAGAACACTTCCGCATGATGATTCTCCTAAAATGATGGTGTGATGCACGGAATCCGAGACCCATTAGCGCGGGGCATCCGATGTGGCGGGTATAAGCGCGAAGACTTTTCCAAAGCCTTGCCAGCCGGAACCGATCTTGACCGGAGTTTCCAAGCCTCCGTGATGCGGCCGAACGAAGCAACACCGCCCGCAGTGACACCCGAGTGCTTACACCAGATGAGCGCTCCGTCAGGACGAATCGCCAGAATGACGCCGTCGCCGACGGGAACGCATTGAGCCGAGCCTCTGCGTGCCGTCGGCTCCCGCTGGACCCAATTTCCAGAGGGGCTGATAGTCCGGCGGTGTTTTAGCGAACGTGCCGATGAATCCGGTCGGCGGCGGATACGTTTCGCCCGATGAAGCGCTCGCCGGAGCCGGCCCCATTACTTGAGCGGTCTGGCTCAAAACCGGGGCAATCGGCGCGTCCGCCGCTTCGGGTGTGACGTCACCCACGTCCAGCCGGTTTTCGGTTTACCAGGCACGTAGGCCGTGTGTGCCAGCGAATGGACGCCGACCAGCGCGTACCCGTCAAGAACCCAGGCGAACGATGGGCCGCCGCTGTCGCCGCCGGCGATTATCGCGCCGTTTGCGTTCGGATACCAGAAGCGATTGTCTTCGTTGCGCGTCGCGTGCGCATACGTCATCCGATACTGGCCGTCGCTGCGAGAAGCTACGGCACAAGCGCCTTCGCCCGAGGCGAAGACATTGATGCCCTGGCCGAAAATCAATAAATCAGCGCAGACCGGTTCGCCGAAGTACGGGAACTGCCCGTCCTGAAAAACCAGGCGCGAGTAACCCGTCGTCGAGCCGTTCACCTTGAAAGGCGCCGCCACTTTGATCGGCGCGACGTCATAAGGGCGAAAGGTTTCGACGCGCACGGCTGGTTGCGACTGGGTCGTGGAGCAGTTGGCCGTCAGTATCATTCCAGCCGTTGATTTCAGCATGTTTTGTCCCGGTCGCACCGGATCGGGAACGAAGTTACCGGCGGGGTCGTTTGCGTCCACGCAATGCGCGGCGCTGATGACCCACTGATTTCGCAACAGCGAAGCGCTCACGTGCTGCCGTTGTCGGTGTAACTCAACAGCCCGGATTGTTCCTGAGCCGCTCGACCGGTCACACTCCCGTTTACGAGAGGCTGGCGCGCGGTGCCGGTTAGCTCTTGCGCGAAGCTCGATACGGTTAGTGACATCGTCGCAGCCGCCAAGGCGCACAGGCCGATCAGAACCTTTCCAAAGCGAGTCATTGTCGAAGCTCCTTTCACGCGCCGAGACTATCGGTCCGTTTAGGATTGCACGACGTCGCGATCGGGGCCAGGCATCACTGATACAAGTAACTCGCACAGTTACGGCGGCTCCCGCGGCCCAAAAGAGACGAGCTCGTTAAGGCAACCGCAAAGGCACGGGCCGAACGAATTTCCAACCGCTCGTTTTCGGCGATTGACCCGCAGCATCGAACCCTTTCGCTCTTGGCCGAGGTCGTTACCGATTCGCTTCGCCGCGGACGCTATTCGTGCGAGTTAGTTGTCGCAGTGATGCCTGGGCGGGCCACCGGCATCGCGCTATCATTCCGCCACCAAGAGCTGACACTCGAACGTTCGAACTCGGAAGGCGGCCAATGCAGTTCGAATCCAACCGCACCTCGCGACGCTTGCGTTCACCGGGCTCGTCGCACTCGTCGGCTTTGGGGCGTTAACCGACTTCGCCGCCGAGACGTTTATGGCGGGCTCGACGCTACGTTTCGTAGTTGCCGACGCGGCCCTATCATTCGTCGTCACGGCGATCGTTCTCCAACGCTTTGTTCGACGACGCCGTTCGGCGATGTCGCTGGTCGTGGCGCTTGCCGTAATCGCTTGGGCGGCTACGCAAACGCGCAGTCTTATCAGCCGTACTTCGGACCGTATGCTCCCGATCCACTTTAAACGGACGAGCCGGCCCGTTCAGTATGCTCGAGCATTTCGGTTCGTCTTCGCGAGCCGTTTCGTGCTCGCCGTTCTTGAGCTACGTACGCACCGGACGAACCAAACAACGAGCCGTGACGAGGTCTACCTATGCGTACTCGGCTGATCGTCTTAGGAATCTTGGTCGTTAGCGGCGTCATCGCCGTCGTTACGATCAGATTCTTGGGAACGCAATCTCCTGCGATCACCGACGTCTCCGCGACGTCGGCCGCGACGCCGAGTGCAATCATCGAGGCCAATCCGGTCGCCGCCGGCTCCGTTCCGCCTTCGTCTGCGTCGCCGGATGCGTCCGCCTCTGCGGCGGCGTCCGCCCCTCCTACTGCGTCCGGCTTTCCGACCGCGTCCGCGTCACCATCTTCGTCGGTAGCAAACCCGGCGGGGACCATGTCCGTCGCGCCGGCGGTTGTGGCGCTGACGTCCCCGACGCCGACACCGGTACCAACACCGACGACCGATCCGAACCTGCTCGCGATGACGAACGGAGCGTTCGTGCGGCGCTGGACGCTCGGCGGCTTGCAATCAGGGTCGCAGGACCTCGCCCAGAACGGCGGCGCTGCGATCGTGCCGCAGTTTGCTCAACCGGTGGTGTTGTTGTTCGAGCTTCCGTCTGTCGCGCACGTTCAGCGCATCGGCGTCACGCTCCGCGGCGCCAAGTCAGCCCATGTCGATGTCGCCGTTTCCACCGACCCGCGATCGTTTCGAAAGATCGGGACGGTCGACGTCGCGCTGCCCGCGAACGACGATGCCGAACGGTTCATCGACGTTGCAGCGGATGCACGCTTCGTCCGTTTTACACTCCGGCACTCGCTCGGTTCGGCACTGCTCGTCGCGCGCGTTGCCGGATACGGAACCGCTGGGCCAGCGCAGCGCGGCACGCTCTCCGGCACATGGGTTGGCGCCGATGAAGTCTCCGGTCTGCAGGACGCGGTCTTTGTCGGCGTTCGCGGAAGCGTCCCGGACGCGCCTCCGCACATGGCCCAGCACGATCCGCAAATCACGACGGAACGGGAAGGCGTCCTCTCCGTTTTCCAGTGCGCGTACCGCGACGAAGCGTGGCACGCGCGCGTAACGAACAACGTCGCGCAGCTTAGCGACGAACGATTGCAACTCGCCGGCAACGGCAACATGCTCGTCGGCTACGCGAAGGGTCACTACATCCTGGCGCTTCGTGCGAAACGGGTTGAAGCGTGCGAACCAATGACCGCCGGCACCGGAGCGACCGTGCTCGCGCTCGTGCGCGTCCTCTCGGAAAAATCCGCCGGAACTGGACCCGGCGCTTTTTCCCGGCTACCGCTTCGACCGGCGCATGGTACCACGGCTGGATGCCTCACAGTTGCAGCGCGCCCGCTTCGCTATTCTCGACGGCGACTGCTACGCATCGAGCGATTTGGCGCCGCGCCAGCAACGCGCGCTATTGCAATGGGTGGCTGCCGGCCACAAGCTCATCATCCGCGACGCCGACGTGTGCTCGTCGTCCGACTACTCGTTCTTGCCGTATCGCTTCTCGACGAAGGCAGCAGGTGCGGGCGGCGAACTCGGCAAGGTCCTCGCGATTGCGGATCCATCGACGCTGGGGTCCGGGCCGAACGATCCCGCGCACGTCATCGATGTCGAGGCGTATCTTAAAGACAAGTTCCAGCAGATCGGCGACGCCGACATCATCCAGACAGACGATTCCCGCTGGTGCGGGCATCTCTTTTCAACCAACGCAACCGGCGCGAGCGGCTGGGTGCACGCCTATGTCCGTTACGGCCGCGGACTCATCATCTACGACGGTTTCGATCGCGACGATCTGCGTTGGAAGCTCGCGCCGGCACTTCGCATTGTAGCGCTCGAATACGCGCAACCGGTACGGGCCGAGCTGCCGTGCAACGCGCGCGTTGCGTCGATGCTCGTGCTCTATCCCTCCACCGACAAGGCGCTCCCGGCCGGGAAGCCGATCGTGCTGCGCGTCCCGATGACGCTCGCGAACGCGACGCCCTGGAAGACGGCGCAAGACGTGACGCTCTCGGTGGCCGGAGATGCGAGTTATCGCGCGAGTGTTTCACCCGTGCGCGTTCATCTTGTCCCGGGAAGACGATCTGTGATCGTCACGACTCTCCAACTGCCGGCCGGGTGGAGCGGCGCTCACGCTTACACCGTAAGCGCGACCGGCGCGCAGCGGCTACACGCGCAGGCGACGATTCATATCGACGGATCGGTTGCGCTCGCGAAAGCATTCGAGTCACAGCGACGCGTGCGCATCTACGGGATCCACTTCGACGTCGATAGCGCGCAAATACAACCGCGCTCGGAGACGACGATCGCGCAGATCGCAGGGCTGCTCGCCGCGCACCGCGACTGGAAGATGCGCGTCGAGGGACACACCGACAGCGACGGTGGCCCGGACTACAACAAGGCTCTGAGCGTGCGGCGCGGGCAGGCGGTCGTCGCCGATCTCGTCGCGCGTTACAAGGTCGCCCGCCAGCGCTTAACATCCGCGGGCTTCGGGATGACGCGACCCGTCGCGTCCAACGCCACCGAAGCGGGAAAAGCGCTCAATCGGCGCGTCGAACTCGTCCGACTCTGAGAGCGGTGGCCGCGTAGCGTAACTGTGCGAATTAGTCGTACTAGTATCGCTGGTGCGAGATTGCGTTCGGTGACAGGGTTACGGCACACAAGAAGCTTCTTTTAAGGAGTGCCCGAAAATGAGCCTCGTCACGCGCGCCTCGAATATCATCATGCGGCCGAACGCGGAGTGGCCCGTGATCGCAGCGGAACCGGCGACACCGGTCTCGGTCTTTACGGGCTACGTCGTACCGCTTGCGGCGATCGGTCCGATCGCCTCATGTATCGGCTTCTCGGTCGTCGGCGTCGGGATACCGTTCGTCGGGACGTATCGCGTGGGTCTCATCGCCGGCTTGACCAATGCGGTAATTTCGTACGTCTTCGCGCTACTCGGCGTTTTCTTACTTGCGGCGATCGTAAACGTGCTCGCACCGTTCTTCGGCGCCCCAAAGTCGTGGCTCGGATCGCTCAAAGTAACGGCATACTCGCTTACACCGTCCTTCCTGGCCGGAATTCTATTGATCTTTCCGCCGCTAGGGATCCTCGGCATCGTCGCGAGCCTTTACGGGATTTTTCTGATCTTCATCGGCCTGCCCGTCCTGATGGGAGCGTCGAGAGAGAAAGCACCGATTTACGTGGTCAGCGTCATCGGTTGCGGGATCGTCCTCGGCGTGATTTTCGGCGCGGTCAATGCTGCGGTGCGCGTCGGTTCCTACGCGGCGACCGGCGAATTCGGTGGCACGAGCATCGGCTCGACGGATACCGGCGCCGCACAATCTGTAGCCGCCTCGATTCTCGGAAGCGCCCTCGGCGGCAGCGCGGCGAACCGGGAGGCCGCACAACAAGCGGTGGGCGCGGTCGCGGGCGCCGCGGCGCAAGCCGACGCTGCGGACAAGAGCGGTGACTCAAACGCGCAAACGGCCGCCGGGCTCGGGATGCTCAAAGCTTTGGTCACCGGTGGAAAGAGTGTCGTCGTCGTCCCTCGCGCCGAACTCCAGTCACTCCTGCCAAGTCATTTCGGAGACATGCAACGCGCGGATGCGCAAAGCGAGAGCCGGTCGTTCGCCGGGCTCAAGGGATCGAAGGCTGCCGCAGATTACAAGGACGCGGGCGGCACCGTGCAGATCGAAGTCTCCGATCTCGGGAACGTCGGCGGCCTCGCGGCGCTCGCCGGCACGGCGGGGAACCTTGCCGAGTCCGAAGACAACGACGGCTATGAGAAAAACGCAGACGTCGCCGGTCAAAAAGTCCACGAGTCGTGGAAGAACGCGACCAAACACAGCGAGCTTATGAGCATCGTCGATAGCCGCTTTGCCGTCGGCGTGACGGGCCACGGCGTCGACATGGATACGGCGCTCAAGGCACTCCAAACCGTCGACGTCGGAAAATTGCGCGACTTCGCAGCGCACGCGAAGTAAAGCACGCATCAATGCGCGGAAGGCCGAGCACGTGTTCGCGAGTCGGGAAGACAACCGCGTCGGAGCGTGAGCGTCTTCTGCGGGCGATAAGAGAACGTTCGCCCTGGCGCAAGACGACGCGCCCGTGGCATTTCACGAGATCACCATCTGGCGCTTTCGAGATCGAAAACTCGCCGACCGTTGTGTCGAGCGCGAGCACGAGTTTGCCCCCGAGTCTTGCGAAGCGCGAGCTCCGCACACGCGTCTTGCAGCGACGCAAAGGGATAGATTGCGGTCGACGCTCGCATCAGGCCGAACAGTATCGACGTCGTGAATCAACGTCGTGCCTGCTCGAAGAAAACAGCGCCCGATCCGTTGCGCCTTCCGCTCCGGCGACCAGGGCCGACGTTCGAACCGTATCTCCGCCCCACGAAATACGCTTTGCTGCGATCGCCTGCGATCTCGGACCTCGTGTCGTCGACGTCGTCAGAATAAAGGCGAGCGGTCTTCGCTTCTCGGTTCGGTGTGCCACGATCCAGGACGATTCCGGGTCGCAGCCAGCCGGCATCCGAGACGACAAACCGGAAGCGGCCTGCCCGGCAACCCCGTTATCAATTCCTCGACATGAGCGTCCCGTGATTCGTCGCCGACTCGAACGGACTGCGTGCTGTTCTACGTCCTCGGAGGCAAAAAACGGAGCTCGTCGCTATGCACCGTGCGTTTCTCCGCTTTGGTCCGATCGGGATCCGGCCGCGGGCGCGTCCGCCAATGCCTGCGCATTCAGCCTCACCTCCCAACGAACGCTTTTGCCACCTTGCGGACGCATTGCGCAGCCAAGCGTGGTACGTCTTTGCGATACAATCCATTGTACTTGAGAGTGCCGTCGTTCAGGAGCGCCGCATAACCGTGCACACACGCGCGTAGCGCGATCGCGAGGTCTCGCGTGCGCAAAGCATTGTGATTGCAGAGCGCCGAGACCGTCGAGCCGAATTCGAGATATGCCGCGTCGGCCGCCTTCGCAAGCTCCGGATAGGCCGATTTATCGATACCGGAATCGAATAGAATTGCGAAACGCGCGCGGTCATCGCGCGCGAACGTGACGTAGGCCGCCGCCATGGCGGCAACCTGCGGGAGCGGCGCCCGATGGATTTTCTTGGCGGCTCGTAAGCGCTTAGCGAATACCCCATAGACGTGCGCCGCAACGGTGGCAAGCAAGGCATCCCGGTCGGCATAATGGCGATAGGGTGCGCTTCCGCTCACGCCTGAGCGGCGGGCCGCCTCCGCGAGCGTGAAGCCGCGCACCCCTCCTTCTTTGACGAGCGCGACGACGGCGGCAGCCAGCGCCTCGGGCAGATGCCCGTGTTGATACGTTTTACGT
>JAABUQ010009640.1_pt1 | contig 12983 bp, 16 predicted proteins | sample 5560001 | NCBI WGS metagenome assembly JAABUQ01 (sample SAMN10711888, study PRJNA513371) | rock metagenome | isolation source: Antarctica rocks | place: Antarctica: Victoria Land, Finger Mt nord | collected 2015-12-18 | reverse complement strand
AATCCCAATGGTTCAAAAATGTGGGAGAAGTGCCATATTTTTCATGAAACAGGAAGGCTCTCCATCAATTTTTGGTGAAATGACGATCTTCCATAGACCATGCTGGAGCGTATCTAAGCTTCAGCAATCTCTCCTTGTTTAGAAGAAAGAGCTTTGTATTTTCAAGACCACCGTATGTGACAGAGAGCTTAAGGGGAAACAGGGCAAACTTCTTGAAAATTTTATGCTTAATGCTTGTAAAGAAAATGATCGGCAAACATAACAACTTATTCCCGTGGCAAGATGCGCTTAGAGAGCAAGAAGGCACTGAAGTCAGCCACGCTTTCCACGTCGCCTTCGTTGAGCATGTTGACGATGCGCTTCACCACCATGCGGCGCGGTTGATTTGGAGTGCTTGGTAGGACAAAGCCAATCGCGTTCGTCAGTTGCGGTTCGCGGTCGCTACGAATCTCTTCCGCCATTAGCTCCAAAAATTCAGCCATGTCAAGCTCTAATGCTTTCGCAATAGCCTCTAGCACTTTGGAGGAAGGATACTTCTGTCCGCGCTCGATCTCCCCAACGTAGATTTCTGAGAGACCAGCCTTGTCACCTAGCTCTTTAATCGTAAGACGGCGTTCCTGGCGTTCTCTGCGTACCACGCGCCCGATAATTTCCTGCAAATCTAGCGTTTTCTCTTCATCCGCCATGTGCTTCATTAATCCTTCCTATGCTGTCAGCATATCCTTTATAGAAGATATGCCAAGAGCATATCTTATCTCTATTAGTATACGCCAGGAGCATGTTATATTCAAGATGAGGCTGGCAGCATTGTAAAAGCCAACTTGAAGATACAAGAAAGTAAAGGAGAATTGTCGTGTTTGTACCAACAACATCGCATCCTCGTCTGACGGAAAAGCCAGAGAGTCGCTCGATGTCCTATGTGCCGATGGTGTATGAAAAATTTGAGCCGACACCAACACGCTGGGAATACCATGTGTTGACTATTGATACGCGAGAGCAAGCGTTACCTGATGCCACACAGCTTAATGAATTAGGTAGCAAGGGTTGGATACTGGTGAACGTAGTAGAGCTGTCTACACGCTCGCTTGTGTACTTCTACTTTGTACGACAGATGGAAGGATAGGAAATAGCATGATTTCTAACTTGTTTGTTCCTACGGTTGTCGAAGCAACGGGACGTGGAGATAGAGCCTATGATCTCTTCTCACGTCTCTTAAAAGACCGTATTGTGATGGTCAATGGCCCTGTTGAAGATGGAATGGCAAATCTCATCATCGCCCAATTGCTCTTCCTGGCGGCAGAGGACAAGGACCGAGAGATTAATATGTATATCAACTCGCCTGGTGGCTCTGTGTATGCTGGTATGGGCATTTACGATACGATGCGCGTGTTGCCATGTCCTATTGCTACAACCTGTGTTGGCTATGCTGCGAGCTTTGGGACTATTCTGCTCATGGCTGGTGATCATGGCAAACGCTACTCTATGCCGCACTCGCGCATTCATATTCACCAACCCTTACAAGGCGGGTTGAGTGGGCAGGCAACAGACATTGATATTCACGCACGTGAGATACTACACCTGCGTGATGTCCTTAATGGCATCATTCACGACCATACGGGACAATCGCTCGAACGCATCAAACGCGACACGGACCGCGACTTCTTCATGAGTGCGCCTGATGCAAAAGAATATGGTATCATTGACGAAGTGCTAACACTTGCCGAGAAGTAAAATAGTTGTCCTAAAGAAGGCATTCTTCTTTTCAAGCTATTGATTTCCTTGTACGGGGAGAGAGTCATCTTGGCGCTCTCCTTTTGCTCTTCACTTTTTAGCTCGAAGGATTTTCTGCTCTGACTAAGGTGGATGAATCTTGCAATGTAACCTATCTGCATTGCGGGCCGCCTTTCTTTCTCAAGAGAAGAAAGGCGTAGTTGAGCAACGCTTACAAGAAGAACAGCAACTCAAGGTAGAGCGATCAGGAGTCGAGCGGCTTTTCAGGCAAGTGCTTGTTGTGCAAGAAAAAGACGTGAATACCTATAAGCAAGTGTCAAACCAGTTGCAACTCAATCCGAAAGAGACATGGATGATTGGGAACTCTCCTCGGTCCGATATCAATCCTGCTTTAGCTGCTGGACTGAATGCTATATACATTCCTCATCCTCGTACATGGCATTTAGAGCATGAAGAGGTTGTTCATGTGTCCCGATGGAACGAAGAGAAGAACTTGTACGTCGCACAAATGGTCTGCCAATCCTACTGAACAGACCAATGTCGGTTGTTGCGATGTATGTAGAGCCACATGGTTTTATGGATGAACACAGTGCTGATGTTCCGATTCTCTTTATTGCAATACAGGGCAGAGGTTTTGTGCGTATTGGTGGCCCGAGCGGAGAGACGAGAGAGGTAGCGGCTGGCGATGCTGTACTTTGGCCAGTGGGAATAGACCATATGGTATGGACAGAGGATGAGCCGCTAGAGGCTATTGTGATAGATGGACCAGTAGAGCGGGAAGAGGGCTAAAGCGTTTCGATCTTGATACTATCTACATCAAGCCATTGGGAGCCACTACTCACCGTTCCGAAGCGTAGAACACCACGTGGCGTCGCAATGGCATACTGGTTATCAAGCCATGCGACAAAGCCAAGTGGACGTGTTGGAGGGCGAGCTACACGTAACACAGGCGTATCATCGACCCAGAAGGTAGCTGCACTTTCGCGCCATTCAAGGCTGTAGGTGTGCCATTCGGTCATTTCAACTGGTAGTAAGGCTTCGCTGGCACCGCTTAAACGCTGCATCCATTGCACGGCTGGCTGTGTATTACCTGTTACTCGGCCCCATACTGTTGTGAGTGCCGTGGGAACAATAGCAGCGAGTGTCTCGGCACGCATACTATGAACCACTTGAGCCTTCCAACCCCATCCTGGAACACCGGGAACGAGTGCCATGTTTGAGGGTGGAGAGGCATAGAAGAACCAGATCGACTCTGGCAACATGAGAATATCGCCACGCACAGAAAAAGGATAATTCCAGAAACCAAAGCCTGCCGTACCACGCAGTATATTCTGACTCTCGCTCGTACTAGTAGGAGTTGCCGCTGGATGTGAAGAGCGCGAACGCACCTTCATGCGTAGCGGTGGTTTCCACGGAAATGCTGAACGAACACGTCCTGCATAGTCATCGATTTGCGCATCCGTGTATTGCCCTTGTTGTGCAGAAGGAATACACATACGCAGGGCAGAATCGACAACAGAAAGTGCTCCTGTACCGATACAGGTTTGTGTCCATTCTTGAGCAATGATACTTGTAAAATCGTCAAACATGGTGTGCTACGGTATACAAAATATTTCCTATTATTTACTTGCAGAAAGTTGTATAAGGTGCTCTTCGAGTTGTTGCCAAACCTTCATCTCTGCCTCAACATTATTCATTGGTTTACCACTCTGTGCTGCTTCTCTAATAGTACTTGATACTAATTGCCGGAATGGAGCAAAATACTCCTTCTGCTCATTATGATAGGGCATCACACAGAGTGCAATGTCCTCTGGTTCATAAAAATCTTCTGCTTCAAAGGCGAGTGCGAGTAAGTCAGCATAGCTTTGTACAAGTGCCGCACGTGATCGTGATGAGAAGTGATTATATTGTGTACTTGAAACAAGAAATACGCCAGCAATACGGCCTGCATAGAGAATTGGGTAAATAGCGCAACTTTTTTCATAGTCAACACGTGCGGCAGGTAGTAAATTATGTTCCTCATCCAGATTCTCAATAATCGCGGGGCGACAGAGAGTAACGACATTGCCAGCTAGTGACTCTGCGGCGAGGAACATTGCCCTCTGCTCTAAGTTCCCACCCCAAGGCGGTGTACCTGTGCCAGCGCTTTCACGGAGGCTACGGACCTTATGATAGAAGCCGGAAGGTGGCATGCAGCGTACAACCCAGACTGCCATACCCAATCGGTCGGGATCGAGTTGCCCAAGAGCTTGCTGTAAAATAATTTGACAAAGAGACCAATAGCGCAAATTTTCCGTAATAGACGCACGTGCAACAAATACATTGGAGTAAAATTCAGATGGAATATCTTTATACGTATCATCCTTTATGGTATCAGAAAACTCTTCTAGTCCCTCTTCTTGCCGAATTAAATCTAATAACTGTTCCCGTTGTCCTGGTAGTACATTGAGAAGAAGGCGCAGGTTATGCGGACGAGGATCGGACTCTCCACTTACCCAACGCGTCAAGGTGATAGGCTTCACTCCAAGCTCATCAGCGATACGTTGTTTTTCTTTCGTGTTACTAATAATCGTGCCTAAAAAATTTCGCCAAGTGTGTACCTCTTGCATCTTTGTTATCCTATCATCGAAGTTACCAGAAATGCATCGTTCGTCCTCAATAATAACAGTTAGAATATCTAACGTCAAACATTTTTATGCATAGTATTTGTAATATTTATGGCATTCTAATAAAAAAAGCGAACATCCAGAAGACAGACAGCAACGTTTGCCTCCTGAATGTTCGCTTTGTTATGTACATTGTATGTATCTCTACTGCTCATTGTATTCTTGTGATGCCTTTTGACCGAGTGTGGTCAAAAACGATTTTGAGACAGGCGTTTCGCTTTTCCGACCGAGATGGCGTGCAGTACCTGCACCTTTGGGCAGAAAACGAGCAGAAATTGTCAGAATATCCGTTATCAAGCCAGGAAAGGCTCCGTGTAAGCGAGCAAGAATTTGTGCTGAAGCGGTAATGATTAACTGTGTATCGCCGCGCTTGGTGGCGTTCATAACCTGCTTTGCCGCACGTTGCACGCTAATCGAGGAACCTGGAAGCGTATCTACTAAGGAAAAAAGTGTATATTCTTCTTTGTGCTTATCGCCCTTTGCTAGCGTATTAATTTGTGAGCCTGTACGCATCAGTCCAGGCGAAACGGTGATAACATCTATACCTTCCTGTGCCAACTCCGTATGCAGACCTTCGGAAAAGCCGACAACGGCAAACTTCGCGCTGGCATAGGAGAGAAGATGAGGTACACTTACCTTGCCACCAACCGAAGCAATATTTACAATACGCCCATTGCTCCGCCCTCGCATTTGCGGGAGTACAGCCATTGTTGTGTTATAGGTACCCCAAAAGATGATATTCATGGACTCTTCAAAATCGCTTCGTGTAAGTGTGTGCCAGGGACCGGCGCTAATAATGCCAGCATTGTTCACCAGAATGTCTATCCGCCCAAAGTGAGTTGTTGCTTGCGTAACCATTTGCTGTACTTGTTCAGGATGAGTAACATCACATTGAACTGTCAAGACATCCGCACCGAACCCGGCAAGTTTTATTTTCGCTCGCTCTAGCTCATCGTCTTTACGCGAACAGATTACAAGTTTTGCACCCTCTTTAGCGAATTCCTCTGCCATCGCCAAACCAAAGCCACGCGAACCACCTGTAATAAGTACGACTTTGCCCTGTAATTCAATACACTTGCGCCTCTGTATCAATTCGCGCACTACCGCGAAACCTGCGAGTGTCGCTAAAAGCTTCCAATTACGTCCAATAAAACCTGTTGCCATGTAAACTACTCCAATCCATACCATTATTATTCTTATAGCCAAATAACTACTTGATATGCGCGTAAGCATAATGATAGTCAACTGGTATGTATAAGACATACAGTCCTAGTATAATGGGTAAAGATGATCGATCCCTATGATAGAGGAGCGAGACTATGGAAGCATTGGGCTAGATTACTAGATAACATGAGAGAAGGGTTGAACACACGCGTGTGTTCAACCCTTCTCTCATGTTATCTAGTAATCTAACGTTTGCCTCTGGCCTCACGAGCTAAGGTAGCTACGAGTACGCCAAGGACAGCCACAATCAGAATGCCTCCGGTTGCAACCCGAAGTGACTCAAAAGCATCAACGTTGTTGAAGACCGCGAGTACGATAAGCGTAAGTAAGACACCAACAAGGATAATCATATCACCAACGATAAAATTGTAGATGGCCTTGATAACGTTCACGATACCACCTCTTCCTCTATGGCCTGTGTTCCTTCGGTACTGCTTGGAACCATCGGGCGTTTCTTGGTACGTTTCAACCACTGCACCAGGATATAAGATGCAATCAAGTAAATTGCTGCAAGGATGATGATAGACACATCCGCAACAGGAATTGCAGGCCACTCAAAATGAACACCATTTGTGGCAATGCGAATACCTTCGCCAGCCCAGAAGGTACCAAAAGCCGTAAGCATGATACCAACAACAAACTTGAGCGTGTTTTCAGGAACTTGTTTCAGCGGCGCTCGTACTACTACACCCAACAGAATCACTAGTACGCCAGCTATAGCAGCACCAATGGCCGCTGAGGTGATACCTAATGACCGAGCTGTTCCACTTGTAGCAACACTACTGCCAAAGGTGATGACAATAAACGCGACCTCAAGTCCTTCAAGCAGAACGGCTTTGTAAGACATAGCAATTCCAAATGGCTCGAAGCGTGGAACAATGTTCTCACCGCGTGCGCGGAGTTCGGCACGCGTCTCTTCATAAATTGCCTCTTCATCGTGTAAAGCTTTCAGACCACTGTAGCGCAAAATAGCCTTCTTGAGCCATTTCAAGCCAAAGAGAATAAGAATTACACCAACGACGAGTCGGAGTACATTTAGAGGAACAAACTGAACAAGTGCGACACCAAGTGTGGCAATAATAAGCGCAAGCGTAGCTGCCGCGGCAAAGGCACCTGCGAGCGAACTACGCCAATTAATTGTGACTCCCACGACCAGGACAATAGTAAATGCTTCGACAAATTCCACTGCTGAAGCGAGAAACGCAGCTGTAGCGACTGCCCATTGCATGCGATACTCTCCTGTTCTGAATATAGAGCGTGAACTGGATATGCCAGACACATACCCCTTCATTCTATCACATGAAGTATCACAAGAAATAGCTACATTGCTTACGAATTCTTAGTAGAAATAAGTTGCAACCATGTACGCGGTACCGCGGTCAAACCTAACTCCTGTCCCGCTTGATACACTGCGTTTTCTAGTGCGGCTGCACCAAGTGCTAGAGGGACTCCTGGCAATGCGCCTTCTATAAAGAGCCAGTATTTTCCCAGGTCGCGCCATGCATCAAGCGGCATGAGAGCATTGTTGCGCGAAACGTCAACCTCTCCAAAACCACTTTGCCGCAATGTCTCAACATATTCTTCTGGTGTTAACCACTGCATTGCCGTTGCTTTTGCTTCGCGTGACAGGCGAACCTCTGGATGCTCTTTTTTCAGCCAGCCAACTGCACGTCGGGTCCATAGACGATAAAATCGCTCAGTTCCCTCAACATACGTTCCCTGGTAAAATGCACTGTTACAGGCGAAAATGCCATTTGGAGCTAGTATTTCTGCCATAAGCCTGAATGCGTCCTGTTTATCTGACACAAGATGAATAGCATTACAAAAGAATGCCGCGTCAGCATTTTCTACGATGCGAGGCAGGTCGCTAACATCACCTTGAAGAAATTTTGTCTGTACCTCTGGATACTCGGCTTGCATAGATTTACTCGCAAGGCGGAGTGCTTCAGCAGATGGATCGACACCAATAATACAGGTAGTAGCGAGAAGCTGGTGGTGTGCCATCTCTTCCGCAATCAGACGAGAAATAGCTCCCGTTCCGCATGCCATATCGACAATCGTAATGACAGGAGTGCTACTTGCAGTAGCGGCGGCGTCTGTGTGACGTGTTGCGAGATGCGCTATAGCGCGTTGGACTAGTAAGCGGTTTACCTGTGTGTAGAACTCATGAGCTGCAAATGGCTCAAATGTGAACTGATTTGTTTCATCTGTTTCAAATAAACTCATTTTTTCAGCCTCTTTTGTAGGGGGATGTAGAATACTCATTAGAGAGTACTCTCTTGTGTTTTGTTTCGCTACTTTGTGTCAAAAAGTAGGGTTATTTAGACATGCATCGAAGCTCCACCATCCACGCTAAGAACTTGACCTGTGATATAGGCCGCATCCGGGGAGCAGAGGAAAGCAACCGTGCCAGCCACTTCTTCTGTAGTTCCAAAACGTCCTAGAGGAGTGGCATCGATAAGAAATTTTTGTTGTTGCTCTGTCAGCGTAGAGGTAAGCCCTGTAGGAATATAGCCTGGCGCTATAGCATTGGCTGTGATGTTGCGACTTGCCATTTCGCGTGCGGTGGTCAGCGTTAACGCGATAATGCCAGCTTTTGATGCGGCATAGTTTGCCTGCCCTGCGGGACCAAGCAAGCCTGCAACAGAGGAAATATTAATAATTCTGCCCCAACGAGCTTTCATCATTGACCGTAGTACAGCTTTTGTGCAGAGAAATGTAGAGCGAAGATTACTATCTATGATGTGTTCAAAATCTGCTAGCGACATTTGGAGAATGAGCTTGTCTCGTGTGGTGCCAGCGTTATTGACGAGGATGGTGATTGGCCCAAGCGCCTGCGTCGCCTCAGTGAAGAGGCGTGTGACCTCCTCTTCCTGGCTTACATCAGCCTGGACAGCTATGCAGCGCCTCCCAAGTGCCTCAATGCTCGCTTTTGTCTGTGTAGCAGCATCTGCATGACTGCGGTAATTAACAATAACGTCCGCACCAAGTTTTGCTAAACGTTGTGCTGTTGCTCTTCCTATGCCTTGTCCGCTGCCTGTTACTAATGCAATTTTGCCTGCTAACGGCATCTGCTGTTGTTCTGTCATAGAAACACATCCTCATAAAAATTTGTTGATTTGCCGATAGTATATCATCTCTTTATGCTCTCTTCTTTGTAGTAAAGAGCAAAAGGCATACTTTGTTCACGAACGAGAGCGCAAAGACGTGAAAGTAACAATGCAGGGAGACCGCAAGGGTCTCCCCTACACATTGGGCCGCGTGAAGATGTAGGGGAGACCCTTGCGGTCTCCCTGTTGCCCCCGAATGAAGGGAGAACCAAATAGTGAACAAGAGAAGTGCGTCAAGAGTGTGGCCTTTCTTAGTGTTGACAGGGCAACTCTTTAGTGGAATACAAGCAAGAAGAAACTATCAAACATTACCCGAAATAGTGCCTGCTACAGCGGATCCTATGATGCAAGCGGAGGCATTGCCTGGGGTTACCATCATTGTGCCTGCACGCAATGAAGAGGCGAATTTGCCACGTTTACTGGCATCCTTACTTCGTCAAGACTACCCACTGTACGAAGTTATCGTTGTCGATGATGCCTCGACTGATGATACAGCGTCTATCGCGCGGAATTATGCTAGTGATGGTGTCCAACTCATTTCTATCGACGGACCACCGGAGGGATGGACTGGTAAAAATCATGCCTGTTGGATAGGGGTTGGTCACGCGCGCTATCCGTGGCTACTTTTCGTTGATGCTGATACAGAGTTGGCATCATTCGCGCTTCGTTCAACAATAAGTTTTGCGTTAAGGCGGAATGTCCGTGCCTTATCGTTGTTTCCTCAGCAGCGATGCGAAACGTTGTGGGAACGCTTACTGCTCCCGTTTGCATTCCAGCAGTATTTTGTTAGCACCGATGCACGGGTGAACGAAAGGAATGGTCCAGCACTTGGGAATGGGCAGTATTTTCTTGTCCAGCGTGATGCATATCAGCAAGTTGGTGGGCATGCGGCGAATGCAGGAAGTATTGTTGATGATGCCGCGCTCGCTTTCACCTTAAAGCAAAACGGTATCATCGCGTTTGCCTGTCGTGGAGAGAGGCTTGTATCGGTACGGATGTACACAAACCTACAGCAAATAGCAAACGGCTTTGGCAAGAACATGTATCTCTACGTGCAACAAGCCCCACTTACAGGAATACAAACAGCACTAAGCACAGCACTCGCATCCTCTGTTGCTATGTTGTTTCTTGATGCACATCGTGAAAAATCGTACACGTTGTTTTTCATAGCGTTACTCGCCTACGCCGCGCAGGTGCTTAACGCTATTCCGTGGTTCAGGTACTTTGGTATTACTCTATGGTATGCTCTTCTGACACCGTTTTCGGCACTAATTTTTCTTGCCATTGCAATCAATTCAATGATTCATACTCTCGCTGGGCGTTCGCTAGCGTGGAAGGGTCGAAGCTATGCAACACAGCACCAAAGATTTCCTCGCTTCTCCCTACCTAAAATTTCTCGCGAAGAGCAGAAGGTGGTGTCTAATTGTATAGAAGACAACGCTAGTGCTAGCTAGCTCTTACATGCCGTCTTCCATTGGAATTCTCTTTGGAAGCGGCTGTACCAAAGTTTTCAGTCCGGCGGCGCTCTTGCCTTTCTGTTGGAAGATGAAGTTCTTCCAGGATGCGTAGTGTCTCATCACTTGGAGATGACGACCATGCAGGAATGCTTGTTTCTGCTCTGTCCTCTTCTGAAGAAGATGGCGTTTCTGGTGGCATCTCAACAAACGGTAGAAATGGAGCTTGTTGCTCAGGTTCCTCGATGAGTGGAGAGCCAGGAATTGCGTCAAGGCTTTGAGCACGGATGATGTAGGAAGAAGAGGCCGTTTGCGTCGTAGAGGATACGGATGAGACGGATTTAGGGATACCAGGAACACTAGGAATACGTGGCATTGTTACGTCTACGTCTTCAGTTGATTGTGTTGTGCTCTCATATATGGTTGTCGCAAGCTGCACTGTAGTCAGATTTTTTACTTTTAGCAAATTTGTTCCGAGCAGGATTGCATTATCCAGGTCGGCGACAAGGACATTTGCACCTACAAGTGTTGCCTCTCGCAGGTCTGCGCCTATGAGATTCGCGCCAGTGAGATCAGCACCGGAGAGATCGGCACCTGCAAGGCATGCACCAGAGAGATCGGCCATAAAGAGATTTGTGTGTGCGAGATTCGCACCGCGAAGATTCGCGCCACCAAGATAGCGGCGTGAGAGATCGCGTCCAGAGAGGTCAGCCCCTTGTAACTGAACAGGGGTAGTACCAGACATAGCAGCATGACGATGTGTATGCTTAGCGGACGGCAGAGAAGCCTCTTCAAGATGTGGAAGATGTTCTATTTCATGCTCTAAGGCAGTGCGTGTGGTAAGAGCTTCGTACTGCTGCTTGATAGCCTGCTCACGTGTCATATCCTTTTGTTCCCACGCTTGCCATGCTTGCTGTATCTGCTGTACGCTTACGGAAAGCTTTTTTTCTAACACTGCGGCTTGCTTCTCTTGCTGTATCTGCCATTGTTGCTGACGCGCCTCTTGCGCACGTTCCCAGCTCTGTTGTTGAATCGAGGTACTGTTCAGGCTGCGTTGATGTATTTTGAGAGCTATAAGTGAGGCTGCGACGGCGACTATAGTGCCGATAATGCAGCCAAGCAACAATGTTCCTAACATAATTCCCTTGCTCCTCTATATGTTTGTGTCTAGCTATATTCTACGACGTGGTAAAAATAGTGATAACGACGCTTCATGCTTGAAAAGTGTCATTTCTAATAGACGTGTATCTATGCTTACTAATAGATAACGATGCGAAAGATAAATATGGTAACGAATGGCTATTGATGGCTATGGGATGAATGTAACGCATACAATATGTTCTCTAGTATAGACGAATATGCGTTCTTACGCCATAATATAATCACAAGTACTGCTATTCCCTTATCTTAAATTGAGAAAATTATATGTTCGCAAGCATTCGAGAAGAGGATTACATTTATAATGAGCCAATATGATCATCCAGCGCCGACCTCGTTCTTACTTGAGGATGAGGAGCGCAAATTAATTCTTTCATGGAGCGATGGTCATGAGAGTATTCATGACTGGGAGACTCTACGCTGGGCCTGTCCCTGTGCATGGTGTGCAGGAGAAGGTGGACAGCCTGGAATGCTGCAAAGCAAAAAGAGCTTGAGCACTGAGGAGACAACTCTTGTGAACGTAGAGCCTGTTGGGCGTTACGGCCTGACTCCTATCTGGGAAGATGGACACAAAACCGGCATTTACACGTATGAGAAATTACGCGCGAGCTGCGAATGTGACGAATGCCGCAAAAGGGTACCCAAAAGGTGATGAGTGTTAGTATACTCTTCATGTCTCGTTTTACACAATAAGACGGTACGAAGAGACTTTCTCTGCATTCTATATGCTACTAGCGAGGAAGCCTCATGAGAAAATGGAGAAGTATGCTATGTCTTCTACAAATGGACTAACTACTACCAGGCGGGTACCTACAAGCACACCACGCCGCAATATCTATGTTTCTAGCCTGGTCATTCGTGTCTTTATTGCTCTAGTGATTAGCTGGCTTATTGTGATGGCGTTCTTCATTACCAACGTTGCATCTCACTAACATGTTTAAGATAGGCTCACATCTTACAACCCTCGTACTTAAAAAGTTAGGGGTTGTAAGAGACACTCTAATTTCACGCATACAAGCTTATTTTGTAACGCTCTGCAATTGTGCCACAATGTTGTTGAGATCGTTATACCCTCGCCCTACGGTATCCTTGTGCTTATGACGCTGTGCCTCTACTATTGAAAAGCATTAGATGCACGCTCAATGGATGTATACTGCATCACACTTCTTTTCCTGTTGGCGCATCATCTTTTTGGTAATGGCAATACTCGGACTCTGTTTGGCAAATGTGGATATGTGCTTCTAATTCCTATAGCTGCCAAATCAAAGACTCTCTGACGTTTTATTCCCCACTCCAGGCCGTAGATTTCGCGCACAGGTTGAGGTAGGAGTGCAATTGTTAGTTGAAGATTGAGATGCAGTATTGGACGGAACACATCTGGAATAGGTGGATAGAGTACTTGATGAACAAGTTGTTGTGCCTGTGGAGTCGCTGCTAACTGATTGCTATAGACCATATCATGAACATATGCATAGAGATCATCCACGGTTGAAGGCATATCTGCATGAGTGAGTCCTAGAGCGGTGTTCACAAAGATTGAGCTGTGTGATAGTATACACATAGGATGAGCAACTAAGCCCTTGACTCCGAACGAAGAAGACCATGCGCGAAAGCAAAAAGGCAAGAAGAGAGAGGACAGT
>JAABUQ010009638.1_pt1 | contig 12984 bp, 13 predicted proteins | sample 5560001 | NCBI WGS metagenome assembly JAABUQ01 (sample SAMN10711888, study PRJNA513371) | rock metagenome | isolation source: Antarctica rocks | place: Antarctica: Victoria Land, Finger Mt nord | collected 2015-12-18 | reverse complement strand
GGCGAACCGCCTCGATCAAGGGTTCCAGCACCGCCCATTGCGCATCCGTCAGCATCCAGTCCACCCCGCCAAAAAAGCAGGACAATGCAGAACCAGGCCAAAAGTTCAGCCGCTAACAGGCCCTAGATTTATGTTTAGCCACACGAAACGGGAACACCGGACGGAACCGGGCTGTCCCAATTGATCTCTCCCGCGCCGGTGCCGGGCAAGGCATTGACCCAGCTAGGGCCTATACCGTCGCAGGCAGGCTATACTCCAACTGGGATAGGCTGATGCCAAACGGTCGCGCTCACCGCGGCGCAGCGGTCGGCCGCCGCCGTGGTTTCAGGCGGGCAACTCTGTCCGCGCCCTTCGCTGGAAGGGGCACCGGCTGCCACCCCGCGATGATCCGCACGCACTCCCGCCCTCGAACGTTGTCGGTGATGAGCGGGAAATGCCGGCGCAGCTCGACGACGGCGGACATCTCCCCGTCCTCGTTGAACACACGGCGGATCGCCGCGGCTGTCTCTTCGTCCACACAGAACATCGCTCCACCATGAGGAGACGAACGGGCACAGGCAAACGGAATGCTGTTGACGCCCGTCCCGGCTCGGTCGCGTCCAGTTTTCCAACGCCGCCAAGAGGTGGCGGCACCTTACGGTGCCGCCAGGCTTGGGAAAGCCATGCAGCCCTGAACTGCATGCCGCTAACCTAAGGTTGCACCAAGAACGTTTGCAAGTTGCAATATCGTGTCAGAGCAACTTTTCCGTGCTCAACGCACCCGCAAAGATTGCAGAAGGATTGGGAGCTGGAGGACCCGGGCCGCCCTCGTCAGGGACTACCCTGATTGGGACACAGGACCGATGCAGAGCTTGAAGCAGGCACCCGCCCTATGCCGCGACCCCGTCTCGTGGACGCCTCGGCCCTATGCCTCGGTGTCGGCGATGATCCTGGCCAGGGCGTCGTCCACCGACGCGACCGCCACCTTCCAGCCTTCGCGCCCCTGCTCGGTCCGGTCCCCGATGCAGCAGAGCCACAGCTGTCCGTCAGCGCGGTAGATGGTCCAATGCGCCATACCTTCCCCGTAGCCCACGAAGATCATGCCCCCCGCATGATCGGCGCCGATCGGCTCGATGGACACCTCAAGCCCGTTCTCGTCGGCCCATGCCACAAGATGGGCCCTCTCGCCGGCCCTGAAGCCCGTGTGGTCGGCCGTGACGGAGCGGTATGCAATGAGGGACATAGGAGGCAACCTTCTGGTTTGCCCAAGGGAACCACAACGGTTCTATCTGATCTCGTCATGAGATGTTGATGCCAGGTACTGACCATGAGGTAGCGCCGCACCCGCACCGCTGGTGCAATTGTACATAAGACCTTCCCCCCTTGATCCGCTTCTGACCCGGTGTCGACCCGGGCGTGAGCCGAATCTGACCCGAACCCGATCCGACTGTGACCCTGCATGGAGGCCATGCCATGGAGCATTCGATGGCGTGGCCCCTGCCACGGCTGAAGGCGACGTGGTCGGCTTACCGGGCCGCGCTTGGGCAGGATGCGACGGCGGAACTCGGCACTGAGCACGCAGGCGACCCAGACGCTGGCAAGCAGGCGCATCAGGTCGATCCCCTCACTTGGCGAAGCCGAACCCGGGCTTCCCATCGGACATCATCGCAGGGTAGCACTTCGCTGTTGGCGTGTAAGGGTCGTGCCATGGGCGGAGATACCCGGCCTCGATCCAGCCCTTCTCGCCTGTCGGCCGCACCACCCGAAGGAAGCCGGCGGTCGGCTGCTGCGGCGCCTCCACGATGACGTTCGTCGCGGCGTAGCTGACGATACGGGCGGAAGCGGACGGAGCCTCCAGGATGGGCACGCCGACCTTGGGGTCCATCGCATCCTTGGGCGATATGGCGAGCTGCATGCAGACAGCGCCGCCCAGGGGCCGCACGGCGTGGCGGCTTTCGGCGTGGGCCGCCCCGTTCACGACAAGAGCCAGGACGGCGGCGTAGGAAGGGCGCATGGGTGGTCTCCTATGAACGGGTCAGGATGACGGGGGAATTCGCGGCCGAGGCGCCGATCCTGCTGGCGACGGACGCGCGCCACTCGCCGACCGTGGTGACGCCTGGGGTGATGCCGTTGGCCCGGAACTGGGCGGCGGTCAGGCCGGCGACCTGGTACGACATGACGTCGCTGTCCGCGGCGCCGGCGACGGCGGCGGCGTTGCCAGGGCCGAAGTTGTAGAAGCCCCGCACGTCGAGCACGGACGGGTTCGGCACGTCGTGCAGTTGCAGGTATTCCGCGCCCTGCCGCAGGTACTCGGCGGCGGCGATGCTCTGGGTCGCGGGGTCGAGCTTCCCGGCCAGCCCGGGCACGACGTTGGCGGCAAGGTTCGGGTCACGGGCGATGGCGGCGTTGAGCGAAGCGGTGAAGCTGCTGTCGGTCATCTGGAAGGCGCCGCTGATGCTGCCGGTGCCGCCCGGGTTCGCCGTGCAGCTGCTTTCCAGGGTGCAGGTCGAGGCGACGGCGACGGCGGTCACGCCGACCGCCTCCGCGTTCTGCGATGCCGCCTCGCCCCAACTCCGCGACATCATGGACATCATGGCGGCGCTGTCCGACCCATCCGCTGCCGCCGGATTGTTCGTAGCTGATGGGTCCGGCGATTGGGGCGGCGTGGACAGCGTGCCGGTCGGCATGGTGAAGGGCGGCATCCCGACCTCCTCGAAAGTCGGGATCGGCAGCAGCGGCACGCCGTTCATCGTTTGCGGATACACGTCGGCCGAAGCTGGCGCCGCCGCCCACAAGACGGCGAGCGCCGCGGCCGCGGTGCGCCGACGCCGGGAATGGAAAGGACACATAGAGGGCTCCTGGTTGGTTGCCCCGTGACCCTCCCCTGGCGTGGCGCAAACGGCCTGCTCCTTTACGGCGCCGTCAGTGCTTTTAAAGGACAGTAGGCTTCGCGCGTGCGGTCGTCCCGCACCGGAGACGCCTGGCACTGCCTGACGCGCTCCAGCAGCACCGCAGCATCAGCTGCGGTGCTGCCCGGCTTCCACCCGCCCCAGACATAGCCGCCCAGCAGCAGGCCGCCTGCCACCGCGGCGATGCCGGCAGCACGGCCCCAATGGACGCGCTGGTTGTAGCGCCGCTCGCGGATCACCACCGCCGCGCCGACGGCCTTGACCATCTGCGGCACCATCGTGTCCACCAGCTTGCTGAGCACCAACTCCTTTTGTACATGAAAGCTTGCTTCTGCGCCCTTGGCCGACTCCAGTGCCAGCCTCGCGAGCCCGAGCATCTGTCGAAGCTTCTCCACCTCGACCTTGGCCAGCTTGTGGGACTCCGAGACCGCCTCCATCACCTGCTGCTCGATGTGCTCGGCCAGGTCGGCCTGCACCTGGAGGATGGCCGTCTGCGACTGCACCCAGTGGCCAAGCGTGCCGTCCGGCTCGATGGCGTCCTTGCGCGCGGCCTCGGCCAAGCCGCCGGCCGCGGCGCGGAGCTGTTGCGCGACGGCGTTCATGGGTGCCACTCCAGCGTTCCGGCTTCGCTGTGCTGGAGCTCGACCGCCTTGGCCCATTTGTCAGTCATGTGCTGCAGCACCGGGGAGGCCTTCACGCCATCCTTGTCCGGCAAGCTGTGGATCGCGTCGTAGATGCCCAGGCCCCGCTCCCGGAGCTGGTCGAGGCAGCTCAGGCGCGGCATGACGACCGCACGCGCGCCATCCTGCAGGATGGCATGGAAGTCAGGATGCCCGACGATGGGACCGAATGCGCCCTTCGTCGACTGCCCCTGCCGGATGACGCCTTCGTTGAGCACCAGGAGGATGCGTGCGCCCCTCAGGTGGCCAGCCTTCAGGATCTGTAGGACGTGGCGGAAGTCCTCCATGTTCGGCCCGAGATAGAAGGCTGCCGTGAGGCCGATGCCGTAGTCCCGGCAAAACTCGGGCACTTCCAGGTCGCGGTTGTATTCCTGCAACACCCGGTCGCCGCCGCCGAGGTCGAGCACCCGGGAAACGCCTTCCTCGATCATCCGGTCAAACTCGAAGCCGAGCCACTTCCTCGCGTCGGCCGGGTCTTCGGAGGTCGGCGAGCTGGCCCCGTCGAGGATGGGCACCCCGTCCGTGTCGAATGCCGGATACAGGATGGACAGCGTGCGGCTGCGGAGATCGCCGTCGAGCGGCTTGACCCGGCGGCCCTGATACCGGGTGCGCTGGATCACACGATCGAGGTCGGTGCTGCCGCCTGCGCCTCCCCGCCCGTGGCGCTGCCACAATGTGAGGCCCGGGTCCATGAACACGGCCGAACCCGGCGCCACAACCGGCTTGCGCCTGCTCATAGCTTCCTCCACCAGATGGGGATCACGGTGGGAGTCGCCCGTGTCCGGGATCGCGAGAAGTCGATCATCTCCTTCCACGAGAAAAATTTGCCAAGGCCAGGGATCGTGAGATGCCGGTCGCCACCTCCCAAGTCGAGGAGCGGAGGGTCGGCTGGCGGCTCTCGCATCGTTCGTTCAATCCATTTCTCCACGGACTCCTCGTTGTCGTTGGCCGGGGTCGGCATCCCGGCGCCGTAGTAGCTTTTAGACACGGTTCTTTCCTTTCGGTTCATGTGCTGCGGTCTTCGATGGTGCGGTGGAGGCGGGCGATGTTCGCGTCCGCGCTGGACGCGGCATCGCCGGTCCCGTCCCTAGGCGCGTCAGGCGGACGCGGCCCGGGTGGGTCGGCAGGTTGCGGCCGCCACGTCGCAGGCATCCGGGACGGCTGCATTGTCCTGGCCCGGTCGCGCTTGGCCGCCGCCTGTTCGGCCACGAACTGGCGGACACGCTTCCAGGTCTGCCGGACGGTTTCCGGCGTGGCCGGCTTGCCGTCTCGGTCGGTCAGGCCAAACGACGCCAGGCGGGAGGCGAGCGGCCCCCAGCGGATCGGCTTGCCGCCGTTCGCTTCAAGGAGCGCGTCGTGGTTCTCGGCAAGCCACCAGAACAGCGAGGACCTGTCCGGTCCTTGCTGCAGGTAGCTCACGACGGCTTCGACATCCGGGCGCTTGGTCATGGCAGAAGCGTCGTCGCGCGTGGCGCGTACAGGAAATCCGAAGCGCGAATGCGTCGACCCGCCGGGTCACGACCGGCTCGGGTTCGAGTCAGGGCCGGCTCACGCCCGGGTCGATGCCGGCTCAATGGCGGGTCAGGGGAGGAAGGTGCCATATACCATTGCACCGGTGGTGCGGGCGGCACCGGGCGGCGGCCGCTCTTCCGGGCACGACAGGCGCCGTTTTGCCGTTTTCGCGGCCGCGGTTGCTATTTTCGCCGGGGCAAGCGGCATTCGTGCCGCCGCAAGCAATGCTCGCGAAGCGCGAACGGGAGCCATGCGGGAAGCCCTGTTGGTCGGCGGACCGCCATGCGAGGCAGCAACCCGCCGGAGGGCCACAGGACACGATCCGCAGGACCCCCGGCCCGTCAGGACTGGAAGGGGATCGGGAGCGTCCATCGCCTTGCCGTGCAGAACAGGGCGCCGGCAGGCAGCCTATGTGGGAGTCGCACGGGCGGAAGGACCCTGCTCGGCGGCTGGCGTGCGCTTGAACACTGCCTTGATCGCCTCGATGGCCTTGCCGGCGAGTTCGGCCGCCTTCTCGCCCAACTCTTCCATCTGGCTCTTGCCATCCTTGCGGCCCGGCGTCTCGGACGCGGCCTTGCCGATTTCCGTGTCCAGCTTGGCGAAACGGGCGGCGATGGCCGCCGTGTCGCCGCGGGCTTCGGCGATGCCGTCCGCCCACGTGCGGCCCGCCCCATACTGGCCGACCGCGGCCGAGGCGCGGTCGAGGGCGCCGGCAAGCCCCTTCTCCCGCAGCAGGTCGGCGTTGAACGTATGCCGCAGATCGGCATAGGGGCCGCCCTCGCGCATGCCAGAGACGACGCCGGCCAAGCCGTCCGGGTCGGCTTTGCTGGCCACCTGGATCCTGCCCATGATGCCGGCGCCCGGACCGCGGGCGAACGCCTGCAGCGCCTGCATTGCCGCCTGCCCCGACTGCTCTGCCGCACGCAGGCCGGCCTCTTCCTCGTTGGCCTGGGCTCTTTCAACGTAACGGGCGACACGGTCCTTCAAGGGAGTGAGTTGCTGGTCCCAAGGCGCGGGGGATGTCGGCTCCGGCTTGCGAAGGGCGGCCATGATCGCGAACGTGGCGCCCAGACCTTTCATGGACTGGGGCTGCTCTGCCGTGGGCTGCTGGACAGCCTGGTGCTCCACGACTGTCTGCGGCGGCGCAGCAAGGGCGGCTGTGACCGGCGCCTGCACACCTGCCTGCAAAGGCGTCGCAGCCGCCGCCACCGGCACCGCAGGGGTCGCGGGCATTGCCGGAGCCGCAGCGCCCGGCTCCGCCCGTCTGCCCGATCGCATCTGGTTCTCCAAGCCTTCGACCTTGCTTTGCAGGTGAGCCGACGTCTGGTCGAACGCACGCGCGATCAGCGCCGCATCTCGGCGGATCAGGCGGACGAGGGGGCGGTCGTCCATCGTGGCCGTGCCCTGCAACAGCGCCTGCATGCGTTCGTTCTGCAGGCCCGGGCTGGTCGCGGCGAGCGCGGTCATCTCCGTCCGCAGCCCGTCCGGCATCCTGATCCGGACCGACGGTCCGGCCAGCTTCTCGACGTCCTGCAAGGCGTAGGCCACCTTGGTGCGGAACATCGGGTCATCGGCGCGGCCGGGCATCCCCGCCTGGGCAGCGACCGCCCGGATCGACGCGCCCAGTGCCAGGTCCACCGACGCCACCATGCCTTGCGAACGCTGGAGCTTGTCGATCAGGTCGTGGATCGGATCGCGCGCCGGTGGCGCGGGCGATGCCGCCTCGGCTTGGGGCAGTTTGGATGCGTTGGTTGTCTCGATGCTCATGGGCGTAGCTTCCTCGAAAACGATCGCGCCTGGCGCTTGCCCAAGGTGTCGGGCAAAACGGCGCGAATACGCCTACTGATCTCCGGGGCTCTTGAGGTCGGCGATCAGGGACCGGGCAAGGTCGAGGGCGATACACTCGATGGCGTCGTCTACATGCAGGAAATAGGCGCTCAGGGCATCGACCTTGGCCTGCCTTCCAGCAGCGTGATGCGCCGGCGTCTCGATGATGCTCCAGGCAATCGACCGCCATTCGGCACGCAGTTGACGGGCAGACGCCCGCAGGTCCTCGGCGTCCTCTTCCGGGAACAGGGCGTCCAAGGCGCTCATCTTCCGCCCGAACTCTGTCACGCACCCTGCAAAGATCCTGCAAGCCTCGGCGAGGTGCTTGTCGGTGGTGTTGCCTCCTTTGCTCGCGCTGCAAGGTGACGTAAGTTCCTTGATAGCCTGGGACATCGGATGATCCTGCATCTTGGGTGAGGCCGAACGCGTGGGATTGTTCCGCACGCCCGGCTGCCGTTCCATGAAGAACGGCATCAATAGTGCCATGGTGTGGATGTGACCGCAAGCAAAGACGGCATTAAAATAGCCATTTCAGCCGCGCAGGTCAGGGCAGGTCGGGCATTGCTGGCCTGGTCGCAGGATCAGCTTGTGCAGGCGAGTGGGGTGCCCAAACGCACCTTGGCCCGTCTAGAGCTGGGGGAAGGCGAACCTCAACGGCGCACGATGGATGCGATTCGCGCAGCGCTGGAAGTCGCCGGGGTCGAGTTCACGAACGGCGACGCTCCCGGCGTGAGGATGGCCCGGTCCAGCAATCCCGAGTGAACAGAAAGAAGTCAGCCTCGCCTGATCGAGCGTGCCCGTCGTGCTTGCTCCGATCAAAAGGTGGCTCCTCGCCATGCTCGCCCTAAGCAGGGCCGCGTGTGGCTCCGGTGCCGCGCAAACGCGCGCCTTTGACCTGCGCTGCGCGCCGGGCGTCCTGATCATAAGCAACGGGACGAAGAACAGGCTGCTCCAGCTCCGAACAAAGAACATCCGTCGACGCAGGGCTGCATAGGTGCATAAGATGGCGCTATGCTGGCGTCTGCATACGTGCATAGGGTGGCGCTAGGTGGCACGAGTCCCGATTACAGAGGCAGCACGACTACTGAACTTATCGCCGGACAGCATCCGACGCCGGATTCGCAAAGGCGATCTTCCGGCATTGCGGGATAACCGAAGCCAGTGGTGGGTTGAGGTTCCTGACAACTTGCCCCTTGCACCTGTGCCAGATCGCCAAGGTGGTGCCACCTTGACGCCACCCTATGCACCTACGCATCTGCCTATGCAGACAGCCGATGCCGCCTTGATCGATGCCTTACGTACGCAAGTGGCAGGCCTGACAGCACAACTTAGCCAAGCAGAGGCCGAACGGCGCAGCGACCGAGCCGAATGGCAGGTCGAACGGACTGCGGCCCAAGCTGAACGTGCCAAGCTACTTGCCATAATCGAGACTTTGGCAGCGCGGCCGGAGCCGGTTTCCGCTCAGGTTGCGGACACCGGGCGAAGCTTTGCCAAAAGGCTGCGCCGCCTGCTCTCGATCGGGAAAACACGAAGCTGATCGCCTCCAGCAGCATGAGGAGCGCCGCCCGTGTCTGACGTTCTTGACCGCATGCGCCGGAACCCAGCCGCCGACTGGACCATCGCCGACGTGGCAGCCGTTTGTGCCCGGCATGGCGTGCGTTGCGTCCCGCCCTCGGGCGGAGGATCGCACCACAAGGTCTCGCATCCCTCACAGCGGGACATCCTGACCATCCCTCGCGCACGTCCGGTCAAGCCGGTGTATATCCGCAAGCTCGTGAGGTTCATCGAAGCCGTTGAAGGAGGCGCAGGTGCCCCATCCTGACTATCCGGTCCTGATTGAGGCCTTGGCTCCTGAGGATGGTGGCGGCTACCTGGCGACCGTTCCAGACCTGCCGGGCTGCATGTCCGACGGTGAAACGCGGGAGCTGGCCGCCCGCAACGTGGGCGACGCGATCAACGCTTGGATCGAGGAAGCCGCTGCTCTCGGGCGCCCGATTCCTGCCCCCTCACGGCACTTGGTTTCAGCCCAAGGGGTAGGTTGAGGGTACGTGTAAAACGCGGTCACAAGGAACCAGCTGGCTAAGGAAACAAGTTGAATCAATGCCTTGGTGAAGCGCCCCTAGCCGGTCGAGGCCCATGTGTTCAGCAGCGCGTGCAAGCGACCGTTCGAGGCGTCCGGAAAAGGCTCCGCTGCCAGCATCCAGTGAACGATGTGTTTTCAAAGGGATGGCCGGAGCGCCCGCGCGTCCGAGAAGGCAAGTCTTCTCGGACAGGGCTGTGGAACCGGCCCGGATGGGCTTGTGACCAAGTTTTACACGTATCCCTACCCCACCCCTGGCATCATGCAATCAACAGAAGACTGCGCCACGACGCGCTTCCACTGCTTCCGCGACGGTACAAGTTCTGACATGATGGTGCGTCCGTGATCTGTAGCGGGATCGTTCAGGTTTCAAACGATCCAGGTCCGGCGCGATCATCCCGTTACTTCCTGGAGACATCCGCTCTTGGACGATCTAGCCGGCAACGCCGTCCGCAAACAGGACAGGCTCGATCAAAGGCTTGAGGCGCTTCTTGCATCGATTTGCTCGAGCGCCCGACCCAAAGCCTGGCATTTCGCCATCGGCTTGCTGCTGGCTGCGCCGCTTCCGTTGCTGATGGCATTCAAGCGCGATCTGATCGTCAACTATACCTTCCAGGACCTGTTCATCCCGATGGAAGCGGCGTGGCGCACGTTGCAAGGGCAGTGGCCGCATACGGATTTCTACTCTCCCCTTGGCCTGACCTACTTCGCCCTGCACGGCTTGGCCGCGAAGCTTTGGGGCTTGGCCAGAACTAACGAACTGGGCTTCTGGTACGCATAAGCGGACAAAGCTGGAACAGATCTGACCGTCTTTGTTGGCGGAACAAGCGCTTACGGGATTTCAGCCGCCTTGATGCTGCGCGTGCGGCGACAACGGGAATCACTTGATTTGCGTCAGCCCCGAAGCGGCGGTTAAACACCCCTGTTTATGGCCCACAAACTACACGGCAAACCCTGTCGGAATGACGCATGATACGGAAACCCGTCCAATGAGGTTTTCCGCACATGTTGGTCGGCTACATGCGCATCTCGACCGACAGCGAACGCCAGGTGCTCGACTTGCAGCGCGACGCGCTCCTGTCCGCTGGCGTCGACGGACGTCACCTGTTCGAGGACCGGGCCAGCGGCAGCCGGGGTGATCGTGCCGGCCTTGCCAAAGCCCTCGCCTTCATCGAGCCCGGCGACTGCTTGGTCGTTTGGAAGCTGGACCGGCTGGGCCGGTCGTTGCCGCATCTCCTGACCACGGTGAGCGAGCTCAAGACCCGCGGCATCGCCTTCCGCTCGCTGACCGAGCAGATGGACACCACCACGCCGCAGGGCGAGTTCCTGTTCCACATCTCCGGCGCCCTGGCGCAGTTCGAAAGGTCATTGATCCAGGAGCGGGTGCAGGCCGGGCTTGCGGCGGCTCGCCGTCGCGGCCGCCGCGGCGGCCGGCCCACCTCCGTTGATGCCGAGAAGCTTTCGGCGGTGATCGCGGCGCTCGACGGCGGCGCCACCAAGGCCGCGGTCTGCCGTACCTTCGGCATCAAGCGCAGCACGCTGATCGACTCTCCCGCCCGGATCGGCTGGTCTGCCGGGACCAAGGTCCAGGAGGCATGAGTGGCGCGACGGCAACGATTGAGTGACATCCAGATTGCGGAGCTGTTCGATCCGCCGACGGATCAGCGCGAACTGGTTCGCCACTTCACCTTGTCTGCCGCCGACCTCGCATCGGTCCGGCGCTGCCGCGGCGACCACAACCGCCTCGGCCACGCGCTCATGCTCTGCTACCTGCGTTTCCCCGGCCGTGCGCTGCGCGCCGGCGAGCGGCCACCGCCCGCGCTGCTGGCCTTCGTCGCGGAGCAGGTGGAGGTTCTGCCGGACGCGATCGACGACTATCTCGCGGCCGAGCGGAGCCGCCAGCGTCAGGCGGTCGAGTGCCAGGAGCAGCTTGGGCTTCGACCGTTCGGCACCCGTGTGGCCGCCGAGCTGATGGACGGGCTGCTGGCGCAAGCGATCGAGAACGACCGGCTCGCCGACCTGGCCATGCTGGTGATGGAGACCTGCCGTCAACGTCGGATCGTTGCGCCGTCGCCCGCGGCACTCGAGCGGCTTTGCGCCGAGCTTCGCCACCGGGCACGCCGGGAGGCGCATCGCCGGCTGACCGACGGCCTGTCGGCCGATCATCGCAAGCGCCTCGACACGCTGACGCAGCGTCGCGAGGACACCGGCCAGAGCTGGCTGACCTGGCTGCAGCAGATGCCGCAGGCCGCCAAGCCCGCCGCCATGCTGGGCCTGATCGAGCGGCTGGAGCATGTGCGCGGGATCGGCATTGCGCCCGGCCGCGGTCATCTCGTCCACCAGGCGCGCCTGGCGCAACTCGCGCGCGAGGCCGGCCGCACCACGGTCCAGCATGTCGCGGGCTACGAGCGGCAGCGGCGGCACGCGACGCTGGTCGCCACCAGCCTGGGCGTTGCCGCGAGCCTGACCGATGCGGCCATCGCCCTGTTCGACCGGCTGGTCGGCGCGATGTTCCGCAAAGCTGAGGGGCGGCAGGCCCGTGCCTTTCAGGCCGATGCCCGCGCCATCAACGATAAGGTCCGCCTTTATGCCCGCGTCGGCACGGCCCTGATCGCCGCACGCGCGGGCAAGCAAGACGCCTTTGACGCGATCATCGCGGTCGTGTCTTGGGAGCGGTTCTGCACGACGGTCGCCGAAGCCGAGGCGCTGGCCCGGCCGGAAGAGTTCGATGCCTACCAAAATGTGGGCGAGCACTATGCCGGCATCCGGCGCTGGTCGCCCGCGTTCCTCGACACGTTCGAGTTCGAGAGCGTGCCGGCGTGCGCCTCGCTGATGCGCGCCATCGCAGTGCTGTGCGAGGCGAACCGTGCCGGCAGGTCCATTCTGCCGAAGTCCGCGCCGACCGGGTTCGTCCGGCAGCGCTGGGCAGCACTGGTGATGCCGGCGGGCGTCATCGACCGGCGCCACTACGAACTCTGCGCCCTGTCGGAGCTGCGCGACCGGCTGCAAGCTGGTGATGTCTGGGTGACGGGCAGCCGGCAATACCGCTCCTTTGAGGAGCGGCTGATCTCGGTGGAGACGCTGCAGGAGCTCCAGCGGGCCGGCACCCTGCCGATCGCCGTCGAGGCGGACTTCGAGGCCTTCATCGCCGGCCGCAGCACCAGGCTGGACGAGCGGCTGACCGCGGTCGACGCCCGTGCCAGGGAGGGGGCGCTGCCGGACGTGACCATCAACCGCGGCGTGCTGAAGATCGCGCCAATCGAGAAATCAACGCCGCCCGAGGCCGAGGCCCTGGCCGCATGGCTGTATGCCATGCTGCCGCGCGTGCGCATCACCGACCTGCTGGCCGAGGTGGCGCGCTGGACGCTGTTCCCCGACTGCTTCACCCACCTGCGCACCGGCGAGGCCGCGGCCGACACCCGCATCCTGATGGCAGGATTGCTCGCCGACGGCCTCAACCTCGGCCTGACCCGCATGGCCGAAGCCTCCAGCGTCGCCAGCCTCGGCCAGCTCGCCTGGACGTCCGACTGGCACATCCGTGACGAGACCTACGCCTTGGCGCTGCGGCGCCTGGTGAACCAGCAGCAGCGCGAGCCGTTCGCCGCGCACTTTGGCGACGGCACCGCCTCGTCGTCCGATGGCCAGTTCTTTCCGGCCGCCGGCTTCGGCCGCGATGCGAGCCGCCTCAATGCCCATTATGGCCGCAAGCCCGGGTTCAAGGCCTACACCCACCTGTCGGATCGCTACGGGCCATTCTGGACCAAGCTGATCGCCGCCACCGCCAGCGAGGCGCTGCACGTGCTGGACGCGCTGCTCTACCACCAGAGCGAGGTCTCGACGCGCCGGCACCACACCGATGGCGGGGGCCAGAGCGTTATGTGGACAGTCAAGCCCGGTGTTTTCCGGCCGGTGCCGACCAGCTTGCACGTCTGGTGTCGCCCAGCACACTGCAACGTTTCTCGGTTCGGCTGGGGGCCGTTTCTCCGTCCCGGCCTGC
>JAABUQ010009636.1_pt1 | contig 12987 bp, 8 predicted proteins | sample 5560001 | NCBI WGS metagenome assembly JAABUQ01 (sample SAMN10711888, study PRJNA513371) | rock metagenome | isolation source: Antarctica rocks | place: Antarctica: Victoria Land, Finger Mt nord | collected 2015-12-18 | reverse complement strand
TTTTTCTCACGGGGGGGTTAGCATGGTGCGGTTTGCTTATTGGGCGGGGGGGGGTTTGAAGGAATATTCAGGGAGACGGGGTGGGAGGGATGATTACCTCTTTTAATACCGTTTCCACGTTTTGGTGCTTTTGGGGTGGGGGGCGGGGTTTGGCGCGGATGGTGAGGAGGTGGGTGAGGACTTCGGGGTTGGAGAGGATGGCGGATTGGGGGTTTAGGATCTAAGGAGGTGGTTGTTAGTGGAAGAGTTGATTGGATGGGATTTATTTAGAGAGGAGAGGGAGGGGACTCTTGACCTTCATTATCTGTTGGTGAAAGGTGGGTTGGAGGGTAGAAAGTGTGGGAGAAAGGGTCGACGGTTTTTTGGATGTTGGCTGGCCTTGTGGAAATTCTATGTATTTGATGAATTCAATCTACGAGAGGAAGACTACAATTACAATACTGGGCGAAAAGCCGGGACAGGTGGTTTGAATTATTCTTTTCGTTCATTGTGCGAGTGCCTATTTATCGACAGCTTCCTCAAATACAGACCGCTCCTCAGGACCATAAAGTGACATGACAACCCAAAAATGGCAGCCAACTCGACAAGAAGTCCCTTGCCTGGTATCATGCAATGTATAACATACATTCACCATAGCCAAATCCTCATAGTACGAAAGGTATCCAGCCACCTTTAAAATCATCCGTCAAGCTGCCTTGTTCTTCTTGCTGTTCTTCTTCTCCAACTTCTCGATACCCTCCTCCTCCCTCTTCCTCTTCTTACTGCTGCCGGTATCACCGTTCACTGCCTTCTCAGCTTTCTTCGCTTTCTTGATCTCTTTCTTGCTGATAGCTTGAGCCTTGCCGTCGGCGTCGAGTTTGATCTCGCCCCTCGCCAACTTTCTCTTGTAACGGGTTATAGAAAGTCCGGCGTCTTGGGCTGATTGGCGATATTTCTGATCCTCACGTTCCTCCCTCCGGTTAATCTGCTCTGCCCTCTTTAGCCGCCTCTCTTTTCGGTCTAGTCGACGTGCAAGCTTTTCGTTCCTCAGGAGCTTGGCTTTACTCCTCTCTTCCGACAGGATGAGCCTCCGTGCATGCCGTTCCTTCTTCCGTGCTTTTTTCGCAAGCTTTGTGTTTCCCGGGATTGGGGATATCCAATTGATCTCTTGTTGGGTTGGAGAAGGAGGGGAGTCTGGGGTGTCTTCTGATACGGTCGATATCGTCTCGGATTTGTCGTCACCATTCGTTGCTGGAGTGAGGCCATTCGTGTCTACCTTCTCTATAGTCTTCGTAGGTACCGGTTCTTCTTGGGCCCCTGCTTCTGCTTCCGGTTTGGGCTCATCTTCCATCTCTTCATCTTCTCCGTCATCCTCCTCACCGTCATCCACGCTCTCCGCACCATCTTCTTCCATGGCATCTTGAACGACTTCTTCGATCGGTTCGATGCCATTGGACTTCTCTTTTTTTGCCTTCTTTCGAGCCGGCTCCTCGGACAACTCTTCGATCAAGTTTGTGTCTTTCTTTTCTTTCTTGGATTTCAATGCCGGAGCAGCGGCAGCTGGCTCGTCCCCAGCAAGACCATCGGCGTCTGGGTTGTATTTCCTTGCTTCTTTGACCTCCCATTTGCCGGGTTGGTAAGAGACACCATTCGGAGCTATGGCTACGCCCTTTGAGCGTAAAGGCTTGCCCTCGAGACTAGCCAATCGTCGCTCGATCTTCAGACGATTTCCAACTCCAAGTGCAGACTTCTCCTCTTCTGTGACCAAGTCGCCCTTGCCTTCGCCTTCTTGGCTCCAATCTGCCAAAGCGTCGACCCGAAGACCCAAGGCAGCTTTGGTGGCAAGCACTCGTGCAATCTTGCCCTTGTTCTTTCCCGTGGCTTGACCAACCAGAGATGCGTGATAGATCAAACCGTACTTCGGTGTGTCGTGCTTCGTCTTGAGGGCTCGGAACAAGGCTTTCTCAGCTCCCAAGATCTGAATTGTACTTGCTGGGCTTTTGGCCAAATTCATGAGACTCCCTGCATGGGCAATCAAGCGAGCGCCAACGAGGTCGCCAACAAGAACAGTAAGATTGGGAGCAATAGCGGCCATTCGAGCAGAGAGATAGCTTGAGAGCGAGGATCGGTATTCCGTGAAGCTGACGACTTGTTCCGCAAGAGCTTGTGTAATGTCCAGATCCTCCTTCGTAATTTCGGTTCCCATTGAGATCTCGGCGGCAGCTTTGACAGCAGTTTCGATCTCCTCTGGTAAGATCTCGGTAAGATCCGCGTTGGAGGCATTGTTCCTCATTCCCATGGCAAGTATGATTCGAGCGTACGCCAGGTTATCGTTGACGATTTTTGCCATTTCCGGGAAATGCCAGCCATACCATTCCTTGACCCGCATTGCATAGGTATTGAGCTCTTTGTCTAGATCGTCTAGTAGTGATATAGCTTGTACGATCATGGTGTCAACTTTGTCGGGTGAGAATTTGAGCTTGTGCCTAGAAAGGGAGTGTGAAAGGCCGAGTGACATGGTTGCTATGTCTTGGGGCATAAGCCCAGGGATAAGTGAAGGAAGGTGGTTGCGAATGGCTCGGTAGAGGTCGTTGGTGGAAGAGTCGGAGATCAGTTCGAGCGACAACTGTGGCAGTTTGTTGATGGCATTAGCTGTGAAGATATTAGCTCGCCTGAATCTCAGATAGTCCTTTGAGGCGTGATCATACCGAGCTTGGGATCTGCGACGGCCAGGGAGCCCTTCGTCTCATCTTTGATTGAGTCTAGTAGTGTCGACAATCGAGGGGTGACTTTTCCTTCGACGAGCGCGGCGGTTTGTTCCAAGGCTGTACATGTCAGGCGACATCTAGTAAAAACATTCTCCTATACATTGAACTCTTACCAGTTGCAGCACTATCGAATTTGTGAAAGTCCTTCAGTTTGAGCCTGTGCAGTAAGAGGCGCGAAGTCAGCTTCTCGAAGTGAAGAATTTGGTGGAAGGGTATTGCCAATACGTGGCTGCGACATGGTGTGTACGTACAAGCTGCATATGTTGTCGGCGGACTCGTCTTCGGCGGCGAAGCCATCTTTCTTGAGAATTTTTGAGCTCTTTGCTTTCAAAAGTGCGTACCCCACCGGGGTTTCTCTGTTCAAGGTCAGCATGCTGGAGATAGAAGGTAGTCGTGAAGAAGATTGCATACTGCAGAATAAAAAGGCCCATAGTGCGACGTTGTGTGCTGTGACTTCCTCGGTGCAGGTATTGTGTGAGGTTCTTTTCTTCACCAGCTCGAGAGAAATCGAAGAAAAAGTCCATGGGGTGGAGATATAGAGTTCTCGCTAAGGTCAGCTGCAGTCTAGCGTCCAAATCAGCCCTATCGAGCTTGGGATCAATCAGTCAACGACGTCGACAGAGCCGTATTCCTCTCGTCTACAACAAAGATTACTTCGATGGAGGGACTATTCTACAATGTGAACGGCGGGTACGTCGAAGCTACTCATCTTTGATTCTCACGGGATGTACTGATTCATTCAGATACGTCGAGGGCATTGTTCGAGGTTATCGAAACTCTCTTCTGACAGGACAGAATTACAACAATCTCACTCAATGCGAAAATATAGATGGTATACCATGCAGACCACCATCATACGCCTTGGCTCACATTTCTAGATGTCAAATTACAGCTGTCCCCCGCCTACGGCGATTTCCTCGCCTCACTTCCCCCAAACCCGTCAACCTCGTCCCTAGCCAATAAAACAACCGACAAGCTTGTTGCCGAATTCCGGTATCTGCAGGGGCAAGCAACAGGCAGTCTAGCCAAATTCATGGAATACTTAACCTACGGCTACATGATCGACAACGTCGCCCTCCTCATTACCGGCACACTCCACGAACGCGACACCCGAGAACTTCTCGAAAGATGCCACCCTCTAGGCTGGTTCGAAACTATGCCCGTCCTCTGCGTCGCGACCAATATCGAAGAACTCTATAACTCGGTCCTGATCGAAACACCCCTAGCCCCTTACTTCAAGGGCTCCCTCAGCCACCAGGACCTCGACGAGCTGAATATCGAAATCGTCCGCAACACGCTTTACAAAAACTACCTGGAAGACTTCTACCGCTTCGTCACCGAGGATGCTGAGCTTAGAAATACCCCGACTGCTGAGGTCATGACCGAAGTCCTCGAATTCGAAGCAGATCGCCGCGCCATTAACATCACCCTCAACTCCTTTGGCACTGAGCTCTCAAAGCAGGATCGAAAGAAATTGTACCCTGACTTCGGCGGGCTATACCCGGAAGGCACATTCATGCTTTCGCGAGCGGATGATATCGAAAGCGTATCGCTTGCTGTAAGCGGTGTACACGACTATAAAACATTCTTCGACCAAGTGGGTATGAGTGGTGGGATGGGCGGCTCTGGGCCGGGTAACATGAGCGGCGGGTCTGGGAGCGATGGGAAAAGTTTGGAGGATATGTTCTATCAGAAGGAGATGGAGATATCGAAGAATGCGTTTACGAGGCAGTTTACTCATGCAGTTATCTATGCTTGGGTCAAGTTAAGGGAACAAGTAAGCGGATGTTGAAGTAGAGCAGTCGATCGTTTGCTAATGTGGTTTTAGGAGATTCGGAATATTACGTGGATTGCGGAGTGCATTGCTCAGAACCAGAAAGAGAGGATTGGGAATTACATTAGTGTTTTCTGATCCTTGTGATTTGCGGTTTTCTGCCACGAGGATGGTATGGGTCGGCGTCTCTGGGGTAGTCTTCAAAGACAATGGCTGGAAGGTGTTATCAGACTGTACATTAGAATTACCAGTACAGTCTTCATCTGAACTATTACCCTTCATGATGAGTTATCTCAGTTATGCATTACAAAGCATTAGGGACCAATCAGTCGAGAAGATACTCGAAGGTTGAGCGATTGTTACAGGGATAAACAATTAATGCAGAGAGTGTGAGATCGAGCTCAATACTCCCGTAGACTGTCCCAGGCTCGAACGCTAGCGCCAATCCAGCCTCGCTTCTTAGGGGTGGGAAAAAATCGATATTTATCGATATTAATCAGTAATTAAAAAAATTCTACTATATTATTTATTATATTATTTATTATATTATTTATTATATTATTTATTATATTATTTATTATATTATTTATTATATTATTTATTATATTATTTATTATATTATTTATTATATTATTAATTATATTATTTATTATATTATTTACTTTACTATTTACTTTACTATTTACTTTATTATATAAGTATTTATAATATATTTAATATTTAATAATTTTTATATAATTAACGATCTTATTTTAAGCTTCCTTTTTACCTTTTTTATTACTTTAATTTTATTTTTAAAAATATATTTAATTATTATAATTCTATATATAATTAATTTGATAAAAAACTTTAATAACAAAATATTTGAAAATCTCTTAAAACTATATATAAACATTATCAAATAAATATAATCCGCTAGGCTTTTTAAATAACTATTTATTTTAAGTATTATTTCTTTTTTATTTATATTTTTATTATTATTTATTAATAAAATAAAAAAAGTTTATTAAGTTTATTAATATAATAGTCTTTATAAAAGGATTGTTATTTAATATTTTTAATAAATTAATTAAATTTAATATATAAGCTTTTATTTATATTTTAAATATAATTTATATAATTTTAAAATATTATAATATTATAAATTATAAATTATTTTAATATTTAAAATTATTAAAATTTATAATAATAACTTAAATCAATATAATAACTTAATAATTAATATTTATTTTATAATAAAAGCTTTATATTATATTATAATTTAAAAATTAAAAATTTCTTATATAATATATAATTCCATATTGAAGGAATTTTAAAGCTTTTAGCTTTTATTTTATAAATTAAAAATATTTAAATTATTATAATTATATTTATTTATTCACGGCTTTAATTAATAATCTTTTGAAAATATTAATTATCTTTTTATAATAATTTTATATATACTTTTATTTTTTCTATTATTATATAATAAGAGAAATAATATAACCTTTTTAAAATACTTTATATTTTAAAAATAACTTAAGAATATATATAATTAATAAACATATATTTGTAAGGCTATAGTACTTAATAAGGGGAGTAGGGCAAGAATCTAATACCTTCGCAATTATCGTTTTGGCCCGGTAGCCGAATAGTAGCGATCTTTATAATAATATTAGGCTCTTACCTGAGGAGGATTTTTCAAAAATTTTCTCGGTTATCATAAGCAAGGTTACCGTGCAAATACGGTACTATTACTAAGCCGTCGGGGGATGAATATGCCTTAAGCGGGCCCCCCCAGGAACGCACCCAAGCTGTCGGGGGATAAATGCGCCCCTAAAGCGGGCCCCCCCAGGAACGCACCCAAGCTGTCGGGGGATAAATGCGCCCCTAAAGCGGGCCCCCCCAGGAACGCACCCAAGCTGTCGGGGGATGAATACGCCCCAAGCGGGCCCCCCCAGGAACGCACCCTAAGCCGTCGGGGGATGAATGTGCCCCTAAAGCGGGCCCCCTTAAGATGCCAATTTTTCTACTTCTTAAGAATTCGGAGACGAATTCCTTTAAGAGGGGGGATAATTGTAAGCGTATAGTACTTAATAAGGAAAGTAGGGCAAGAGCCTAATACCCTCGCAGCTATCGTCTTGGCCCAGTGGCCGAACGGTAGCGATCCTTACAATATTCTTATTATTTAATAAAAAAAATATTATAAATTAATTATTTTTTAAAGACAGTTAGATAATTGTTGAATAATTTAAAGAAATTCTTGAAATTTTATATAAAGCCCAAAAATTATTGGAATTAAATTATATATATTTAAATTACATAATATAGAAATAATTAAAAATTATTATTAAATTTAATAGTTTATAAATTAATATTATTTATATAATAATAAATATTTTAAATATTTTAAATATTATTTATATAAATATATTAATTTAAATAATAATTTTCGATTTTATAAGGAAATTTATTAATTATAATATAATAGCCTTTTTTATTATTTAAAACAATTTCTTTTTCTTTAATATAAAAAAAGTATTTTTAATTACTATTATTTATAAAATATATAAACTATTAAATTAATTGCTAAACTTTAAATATTTTAATAGTATTATAAAGTTAATTCTCTCTATTTAACTTATTTTGCTTTAAAAATCCTTTTAATATTAACTAATTTAATTTTTAATAAATATTTTCTCTTAATAATAAATTATATTATTAATAAAATTAAAATTAATATAAAGGTAGAGTAAAGTAATAAAATTATTTATATTTAAATAAATATTAAGGTATTAAGGCGTATAAAGAAAATAGTAATAAAATAATATTATTTTAGTAATAAGGAAAAATAAGAAATCGAAGATAATATAATAATTATATTAGAAAAAAATATATATAATAATATAAATATAACTTTATTAACAGATTTGCTACCTTTAAAAATATAAATAGCTTTACTTTCCCCCTTAGCCCCCTTAGTAATAGAATAGCCCTAACCCCTCCTACTAGCTTTAATTTGCCCCTTTAAAAATACCAAAAAAATGATGTCATTATATCATAGGAGAATAAAAATCGATATATATCTGATATAAATCAGATGAGCAAGAGATCAATTGCTTGGCATTCCCGGGCCTATCGCTTCTGGCTTCCGAAATTCCGAGGTTCCTCACCCCAATCCCTTCAGTATCTCGGCTTCCATCGAGTCATGTTCCGTCTTTCACCTTTTACTGTTATGACGCCTTGTTCGGTAATTGTTCTGCTCATCCTAGTCTCTACGCATGGATGATTTATCACCTGCCTGCATGTGTTCTTCAGCCCTACGGTGTAAAGGGTTGTGCTGGGTGGCTGGGAGGGCAAACTTCCCCGCTCTGCCTTGAGAGTTGCCATCGCGTCTCCAGCTTCCGCTACAAGCCTCCCGCTCTGAGCTTCCTTTCTAGTAATCGTTGACTACTCTTTGGTCACTAGACCGTCCTTGCCCTTCATGTGGCCTACTCATCGGCATTGACTCCAATCATGGACCACGCTTACAAACTCAGCTGGACGGAGCTCAGCAACCTTCTCCGCTCTGTGTTCCCGCACGCGTGTCAATATTGCATCATGGAGGCGGGTAGAGCTCTTGCTTGTCAATTGTACCCCGCAAGCTTCACAAACCTACAGTTGATCCAAATTCCGATCTTGTATACAAAGAAGCTCACGCATAAATATAGGTCGTGCCCGCAATGACCCTAAGTCTTCTCTATCACTCCCCAGGCCATGCAATTTTCTGCATACTTTACTGTGATTGGTATCTCTACAACTGAATAATTACTCTCCAGTCTCATAACATGCTCTTGTTCTCCTCACTCGTCTTTCTTTGCTCTGCCGCTAGAGGGCTGGCGCAGGGCTTGAGCGTCTTTCAAAAGTACACAATTTCTGCTCCTGGCATCAACGCAAGTTTCATACCATATGGTGCTCGTCTCACAAATCTCTATGTTAACGACAGAAATGGAAATCCGCAAGACGTGGTCCTTGGCTACGACGACGCGACCCAATATCTGATCGACACGGAGACAGTCCACACATACTTCGGCCCTATAGTAGGACGTTACGCCAATCGCATAAAAAATGGCACGTTCACCGTGGACGGTGTTACTTCGCATATCCCTGAAAACGAGAACATGGGTCATGATACACTACATGGAGGATATGTGGGATACGATCAGAGGAACTGGACTGTTGTGTCCGCGAACGACACTACTATCACATTCTCCTTACTCGACCAAGGCTTCGAAGGCTTTCCAGGGAACATAATCACCTTTGCTACTTATACAGTATCTGAGGGCCCGCAATGGACATCAAGGCTAGTTTCCATTCCTCTCGATGAGCCAACGCCCATCATGCTTGCCAACCATGTTTATTGGAACCTCGACGCATTCTCAAACCCCTTGGACCTCACGATACTCAATAATACACTCCACATGCCTTACGCAGCCCGTTTTATCGAGATTGATAACATTGAGGTGCCGAATGGTACCATTGGTGTTGTGAATGGCACATTTCTGGACTTTACCTCCCCAAAACAGATCGGCCGTGATATCAACGAAGCGGTCAATGCATGTGGTCTAGGCTGTACTGGATACGACAATGCGTTCATCCTTGACCGTCCGCGATACTCGGCACCAGAAGCCACCGACCTCAGCGTCCTCACCATGTCATCCAATGTCACCGGAATCCAGCTCGATATCAAGACGAACCAGCAAAACCTACAGATTTACACGTGCGACAATATTGCTCAGAAATACCAAATCCCCGTCAAGAAGAGCCAACAACACTCGACCAAGGGGAATGTGACCGTTCCACAGTACGGATGTGTGGTGATTGAGACTCAGCAATGGATTGACGGAATCAATCATCCGGAGTGGGGCCAGGATCAGTACCAAATCTATACCGTGGATAGTGAGCCTGCGATCGTGTTTGCGCAGTACGATTTCAGTATTGTGCCGTCTTGAGAGTCGTTCTAAAAGCGTTGATGGGGCGGTTCTCGTCGCCAGACTTTGTGTGTAATAATATTGATGTCTCGTTGGTACAACGTATCCCTATATCTAATCACATAGGAGATGATCCTCCCCTTCTCCGCTCACTATCGCCAACCTAAAAAGCTAATGTACTACTACTTCAGTCCGAGATTAGGGTCTTGTGAACTGCGGGTGAGAATGCCTGGGCGTGGACTCGGTGGATAGGCGCGCGTCTTGGCACCTCCTTCGGTTACCGAAGACCTTTCTGTTGACCAGTATTCAGCTTATCTACATGCCGATGGTGTCTCCACGGCGCGCTCCGCGTCAGATTCTTCCCATAAGCCTAGCCACAGAATGTCCGCATTACCAACACTAATGGCGGCATTGAGCCACAGTGCCATTCCATGGTCGTAGCGATGAGTAAGAAAACGCCACAATATGGCCTGGATTTCTATAACCTAACACCACGTTGTTATGATAAGTGTGGGATGTGGTTTTGGGGATGTCGAAAAGCGCTGCAAATTTCATGGGTGCCAGAGCAATTGCCCATAGTGGATTTTATCATTTTCTCAATAGAATGCGTTGCTGAATCTTTGCACTTACTGAGCTAATCCTGCTCAAATGGATCATGTTCGGCTGTTGTGAAATCACTTGGGAGGCTCAAAATTAAAATGGGCTTGCAGAGTGAGTCATTTACTTGGTCAAGCTTTCCTGGAGAGTATTTCTCAAACTCACACAACAATTTCTGCAAAACCCTTCAAACATCTTCTCCTTCAAGATCTTCCTTTCTCTCTCACTTTAACTCACCATCGATCTTGCAATACCTCCAGCCTTTTCTCAGACTTACATGGGAAACTCTCTAGGCTATCTGAAGAGCATCGTTCCTCCCTCACCTCATTTCATCATCTACCTTACAACATCTCCGCTCTCCAATCACTTGCGGCCATCTTTCCACAGAAATCAAACCTTTAGTCACTGTCCCAATCACTATTAGATGGATCCATCAGCATTCGTCCCTCTCTCTGCGAGAGGAACCATGTCTGCTAGCGAGAGCAGCCAGATGAGTCTGAAACGAAAATGGCGGGAATCGTCAAGCTCAGGGTCATACGATGGCCCCGTTTGGTCGTCTGAGAAGTCAAGAATTGGCTTCCCTAAGCCCATTCCCAAGCTCCCAATTCAGATCATGCCGATTGTGGGAGACGAACACCGACTGGCCACTTGGGATTCTTGCAAGAAGGAGGCTGCATCGATCGCAAACGAAGAGTCTATGGACTGGGGAGAAATCGCCGTCTACTTGAGAAAGGGAGCGGGAGAGGCACACCCTTCACCGACTCTGCTCATCTCGTTGAACAGCGACCTGGAACAAAACTCAGCGAAGAGCGCTTTAGTCACGATTGGCCACATGCTGCATGAAAAGGGTGTCAAAGATCTGCGAGTCGAGATTGCCGATCCGGAGGCCTACGAGGAAGAAAGAATCTTCCCAATCAATGATGATCATCCTCTTGTCCAGCTCTGGCCGCGCCAGGTCAAACACCTAGTCTTGGACATCCTCGAGTACGTCACATTTTCAGAGCTTGGAGTCTACAATTATGGCTATTCTCATCAGACTGCGGTACCAACCATCACAATCACCGTCCAAGACGAGACCTATAGCATCCGCGAAGAGCTCAAGTCAGCGATTATCCAAGTCTGTGCCTCGAATGGCGCTCCCGGCATGCGAGTTGCGATGGTCTTCGACGAGGCAAAGATGGGCATCCTCACGGATGCCAATGATGATGGGTACATCGCGGGCTTGCAATCATACACGAGGGAGCCTGGCATGGGCCATAGTATTGGAGTGGGCAGCGTTGACGCGGGCTCGTTGGGTGGGTACTTAGTACTCGTTGATCGTGAAAAAAATATTCGGCGACCAGCATTCCTCACCTGTTGGCATGTGTTGAGGCCAGGTGATGGAACAAATTTACTTCCTTGTCAGCCCTTCCCCATTAAGCATCTTGCTTCCCTTGCTGACCCTCTCAAGTGTTTGACGCAGGAACGACGCCTTACGGTCAATGGCCTAAATTGAGCGCCAACCATAGTCATGTCTGTTCTCCAGCTGTGCGAGATCTCAATCATGAAAATGCCAAGCTTCGAGCCTCTATCGATAAGAAGGACGAATCTTTCGATCGTCTGGTCATGAAAGAGGAGATGGGCATCCTCTCCGTGAATGCGCAAGCGAATCTCCATACTCTACGACAAGACAAGGAGGACGAGAAAGCTCGGCTCCAGATCAATCTGAATATCCAACAGAACAAAGAAGAAGAGTTTGGTCAAGGCAAGATTGCATCAGGTTATCGCACTGCGAACGGGCATGCCTTGGACTGGGCAATTGGCGAGCCTCTCTCCGAGCGTACAGGCGCAAACAATGTAAGGCCTCGTGCAATACGGTACTAAGTGGACTGGCTGATTGAGAATATAGTTGCCAACTCAAGATGACATACGCAGGGTGGTAAGGGAAGGGTTCAATTTGGGGGGGAAGACGAGAGTCGGAGAGTTTGATGAAGACGCTTTCTACCTGGGACGACGATTTTTCAAGACAGGCTCTAGGTCCGCACTCACAACTGGCTACTATAATGCTATCGAGCCTGAAGTCAAGATTGCCTTACCAGATGGAGCAATCAGAACTACCAGTGAGCACACTATCGTCGGTCGTCCGTCTGCGCCTGGTCGATTCAACGAGAGGGGCGACACGGGGTCATGGATAATGAGCGAACAGGGAGATTTGGCTGGGCTGCTCTGGGGTGGGACTAGCAGCGTTTGCTACTTTACGCCCATCCAGATGGTAATAGCGGACATTGAGGCTAGGACAGGGATGAAGGTTGAGTTGCCCTTGTGAGTCGGTGACAGATTGTAGCTGTTATGAGCATGCACTCAAAAAATACCTAGCATCGATGGCACGGATTGGCAGAAAGGATTACCAAGAAATTCTACAGGCGAACTGTGAGCAGGGTCCTGAGCAGTTTTCTTTCGAGTACTTCAAGGCGGAAGAGTTAGAAAACAACGATGAACATTCCAGATGATTGAAAATTTGACTAGACACCTCCCTGAATTTTTAGTAATTACGTTGGAAGGCTTAGAAGGATGTAATAAAAAGCTATTTCTGGAGGATCGGATAATAACATCATGTTCAGTGGGCAAATACCGATGAAATTTATTGAAAAGTTTGGAAAACCGCCTAGAGATGTAATGATATCTTGGTGAACGGCTAGAATCTCGGCAAAATTCAGTGCCAAGTTATTGCGGACTCAACAGTGGAGGGGAAAAAACCGCCCGGATAGGTCTAGCACAGTATACATCAAATCCTCTACAACACGAGTTTCCACAATCCCATCTACTCACCCAACTCCTCTCTCATTCACACTCTCCATGGCACCCTCATCCCTCTCTCCCTCCCCACCGCCTCCCCGTCACCGCGACCACTCCCCTCGATCCCGCTCCCCCCACAACAGAC
>JAABUQ010009635.1_pt1 | contig 12987 bp, 9 predicted proteins | sample 5560001 | NCBI WGS metagenome assembly JAABUQ01 (sample SAMN10711888, study PRJNA513371) | rock metagenome | isolation source: Antarctica rocks | place: Antarctica: Victoria Land, Finger Mt nord | collected 2015-12-18 | reverse complement strand
GGAGCAATCAAACTATTCTTGCAGGGCTATCAATGATGTCCTTAGTTGGCGACCGATCTGCTATGTTTCTCGGTATTGACCCAATTATTGAAGCAAATGTACTCCCCCAAACGCTGAGTGCGCCCGTTTGACACTAAAATTTATTCAAGACAACACTGCTTGTTACATTGTCTAAACCCCAATATCATATGGTCATCGCAGTTCATACATTGACACTTTCCTAGCTAAAGCTGAGGGGATTCCCAATTCATCGAGCTGTCACAAACCTTCGTGTCTCTACTTCTATCCACCGGATAATACACGAATAATACTTTAACTAAACACTCGCATTTCATGGATTCTAAATGTTGAGTCAAGTTCACGAAAGACCTAGAGGGCATCTCTTCAAGGGCTTTCAAGTACTTGATCGGAAGTGCCTCAAAAACGGTTTCTTCCCTTTCTCCCACATTTTGGCATGTCCCGCTGTATGCTGTGTGTTAAGTTTCACCTTTTTCGGGTTCACGCACTACTTTTACGTAATAACTAGATTTTTAAAGAGGGCTTTCCTTACTTTCCAAGCATTACTACTTTTCAGCCATTCGAGTGGAGATACCCCAGATTTGTACAATCTCGTGCTGACGGTTTTTCATCCTGTACTTATACAGTCCATAGTAGCATCAATTATGTAGAGATTACGTAAGGCGCTGTTAAATTGTTTACGGCAGGATCAAGCCTGTACCGTGGTTTTCATCCCTGGGATGAAGGCGTGGGGTTTTCAATAACGGTAGAAGAGCAAGATACTTGCATAAATGTGAGAAAATGTTTGACAAGTATAGTAGTCATCACCAAATACTCGATTTAACCGCTCGATTGCTTCACAGTTCAAGTCATTATGTTTATACATGTATTCTGAGTAACAATCTATGCATCCCCGTCAAAGCGTTATTGAAATATTTTCGACTTTTTTGCAGTTTGAGACAGACAAGGTAAATGGATGGGTAACAGACCCTAAACTATACCGTAGTATAAAAAGTTGCTTAACTCAGCCACTACAACCTCAAACCTTGGAGAAGTTTTGGGCGCTCTATTGGTATAAAGCTTGGCAATCTGACCCAGTAAGTTTGGGGCGCTCTCATCTCATTGCTTACTTACAAGAAACTTGTTATTGGATATCCCAAAAAATAGCTGTTGGTAATTTCTGTGTTTCGTATACGGTATCTGACTATTTCCAAGTGACGATGGCACAAGTTGATAAAGTTTTAAAAGGGTTCAATCCTAACCACGGTGTCACGCTAAAGAATTATGCTAGCGTAGTTTTCAACAGTGTGGTTCGAGAGCTCTTGCGCCAACGTTCTGAAGTAGATATCTGCACGCCTTGGGCACTCTTACTCAGATTGAGTCAAAAGCGGTTAGTTGAGTCTCTACAGATGGCTGGGTTAAACCCAGAAACTATTGCCACTTATGTCAAAGCCTGGAAATGTTTTAAAACTCTTTATGTACCGACGCAAGTCACCGCCACCCGTCAACTTTCTAAACCAGATAGCAAAACTTGGAAGGCAATTACCTCTCTTTACAACTCACAAGACAAACAACAATCGAACCTGGGGACACCGCAATGTCAGCCAGAAACCCTAGAAAAGTGGCTGCTCAATTGTGTCAAAGCCGCACGCGCATATCTCTATCCCACTTTGATTCCTACCGATACCTTGATCTCGGGACAAGAATCTGGAGAGTTACTGGATACTCTAGTTTCCAGCGGCTCGGAGTCATTGCTTAGCGAAATTATTAGCCAAGAAGAAGACCAAGAACGATATGCTCAACAAAATCAGATTAATACTATTTTAGTGGCAGCACTTGCTCAGTTGGAACCACAGGCGCAGAGCCTCTTACAGCTGTATTATACTCAGGCTCTGACTCAACAGCAGATAGCCCAGCAGATGGGAATAAAGCAATACAATATTTCCCGAAAACTTACTAAAGCCAGGCAACCGTTGCTGCTCGCCTTGGCACAGTGGAGTAGAGATGCGTTGCATATTTCTCTGGATTCCGACACAGTAAAGAATACAAGTATAGTCCTGGAGGAATGGCTAAAAGTTTATTACAGCCAATCTTCGCTCACACCATCTCCCAACGAGTCATCTTTATGAACTTAGACCTTAATTCACTTGCTTTGGCTGACCCGATGAAGATTTGTTTAGATACATCACCGGCTATTCAAAATCAAATCTGCCAACAAATCCAGTCGGAACATACTCCTACTTCTCGCTATCAAGCCTATCTCAATCAAATTTGCCTGAGTGCTATCTTGCCTTGGCTGCAAGAGGAGTACAAAACTCAGGTAAGGGCTTGGCCCAGTACTGCGGCCTTACCCAGTTACTGGGAAGTAGTGAACGGGACCGCCGTTACCTTGGGTGAGATTCGGCTGCTATTGATTCCTAGCGGTACCGCCGATCTAAGCGAGATGCGAGTACCACAAGAATGGGTAGACATACCTAGCTGGGCGGCTGACTATTACTTAGCAGCACAAGTGGAACCAGATTCGGGGCAAGTCAGAATTTGGGGTTATTGCACCCATCGGCATTTAAAAACTAAAGGGAGCTACGATCCGAGCGAACGCACCTACTGCCTAGATGAAAGCGACATTATTGACGACATAAATGCTCTATGGGTGGTACGGCAACTTTGTCCAGATGAACAAACCCGTAGCCCACTTGTCCCTCTTCCAGCATTATCATCGGCTCAAGCTGAAAACTTATTGCTACGTTTGGGCAATCAATCTATTGTCATGCCACAACTGGCAGTACCTTTTGAGCTATGGGGAGCGCTACTAGATAATGGGGAATGGCGACGACGTCTGTATGAAAGGCGGCTAGAAAGAGGACAGCAAGTAAACCTCGGTCAATGGTTTCAAAATATTTGTGAAGCTGGTTGGCAAACCGTTGAGGAAATCTTAAGCACATTAAGCACCTCAGAACCGAATCTAGCTTACAGCTCCAGGAACGCTGAACACAATAGAGAGAATTCCCCAGCCATTCCGGCACTTATTGAGCTATTGCAAAATCACCGAGACAAATCAACTCGTCTGCGAGCTGCTGACTTGTTAGGTCATATTGCTAATGACAACAACGACGCCATTGCCGCCCTAACTGATTTACTGGGCACTACTAAAGATGATGATATCCGTCGTCAAGCTGCCGTAAGCTTGGGGAAAATTGACCCAGGTAATTTTGCTGCTGGCGTGAGACGGGCTAGGCTGGTTGACTTAGGGCTGTTAATTGACGATTGCAGGGTGGTTCTCGCAGTCACTCTCATGCCTGAAGCTGAGCAGAGAACTAACATTAGCTTGCGGGTATTCCCCACTGGACAGCAAACCTATCTGCCACCCCATCTCCAGCTCGTTGTGCTCGATGAATCTGGAGAAATTATTCTAGAAGCTCAGTCGAGAAGTAATGATAATTCGATTCAACTAGCGTTTAGGGGTGACAGCGGAGACGGCTTCAGTATCAAAGTGGCTCTAGGAGATGTCAGCGTTACGGAAGACTTTATCATTTAACTGCATCAGTTCCTACTAGCAAACAGCTATGGGTAAGTTAGCAATCTTAAAAATAGGTGATGGGGACTTTGAGCAGGGGTTTTGGGTCACGCTCCGGATTGGCGAAGATGGCGTCTTCAATGGTACGGAAATCGAAGGTCAGTTGCCTCCGGCACCAAGGATTATTGGACTATATGAAGCTTGGCAGCTCACTTATCATGCTCGTGGAATTGGCTGCTCTCGTCGTTTAGAAGCTATAGAAGGACAACAGACCAACATTTCAGTCCTTGACTCAGCTGCTGAGTTGCAATATGGCATCAATGAATGGCTCAACTCTGGATATGAGAAATTTCGACTGATCAGGGATCGACTGTTAGAAACCCTCGGTCAGAAAAATGAGGATATCCGGTTTATTATTCAAGCTGAGGACGTCCGGTTATGGCGACTGCCTTGGCACCTCTGGGACATCTTTGCTCGTTACTCCGATATTGAAGTTGCCCTCAGTTCCCCAGGGTTTGAACAAGTCAAAAAATTACCTGTCAAAACTCCACAATCTCAAGCTAGGATCTTGGTCATTCTGGGGGATAGTCCAGACATCAATGTCCAGCAAGATCTGGACTCGCTGAAGCAGCAACTACCTGATGCAAACATTTTTCCTCTTGTGAATCCCCAAAGAGACCAGTTAAGCGATGAGCTTTGGGAACAAGACTGGGATATTCTCTTTTTCGCTGGCCATAGCTCTAGCGAGGCGGGTAAAGGCAACGGCAGGATTTATATCAATCAAACTGAAAGCCTAAAGATTGAAGAGTTAAAGTATGCTCTCAAAAGGGCTATTGCTCATGGTCTGAAGCTGGCTATTTTTAACTCCTGTGATGGTTTAGGATTAGCACGATATTTGACAGATTTGCAGATCCCAGCAATTGTTGTCATGCGGGAGCCAGTGCCAGACCGTGTAGCCCAGAAGTTTCTGGAGTATTTTCTCAAGACTTTTGCTAAACAGCGAAAGTCTTTATATGCTTCGGTGCGTGAAGCACGGGAAAGACTGCACACCTTAGAAAATCAATTTCCCTGCGCCAGCTGGCTACCAGTAATCTGCCAAAATCCCGCTCAACTGCCCCTAACCTGGCAAGAGTTGCAAGGTAAGGTGACTCAGGACTCTACTACAGGTAAAGCCACTTGGCAAAATCGCCAAATCCTGTCCCGATGTAGCCGCCTCAAAGCAGTGGTTTTGGCGAGTGTGGTGGCAACAGCCTTGGTAATAGGAGTGCGGCATCTGGGAATGCTTCAGCCACTCGAGCTGCAGACTTTTGACCAGATGCTGCGGCTGCGTCCCTCAGAAGGACCAGATCCGCGCCTACTAGTAGTTGCGATTACCGAAGATGACTTTAAGCTGCCAGAACAGCAGCAGAGAAAAGGGTCTTTATCGGAGCGAGCATTGGCTCTACTTTTGCAGAAATTGGAGTCATATCAACCACAAGCTATTGGCTTAGATGTCTATCACGATTACCCCTTTGACCCCAACCAACCGAATTTAGTCAATGGGATGCAGCGCAGTCATGACTTTGTTGCTATCTGCAAAGTCAGTGAACCAAAGGTCAATGAATCAGGTGTCGCACCCCCTCCAGAAATTCCGCCAGAGCGCCAAGGCTTTAGTGATTTTGTGCTGGACCCGGATGGCATTCTCCGCCGATATTTGATAGCGATGAAACCAGGTCCCACTTCCCCTTGTACTACACCCTACGCCCTCAGTGCCCGGCTAGCATTTAACTACCTAGAGGCGAAGGGCATCCCTGCTAAATATACTCAACCAGGAGATTTGCAGATTGGCAAGGTTGTTTTTAAGCGCTGGCGATCGCACATGGGTGGTTATCAACAAGTGGATGACTGGGGTTACCAAGTATTGCTGAGTTACTGTGCCTGCAAATCTCCTGAGGATATTGCCGAGAAAGTCACGCTAAAAGATGTGCTAACGGGCTCGGTCAAACCTGAGGCTGTGAAGAATCGGATTGTTCTGATTGGCATTACAGCCCAGAGTGCTGGTGATTTTTTTGCGACTCCCTACAGTACTGGTCAGGGCTCTTACCAGGAAATGCCAGGGGTAATCCTTCATGCCCAAATGGTGAGTCAAATGCTCAAGGCAGTTTTGGATGGGCGACCCCTATTATGGATCTGGCCTGCTTGGGGCGAAGCTTTGTGGGTCTGGGGCTGGTCCATGTTGGGAGGTATCCTGGTATGGCGTATCCGGAATCCTCTACGTTTGGTACTGGCGGGAGCCGCCACCCTTGGAGTTTTATACGGGGTTAGCTTTAGCCTACTCGTTCATGGCGGTTGGATGCCACTTGTTCCTACAGCGTTGGCCTTGGTCATCACGGTTGGAAGCACAGTTGCCTACACTGCGTCTCGAGAACCCGGTAATAATTCAAACAAACTCTTGTATTGATGGTTCAGTCAACATTTCACTTAATTTCCCTATTTAAGCGAGATTTTTATGAAATTGACTCTTCAACGCAAACTTTCCTGCTCTATAAGTTTGGTATTGCTTAGTTTCATGCCGGTACAGGCACAGTCTGTAAAGCCCGTAATTCTTGTGTCACCCTCAACTTTGTACTCAAGCAGACAATTAAACGAACCCTTGAGCTTCAACGCGCCTCCACCACCGGACGATATCAATGCACCTGGAGATCGCGTTGGAGGAGGAAAGCGTGGCTGTGAGAATCTGGCAAAGCAGTTCACTGGGTCGAAGGAAAAGTTACTCACGGCCTTGGTTCCGGTTTATGGATCTCCAGATTCGGGATTGGTTTTAGGATCAACAACCGCCTCTCATCCCACTTTTTGGTTTTATGTTCCTGATTCACCTACAGTTGAGGCTGAGTTTGTACTGCAAGATCAAGCAAGTCAGACTATCTACCAGTCTCCCGTCTTACTCTCTAGCACGCCAGGAGTTGTCAGCCTCTCCCTTCCATCTAACGCAGCACCCTTAGAGATTGGCAAGCTGTATCATTGGTATTTCAATCTCTACTGTCAGCCGCAACAACCACCAGTTTTTGTTGACGGGTGGATTAAAAGGGACTCTCTCAACTCTGCCTTGAAGAATCAGTTAGAGAAAGCAACGCCCAGACAGCGCATCGCGCTTTTGGCCGCCCATGGTATTTGGTACGATGCATTGACTACTGCCGCCGAACTTAGTACCGACCCAAAACGTACTGATTGGGTGACCCTATTGCAAACAGTTGGCCTGAATAGTATTGCCTCAGAACCAGTGGTAGATTGTTGCCACTTTAGAAGTTGACATTACCGCCTCAAAGCCAATTTCCCACGAGGACGTAAGGTGCCCAGAACATCGGAAGTTGGTATTTAGGATTCTTCAAAAGAGCTAGCTGGGCTTGACGAAGTGCTTCGGCTTTAGTCGAGCGGTTGTTAGCTAACTCTTGGTAAAACCGACCCATTAGGAGGGCAGTGGACAAATCATCCAGGTTCCACAGGGAAGCGAGGGTACTACGCGCCCCCGCCCGCACAGCTACTCCAGCCAGTCCCAATGTAGCCCGTTTATCCCCAGCTGCTGTTTGGCAGGCACTAAGAACCAGTAATTCAATTGGATTGCGGCGACTTTGGCCTCTGGTTTGGAGTAAGTTATTCAACTCATTGACAATAATCGGCTTATCCCAGGCTAGAATAAACGTTCGGTCGGCTTGAGAACTGAACTGACCGTGCGTTGCCAGATGGACTACAGGGAAGGGAACCGAGTTAATTTCGTTTTGTAGCGCTAGACTGGTAAATCCTCGGTCGAGGAGTTCTGTGTTGGGCACCTCCGACCGGATTTGATTTAATTCAAGCGATACATTAGTTAGGGCAGGAAAGCCTTGGCGAGCTGCGGTCAGTCCAGCAGTTAGAACCTTTAAACGGACCTGTTCAATCGACTTGGGGGAGAGTAATTGCAACCCTGGAGCTAAGGCAACCCCATACTTTTGGATCAGGTAGTGTTGACCGTCGTAAAGCGCAGCCATGGGGATATTCCGTAAAGAGCCATCCAGGACAAATACCAAAGTTTTGATCCGGCTTTTGGTTAAGTTGGCCTCATCTGGTTGAATTAGCCAACTGTAGACTTGCTTAGATAGGGACTGAACTTCTCGCAGCGTGTAAGGTTTGGTGAGTTTCTGTCGCAACTCCTCTAACTGGCTTTCCACTTCACTCTGGGCGAGGGTGGTTTGGTAGTAGCGCAAAGGTTGGTTCGGCAACTTGAGAATAACTGCTAATCGGTCTGGCAAAATAATTGGATAGAGCACTGCCGCTGTTGGATCGTCTCGATCGACAACTTGGTCAATTTGGACTGGTTTGCCCTGCAAGCAAGCGACCCGAAAGAAGTTGTCTAGTTCAGCCAGTTGGAGAGATTCAATGACAAACCGGGCTTGGACTAGGTTAGCTTGACTCGGTACAGATGTGCCCTCGGATTGCAAGAGCAAATCAACGAGTTGTCGGTAGATCGGCTCGACTTGATCCCGAAACGAAAACTGAATTTCAGGATTGATCGCAACGAGGTCACTGCGGAGGGACTTGAGGGTGTTAACTGATTCGGTGTAAGCAGCGATCGCCCTTTTAATATCTCCCTGGGCTTTAAGCAAGCGTCCTAACTGCCATTGCCAAAGATAGGAAATGTCTGGCGCATTAATCGCTTGGGATAGGATTAGAGCTTGCTGAGTGAGGGATTGAGCGTTAGACAATTGTTGCGTTTGTTCATATACCCCACCGAGGCTTCCCAAGGCATAGGCTTCGGCTCGCTGATCTCCCAGACTTTTAGCTTGCTCAACAGATGTAGCTAAGATCTGAGCCGAAGTGCGGAGATATCCCCCCCCTCTCGCCAAACTCTGGGCAAAGTTAATCTGGGCATAGATCGTCTTCCGACTTGGCGGCAAAGTGGCAAGCTCGAACTGGATGGTGGGCAACAAAGTCTGGGCAGTTGACCATTTCCCTGTCTCTACCTGTAGCGGCTTGCAAACATAAACGCTCTGGCTTGCAAACAAGACACTTTCTGGCTCAAATTAATTGCAACTGAAAATTCACTCTGGCTCAAATTAACTGCAACTAGACTCAAATTAATTGCAACTAGCTCACAATCATCTGCTCTGGCTCGAATTAATTGCAACTGAAAGAGACTAGGGATAAGTGTAGATCTCTGCCTCAAAGCGGTAGTCCAGCAGCTAACATCTGTGACTGCAATTCGCGTGCCCGAACTGGATCAAGCTCTCCCCGGAACAACGAACGGATATCAGCCGGTTTGGTATTAAACTGTTCAGCCAAATCTTTAGCGTTATAGCCATGCCGAGTCAGAGTTGGCTCCAGTTCATTCAGGTCTTTAAACAAAATTGACTCCACAATTGCCGCAGTCACTGGCTTTTCTCCAACGCGGTACGCCTCCTCCAATGCCAGTTTTAAATGCTGTTCGATCTGAAGAGGAGTTTTCAGGCGCGTGGCCAGTAGATCGATAGCGGCGGCTTCTAGCGAGTCCTGGATTTGTATACCTTCACTCATACAGGCATTCAGCAGCCATTCAATGTAGTCCCGCTGATTCCCAATCAAATTATCTAAGGAAAACACCGTTGCTCGGTAGCCAATTTCTTCCATAGTCGAACGACGGAGGTCATTTTTCAGTTTGGGATGACCCGCGAGAACGACCGAGAGGATGCCACCGCCATCTTCAACAACCTCAATCAAACGTTTAAGTCGGATTAGGGTACTGCTATGCAAGTCATGAGCCTCGTCAATAAAGAGTGCGACCGGTTTCTTACCCTTTTTAATTAGGTCGCGCAGTTCTCGCTCCCGTTTTTCGCCTTGGGAAGGGATTTTAATCTTCTTTTCGGCAGATAGATCGTAGAACAGGGCGCTAACCAGCGTTGCTGGCGTAGAGCGATTCTTGTCCACTGAAAGCGATTTGGAGACGAGAATTTTCCCTTGTTCATCTAAAACTTCCCTTAGATGACGCAGGGTGACAGTCTTACCACAACCCACAATTCCGCTTAGAACAACTAACTGACCTCTAGAGACGGCAGCAATGACATCCTTGAACAGTTGCTGTTGCTCCACCGTTTCGTAGTATCCCGACTGGCGGAACTCCCTGACCAAACCGTAACTCTCCATCACTTCAGTGAGCATGGTGTCCCTCCTTTGACCCTGGTTGGAAGTATTGCCGGACTCGCTCCAGCACCGTCTTTTTCTCCAAGGTTTCGCTCAATAACCCATCAATGAAAGCTCGCTGTTCAACTGACAGCCTTGCTAAAGGTTGACCGAGAGCGTCGGATATGGCTCGTTTCGCTATCAGCACGGTTGAATAAGTGAATTCCTGAAATGGATCGGGGTCGCGGAAAGGTGTTGAGTTCAGCTCTGGGACTTGAGGCGAGGATGCCAGAAACTGCAAATCTGTATTGCCATTTAGAGCGGCACGGGGTAAATTTAGCTGTTGGGCCAAGGCAGCAATCCGGTCAGCCCGTTCTTCAGTTCTGGTTTTCTTCAACTTCCGGTAGCGATGTAGTGGAATTGGACCGTCAACTGGGTGAAATGGTCCATAGCGTCGGTCGTCTTTCTCAACGTATAACTCGTTATTCAGTAAACCCCACCAGAGAATCACGGTTTCTCCAGCTAAGTCGGGGTCTACTTGATAGGCGATGCCCTCAACCGAGACTCTGGCAGTAGAATCTACCTTGCGTCGCTCTGGTTCGCGAGCAAAGGTACAAAACCGCTCCCAATTACACATTTTCTGAACGCCAGTAGCTGGGAAATTCTGTAGCCAATCTTCTAGCCGCGAGTGCGGCTCTGTACGGTGCGGCTTATCGTTGTAATGCAGCAAATACTTATGCAGCCATAGGTTCGCCTCAACATCAGTTTCCGGTTTGTGGAAGTGATACAAAGTTTCATGTGCCTCTTTGACCGTCCGAAAGGGTCTTTCCACTTTGCCTTTAGAGCGAGCGGTCACTCGCCGACCGTCCTGACCACTAGGCAGGTGAGTGGCAAGCTTAATGTTCAGGCACTCCATCACGTTCTGAAACACCCGACTTTTGGCGATTGGTCCATTGTCTGTATAAATCATCTGAGGGATTCCTTGAAAGGAAAACCCATCCATTGCCTTAACTGACATGGCAGTAAACAAAAAACGCAGTGCCGCTTCGACATCCTCTCCGTAGACACAATGGTATTCTTGGTAACATACCCCACTCCGGTCATCCACCACGCTATAAAGCATGAGCATCGGATTGCCTCGACCTGGTTCTACCCATGAAGGTTTCTCCAATTGTTTCAGGTCCGATGGACTCAGGTCGAAATGCCAACACTCGTTACTGTGAGTCGCCTGAAAGCGGACGGCGGCTGGTTGTCGCGTCATACTTTGATGGTCGTACCCCCAAGCTTTGAGGTAGCGATTGACCGTTGGTTTAGTCAATACGCCTGGTGGTGGTTGGACAAAGCCATTTGGTGTCTCCATCCCGAATTCTTCCAATAGCTCAATCGCTCGTTCGGTGGAGACATGCCGCCCTTTTTTGTTACAAGTGCGAATTTTAAAGGCAGCGATGACCTCACAGTAGCGTTCCATTGAGGCTCGCTCCAGCTTTCTCGGTGCCCCCCGATCTGAACGATGGAGCGCCTTCGGTCGTATAGGCGAACGCAAAGCCCGATATAGAGTATCGATTGACACCCCATACAACTTGGCAGTTTCTTCCGTGAGTCGCCGACGCTCTGGGCAGCGTTTTGGTAACAGTTCCAGGCGACGGCGCAGGTTAATCAAGGCTTCGGTTGGAATTTGCTTGCGTGACACTATCTTGTTTGTGCCTCCGCAACGTACTGATAAAGGGTGGGCTTGGAGATGCCCATCATCCGACAGATTTCGTCAATCGTAGTTTGGCGTTCGTGATAGAGTTTTACCGCCAACTGCCGCTTGACTGGATCTAGCACCTTAGGTCTTCCTCCCTTGCGACCACGGGCTCGTGCCGCTGTTAGTCCTGCCTGTGTCCGCTCCCGGATCAGGTTGCGCTCAAACTCAGCTAGCGCTCCAAATAAGTGGAAAATCAACTGACCACTGCTTGACGTGGTAGTAATGGATTCTTGCAGGCTTTGTAATCCAATTCCCTGCTCCTTAAGAGTTTCTGTCAACTGAATCAGATCTTTGAGTGACCGTCCTAACCGATCTAAGCGCCAGACAACCAGAACATCTCCAGCTCGTGCTACCTCTAGAGCTAAGTTAAGCCCAGGTCGTGCCGCTTTGACCCCGCTCAAATGGTCTTCATAGATTTTCTGGCAACCAGATCGCTGCAAAGCATCCCTTTGCAGGTCTAAGTTTTGGTCGTCAGTTGATACGCGGGCATAGCCAATTAGCATTCAGTCAAGAAACTCGTTGTTGAGAAGTATATGCTGCTTTTGATAAAATTACTGAGTTGACTTACTAAAATTCACCTTGATTCTGCCTCAATTCCAATCTAAGGAGAATAGTAAATAAAAGGACCGTTTTCTTGACTAAGACAATTATAAAATGTACCCAAGGCTTTAAAGTCAGAATGTAAGATTACGGTACCCTGGTACATAAATATGCAGGAAATGCGGATTACACTCGCAACTAGCGTTGTCTTAGCAGCCTTATTCATAATGCTGTCTGTCCGGGTCATGGTTCTTCGCACAAAGATGAGCATCAGTCTTGGTTCTTTAGATCCGGTGAGTTTTAGCGTTGGAGATGAACACAAAGCCTCTCCACTTTTTGTTGCAACCCGCTCCCATGCCAACTTTTCCGAATATGTACCACTTTCCCTTTTGATGCTGGGACTGATTGAGTATGACGGCTCACCGCAACTCGTCGTGATGATGATGGCAGCACTGCTAGTTCTTGGACGGGTTCTGCATCCGTTTGGCATGAACCAGACAGCGCCAAATGTTTTCCGAGCCGGAGGAATCACACTCAACCTGCTAATGTTGAGCCTCGCCATCAGCTATGGCGGATACAGGCTGATGGCGTATTTGTAGCGACCCGAAATTATCACACGCTGACCAGAAATCATCAAAGTTAGTCTACTCAGTGTCGATACGATTGTGCCTTTCCTATTCAACCTCCGCTATCACGATGTAGGTGGGGTGTTGAAGCTAGTTGCAATTAATCTGAGCCGGAGTGGATGATTGCAAGCCAGTTGCAATTAATCTGAGCCGAGTTGCAGCTAGTTTGAGCCAGAGCGGATTTTTAGTTGCAGTTAATTTGAGCCAGAAAGTGTCTTGTTTGCAAGCCGGAGTGTTTATGTTTGCAAGCCGCAACACCTAATTGGCACAACCGTACCAGGAATTGGATTGGCGTCACCATTCGTGAAGTTCTGTTATACTATATAAAGCGTAGTCGTTATGAGTTCACTTAAAAGCCAATGACAAATCCAACTGTAGAGAACCTGGTGATTATCGGCTCTGGCCCGGCTGGGTACACTGCTGCGATCTATGCGGCACGGGCTAACCTAAAACCC
>JAABUQ010009634.1_pt1 | contig 12989 bp, 11 predicted proteins | sample 5560001 | NCBI WGS metagenome assembly JAABUQ01 (sample SAMN10711888, study PRJNA513371) | rock metagenome | isolation source: Antarctica rocks | place: Antarctica: Victoria Land, Finger Mt nord | collected 2015-12-18 | reverse complement strand
TATCTCTACTATCTGACTTCGCTTGTACGCTGCTCTCCATGCTGTTCCCCTACTGCAATTGTTGTAACTGGTGTGCTACCTCGTCATGCAGGGGCGGCACAATCAGATCACCTGTCAACTCCCGCAATCCTGCGAAGCACTGGTCTAGCAAGGCATTTAAACCTTCAACCAGTTCCGTCGCGGTAACACCGGATATTTCCTCATAAATGACTGATGGAACAATATCAGTATAAGGTCGGTTAATAAGACACCTGAGAAATGGATATGCGTCCTTAATGCGATTAGCTGCACCTTGCACCAGGGCACGGGTTGTTGCCTTCCCCAGATAAGGGGCTACTCGCTCGTCAATCAACCCAATGACCTTCAGATACACCTCTGTAACTTGCTCACGGGAGACGGAAGAGGAGTTGTTATGTATGGGTAACATTAAGCCCTCCCTTCGCTTTTTTGGAATACTCTCCTGATTTATTATAGCATAGTCACCTATATGATTGTAAGTGCATAGTACCTACAACCATATAGCAGCCGTGATATAGTTTATCTCTTGCACAAGAGAATCTCCCTATCACCTATGCATAACGTTACATCTTGTGCTTTTGTCACAATTGACGCATGCTGTTTTATTGCGCCAGCCCAAAGAGGCGTGCCAGCCAGAGCCTGAAGCCGCGCAAGGGTGGCCTTCCCTGCGCATCGTAGTCCGCTGCCATGTCGATCAGGCGCTGTTTCCCTCGCTCCTGGCGCTCCTGCTCCTCATCCACCTTTTGTTGGGACGAGTAGCGATCTTGCTGCTCGTCAATGGCGCGCGCGAAGTGCTCCGGTCTGATCTGGAAGAGCGTTGTGGGCACCTGCGGTCCTGTCCCCCGCTCTGTTACGTTTGTCGTCGCTGCTGTACCATCTGTACCCCCTGTACCCCCTGTCTGCGTTGGCACTGCTGCTTGCTCTTCCCCTTCTGTTACCTGTGTGACCTGTACCTGGCCGAGTCCCAGCTTGGGGGTGATCCATTCGCGCAGGGCGAGAAGAGCTGCTCGCCGGCAGATAGACTCGATATCTGCTCCACTGCGACCTGGCGTGAGTTTCGCCAACTCCTCGACCGTTACTTCGGGTGCTACCTGCCGACCGCGCAGGTGGACCGCGAAGATGGCACGGCGCTCCTCTTCGCTGGGATACTGCAGCTCTACGATCATGTCAAAACGCCCTGGTCGCAGCAGCGCGGGATCAATCAGTTCTGGCCGGTTTGTCGCCGCCAGGGTGATCACTCCTTCTCGTCCTTCGATGCCATCCATCTCGGTGAGCAGTTGGGCAATTACGCGGTCGCCCACGCCTCCGTCGTTGCCCTGACCCCGGCGTGGTGCAAGGGCATCAAGCTCATCAAAAAAGATGATACATGGCGCCGCCTGTTTGGCGTGGCGGAAGATCTCGCGTACTCCCTTCTCTGACTCTCCTACCCATTTGGAGAGCAGCTCCGGCCCTTTGACAGAGATGAAACTGGCCTCACATTGATTGGCCAGCGCGCGCGCGATAAGCGTCTTGCCAGATCCTGGCGGGCCCGAAAGCAGAATGCCACGCGGCGGTTCCACTTTCGCGTTGGCGTACACTTCCGGGAAGCGTAGCGGCCATTCAACCCCTTCAGTGAGCAGATCTTTTGTGTACGCCAGCCCGCCAATATCATCCCATGATGTCTCGCTGACTTCGACGTAGACCTCGCGCGTTGTTGATGGTTCAACTTCGCGTAGTGCCGCCTGGAAATCAGACATGGTGATGCTGAGGCTGACCAGCGTTTCATAGGGGATGTATCCGCGCTGGTAGTCGATGTTTGGCAGCACACGGCGCAAGGCGTTCATTGCTGCTTCCCGACAGAGCGCCTCCAGGTCTGCTCCCACAAAACCCGGGGTGAGCTGAGCCAGGCGCGCCATATCAATCTCGGGTGCCAGCGCGGCGTCCCGGCTGTGAATTTGCAGAATCTCTGTTCGTCCGCGTACATCTGGGACGCGTAAGGCGATCTCACGGTCGAAACGCCCTGGTCGGCGCAGGGCCGGGTCGAGCGCATTTGGCTGGTTGGTCGCGCCAATAATGACGATCTGCCCGCGCGACTCCAGGCCGTCCATCAGCGCCAGCAGTTGTCCGACGATACGCCGCTCGACCTCACCACCGGTCTCCGCGCGCTTAGGAGCCAGGGCATCCAGCTCGTCGATAAAGATGATGCTCGGCGCTCGTCTTTGCGCTTCCTGGAAGACTGAGCGCAGGCGCGATTCGCTTTCTCCATAAAATTTATTAATGATTTCGGGACCGTTGATGATGAAGAAGGCGGCGTTTGTCTCCGCTGCGACGACGCGCGCGATAAGCGTTTTGCCTGTTCCCGGTGGTCCGTAGAGCAAAACTCCCTTTGGCGGCTCGACGCCCAGGCGGTCAAACACCGCTGGATATTTCAGCGGCAGCTCGATCATTTCGCGAATGCGCTGCAATTCCTTGCCCTGGCCGCCGATATCTTCGTAGCTTACCCGACCCGGCGCGCCGTTTGCCGCGCCACGTATCTGCGCGCGTACGATTGTCCCCGGATTGACCAGTACCGCCTCGACATCGGGGGCGGGCTGTGGCGGTTGTACAACTGGCAGCTCGCCTGTGTTTCTTCTGTGCAGGGTATAGGCGGGTGTGGCCGGTGTGGTACCGATAATGAGAAACTCGCGTGGCGCGGTGCCGGGTGTGCCAACGCGTAAGAGATCGCCAATGGTGACCGGCAGCCCGATGAGATAGCGCGCGATATATTGCAGGTCGCTCTCCTGTATCGGCGCTCCTCCACTCAGCGGCAGCAGGCTGACCTTCTCCGCGTTGCGTACTTTCGCTTTATGAATGGTGACGCGCTCTCCCAGGCCGGAGGCGCTATTCTGGCGCACCTGGCTGTCCATCTGAATCGACTGTTGTCCACGATCCGCCAGCGCGCTTGGTACAACTTTTGCCGCTGTTGTACGTGCTCCCGCGATCATGACAATATCCCCCGCCTGACAGCCCAGGCGAGCGATATCGCCGGGATCGATGCGCGCCACGCCGCGCCCGACCTGGAAGCCTTCGACGACGACCAGTTGCAAATTATCTGTTGCCCCGTTGCTCTGCGCCTGCCCATTTGTGGCTGTATCTGCTGTTGTACTGGTTGTTGTGGTATTGGATGCTGCGTTCTCGGGTGGAAGCTTCGCGGTGGTGTGTTTTGCCGGGTTGGAGCTGCTATCCGCCGTTCGAGTGTTACGTGGCTCCTCCATGTCTCCCTCTCTTTGCCCTACAGTAATGGTGATAGTGTAATGCACTTTTTGCTATGCATAAGTATGTACGTAATGGGGGCCGGAAAGTTAGACATAGCCTACGATCGTTTCCCGTTCCAGAGCGTCGTGCGGGCATCCCGGCTTGAAACATGCCCCGCGTGAATCATGGTGCGCCGCAAGAAATAGCCGCCCATCAAGACCAGCAGGGAGACGATCAGACCGGCGTGGCTCCTCCGTTTCTCTGTACGCTGTCTGAGCAGCAGGAAGCTTTGTAGCAGCCACGGTAGCGCTAAGCCGCCGCCGAACATAAAGCGCCAGAAAAGCGGTCCCTGCTCGGTTGGGGCCGCGCCTACCAGGGGACGCGCGGCGCGGCCAGAACCGCGTAAAAAGGCCAGCAGGCTTGTCATCTCTACCAGCATGTTGATCCATTCGATGCGCTCCAGCTTATGCAACGTTCTCGCCGGGGCTCCTACGATTCTCAGCAGCAGCGAGATCAGGGCTGTACCGGTAGAGAGCGCCGAAGAGACAAAAATCGCCCCCATCAGCTTGCTGCGTGACCAGAGCGGGATGCTCGTCGCGGCCAGTAGGACGCCTGTATAGCCACCTAGAAATATGGCAAAGCCACTCCCTGGGATCGCCAGCAGCCTTTGTGGCAGCCTTGCCAGCATACGTGATCCCCACCAGCGTCCCAGCAGTCCATCACGAGCGGCCTGGATCACTGCGCTCAAACCACTGAAGAGGGAGAATGAGAGCAGTCCCCACACGCCCATCGACATCGGCGATTTGAACTTGAAGATACGCAGCATATGCAGGAAACGCGCGGGCTGGCCCAGGTCTTTAATTAACAACGGAGGGCAGGGCAGCAGAGCCAGCAGCGAGAGATAGTAGCCAGTACGCACGACGACGCGATCTTCTTTTGTTCCAAACAGCGCGGCGATGCTGGCGATAACGTAACAGCCGGCGGCCAGTCCACCAAAGAAAAAATACCAGACCACCTCCCAGCGCCAGAGCGGTTCCTTCAAAACTGGATAATCGTAGTAAGTCGTCTCCCGTTGTTCCCGCACGGGATCGGGCGTGTAGCCCGTCGTCAGCGTTGCCATCTGCTCAACAAGACCTGTGATGCCGCTCTGCCCTGCTGGCATTCTCTGTATGCTCTCTTTAAGAAATGGTATAAGCTGCCTGCTCACTGGCTGAATCTTTCCCATCTAAGCTCCCCTTTTACTCTCTTTTAAAGCATACGATCCCCAGCAGGCCCATGATCGCCGCCGCACCAATCGTCCACAACGATGCCGGTATCACATTGTTGGAGGGACGCGGGGGGTTGCGCGGCAAGTTATAGACCTCTGGCTCGTCTAACAGCAGGAAGAAGGAGTGCAGGCCGCCCTCCAGTATCGTCTCGTCCTCCCCGTACAACTGTGCTTCTCTCACACCGTGCTGGTGCAGGATGCCCAGCCGCTCTTGTGCCTGCTGCTTGAGCTGCGCGACTTCGCCAAAGACGATCGAATGCGTCGGGCAAGCCTTGGCGCAGGCCGGCTGCATCCCATCTTTTAAACGATCATAGCAGAGCGTGCACTTGTGCGCCAGATGATCTCCCTTTTCGTCGCGCGCGATCACGCCAAATGGGCAGGCGACGATACAATAACCGCAGCCATTGCAGATATCCTGTTGCACATAGACCGTGTCGAACTCTGTATGAATGATCGCGCCTGTCGGGCAGGCTTCGTGGCAGGGTGCGTGGGCGCAGTGTTTGCATACATCGCTGTGCATCAGCCAGCGATCGCTGTTGAAAAAAGGCAGGGCCGTAGCGGACGGGAGCTCTGGCGTACTCTGTTCGCTTTGCGTAATGCTTCCCTGTTGCTCAAACAATGGCAGTGTGGGCATGGCCGCCGCTGGGGCGATCTCAGCGGCGGGTTGGGCGCGCTCTATCTGTTCGATGAATTGTACGTGTCGCCAGGTGGTCGCGCCCAGTTGCTTTGTATTGTCGTAGCTTGTGCCGCTCCAGACGGGATCAATGGCCGGCAGTTCGTTCCACTGCTTACAGGCGATCTCGCAGGCTTTACAGCCGATACAGATGCTGGTATCGGTGAAAAAGCCCAGCGCGGGCTGTGCCGGTAAAGGAGGCTCTTTGCGCAGCGGGGCCAGGGTCTCAGTCAGTTGTTTTACTCCCACTTTTATAGGTGAGCGTCCAGACGCAACTTTCATTACAAGCTCTCTCCTTAGACGGAAGACGCCTACATAAGACGTCCTGGTCGCACATTGCACGTGAATGCCTTGGCCTCTTCAATACTCACATTTGGCTCCAGGACCATATGCGTTAAATCGTTTGTGATGCTGCCCGTGCTCTTGCCCTGGAAGCCCCAGTGGAATGGCAGGCCAATCTGGTGCACGACGCCGCCCGCGATGCGCAGGGGGCGCAGCCGCCGCGTGACCATCGCGCGCGCCTCGATCTCACCGCGTGGTGTACAGATAACCAGCCAATCGCCATGTTTAATCCCCCGCTCACCTGCCAGCTCAGGGCTGAGCTCGGCGAAGAGCGCGGGCTGCAATGCGTTGAGCCAGGGCATCCAGCGCGTCATCGGCCCACTGACGTGGTGCTCGGTGAGCCGGTACGTAGTGATGACGATCGGGTAGCGTGGGTCGCCGACCGCCGCGAGACGATTATCCTTGCGCTCTTTGAAAAGCTTGGCCACCGGGTTGCTCTGTTGAGTGTAGAGCGCGTTATGCACCGGTGACTCCACTGCTTCATAGTGCGCGGGCAGTGGTCCATCCTTCAGCCCTTTGGGAGCGTAGAGCCAGCCTTTGCCATCCGGTTTCATAATGAACGGGTCCGCGCCGGAGATGGCATCCATCCCGCTGGCCCCCGGCTGTGGTCGGTAGTCGGGCGCTTTGTTGACAGGGAAATCGGGGACATCGTAGCCCGTCCATTTCTGCTGGCCCTCGTCCCACCAGATGTACTTTTTGCGCTCCGACCAGGGCCGTCCCTGGGGATCGGCCGCGGCCCGATTGTAGAGGATACGCCGGTTCGCGGGCCAGGCGAAGCCCCAGTTTAAATTCGTATAGTCATCGGCTATGCGCGAGGCCGCCAGATTTTTGCCGTGTTCGGGATAGACACCGCTATAGATCCATGAGCCACATGCTGTACTGGCATCGTTCTTGAGCACTGTATAGTTGGGGACGTGGGCCGCCGCGCGCAGTGCATGAGGTGGTACCGCCTCCGCCATACTCTTATCAGGGGATGGGTGTACATAGTAACCATTGATCTCTTTAAGCACCAGCAGGACATCGGGCTCGTCGCATATACGTGAGCCAGCTTCAGGCTCCGCGCGCTGGTAGTCCCAGGTCAGCGCTTGCAGTGGCCGATCTTTCGCTTCCTGACTCTGCGCGTATAACGCCTTGAGCCGTTTCCCCAGGTGGTAGATAAACCAGAGGTCGGAGCGCGCATCGCCGGCAGGATCAACCGCCTTGTCGCGCCATTGGATGAGGCGCTGCGTGTTTGTAAAGCAGCCCTCTTTCTCCGTGGACGCGGCGGCAGGCATGAGGAAAACCTCGGTCTTGATCGTACGCGGATCTACCGGTTCCGGTCCTTTATACCAGAAGGCCGCCGACTCCACCTCGTACAGGTCGCGAACAACCATCCAATCCAGTTGTGCCAGGGCTTTGCGCTGCATACGCGCATTGGTACTGCCGGCCGCGGGATTCTGGCCCAGCAAGAAGTAGCCTTTCACTTTGCCATCCAGCATGGCATAGCTGGTTACCAGGTGTGAGTGATCCCCGGTGATCTTTGGCAGCCAGTGATAGCCGTAATCGTTCTCTGCTGTGGCGTTTTCCCCGTACCATGCTTTGAGCAGGCTGACGATGTACGCGGGCATATTCGACCACCAGCCCAGTTTCTGTCCGCATGTGTCGATATACTCGGCCAGCTTCTGCTGGGACTGCGCGTGTGTGTGTCTGCCTTCTTGTTTGCCCCAGGTGGTTGCGTTGGGCGTATCCTGCGAGTGCGGCTGGTCGGAGAGCATCGCCATAGGCTGCGGCATATAGCCAGCCAGCAGGTCGTACAGGGTCGGTACATCGGTCGAGCCCTGGATCGAGGCGTGTCCACGCAGCGCCATGATCCCGCCGCCAGGCCGTCCGATATTGCCCAGCAGCAACTGCATGATGGCCGCCGCGCGAATGATTTGCACCCCTTTTGATTGCTGCGTCCAGCCCACGGCATAGCAGAGCGCCGTGGTGCGTTCGCGCCCGGAATTGGCAACCAGCGCCTGTACAACCTGTAGCCACTGCGCACGCGTGACGCCACACACCTCTTCCACCATTTCAGGAGTATAGCGTGCGAAATGGCGGCGCATGATCTGCAAGACACAGCGCGGATGCTGGAGCGTGGGATCTGTCAACGGCTGACCCTGCTGATCGGTCTGGTATTCCCAACTGCTCTGATCGGTATACGTTCTTGTCTCAGGATCATAGCCGGAGAAAAGGCCGTCGAGCTCTTCCGTATCCTTGAAATCTTCACGAATGAGCATCGGCGCGTTGGTATAGTGCGCCACGTATTCGTGGAAGTATGTCCCCTCCTCAAGTAGCTGGCGGATAATCGCTCCTAAGAACACAATATCCGACCCCGCACGGGTTGAGACGTACATATTAGCAAGCGCCGATGTGCGCGAGAAGTGCGGGTCAACGTGAATGACCTGCGCGCCCCGTTCTTTCGCTTTCACCACGTTGGCAAAGGCGACGGGATGAGCCTCAGCCATATTGCTGCCCATGATTAAGATGCAGTCGCTATGCACGAGATCCTGTGGAAATGTAGTGGCCCCGCCACGCCCGAACGTCGTACCCAGACCGGGTACAGTTGAGCTGTGTCATATACGGGCCTGGTTCTCGATCGAAATAATCCCTAATCCAGCTCCGAAGAGTTTCTTGATCAGGTAGTTCTCTTCAACATCCAGCGTGGCTCCTCCCAGCGAGGCGATACCTGGCGTGTGATTGACCTCGCGGCCGTCGGGCAAGCGTTCCACAAATGTCTCGTCGCGCGCCTCTTTGACGCGCTGCGCGATCCTCTCCATCGCCCAATCCAGCGGCCTGACTTCCCAGTGGTCGCTAAATGGAGCGCGGTAGAGCACCTCTGTCAGCCGGCTCGTGTTCACTGTGTACTGGAAGGTGGCGGAGCCTTTGGGACAGAGGGTGCCATGATTGATGGGACTCTCAGGGTTGCCCTCAATGTCGATCACCCTGCCATCTTTCACATAGACATTCAGGCCACAGCCGACCGCGCAATAGGGGCAGACGCTGTGCACCATCCTGGCGTCACGGATGCGCGGAGCCTTCTCCCGGCTCTCCTTGCTAAAGGGCTCTATCCGTGACCCGATCTGTAGCACCTCTGATAGTGTGTTCTGCACGAATTCTGGTAATATCCCATGTTCTTGCATATAACATTGTCCCTGTTCTAGCTGAGGCGATAAGCTATAGATAAACTATACAGGAGAGACTATCACTGGAAACCTGGATACTCAACAATTGTAGCTACGGATGTTCCTTTTTTTACCTATCTATTGTAGCACAGAACAAAAGAGGCGCTTAGTCCCCTCCTGCCCTGCCGCGTAACCAGAAAAATCAACTCTCCCCCTTCAACTGTGGCGCAGCCAGAAAAAGAAAAATATGCATGTGCCGCCTTTCCTGTGGTCAACGACCACAGGAAAGGCGGCACATGCATAAAAACAACTCGGGACCGCCGCAGGCGGCGAGTCATGCAAGGAACGCTGAGGAAAGCCAGAGGTTATAGTACTTTGGTCTGGCGACAAATTTTGTAGTGGAAAGAGGATGAATACAGGGAAAAACCTGTCGCGCAACCGGTAACCGCAAAAAAACGTCCTTTTCAGTGTCCATACTCCGGTACTAAAACCGTACTCTTTGAGCGTCCAATAGATAGAAGACCGGGAAAACAGAACCCTATGTTCTAGCAAACCTTAATATTGCCCCTCATTTTTCTAAGTATTCTAAGCATATACTTATCTTGCTAAACTGATTCTCATACGTTATACTAGCCTCAAGATCACAGTGAGTAGCGAAAATACAGCAAGACACAATTTACATTGATCAATATGATAATTCGTATAGTCGAAGAATAGAATAGAGAAGGGCTTAACGGTATCGCATGCACATGCCTCCAAAGGATAACCGAGAGAGACCAGAATCACAGAATTCAGCTCCCAGGACGACAAAGAAGCGAAATATAGTTACGCGCTATGGTATCCCGCTTGCCCTGGTACTTTTAGGCGTAATACTCCTGGCGATTGCGGGTGTGCGGTTTGTGAATATTGCCACCGCGACGAGCACAGTTAAAGAACGGCCGATAAGTGATGTCCTGAATATGGCCGATCATTACCAGTTAAAAACAGTAACCGTGAGTGGGAACGATGTTACCGCTACGACGAAGCAGGGGCAGCAGTATCATGCCCTCAAAGAGGACGGCCAGGCCCTTACTGATGTATTTCGCCACGATGGGGTTGTTGTGAATATAGACAACGGTGGGCATAATCAATGGGCCCAGGGTGCTGTCGATCTCTTTCTGCTTGTGGCCGTGGCTGGCTTGATGGTTTTCTTCATCAGGCGTGGCAACCTCGGCGGCCAGGCTATGCCTTTTGCCCGTTCAAAGGCCAGGCGCTTTAATGAGTCGCGTCCCTCCATCCTCTTCAAAGATGTGGCAGGTGTGGAAGAGGCAAAGACCGAGCTGCAGGAGATCGTTGAGTTTCTCAAACATCCCGCGCGCTTTATCGTGATGGGAGCGCGTACCCCCAAAGGTGTTCTGCTCGTCGGTTCCCCGGGCACTGGCAAAACGTTGATCTCGCGCGCGGTGGCTGGCGAGGCTGGCGTCGCCTTTTATAGTGTGAGTGGCTCCGAATTTGTTGAGATGTTTGTTGGGGTCGGTGCCTCCCGCGTGCGCGATCTTTTTAAGGAAGCCAGGGAACACGCGCCCTGTATCGTCTTCATTGATGAGATCGACGCCGTTGGTCGCCAGCGCAGCAATACTGGTATGGGTGGCAACGACGAGCGCGAGCAGACGTTGAACCAGTTGCTGGTCGAGATGGATGGTTTTGATAAGCAGACAAATGTCGTTGTTATCGCCGCTACCAATCGTCCCGATGTCCTTGATCCTGCTCTGCTACGTCCCGGACGTTTTGATCGCCGTGTCATGCTTGATAAGCCCGACATCCGTGGCCGCCGCGCCATCCTCGATGTGCACGCGCAGGATAAGCCGATCGCGTCCGATGTCGATCTGCAAAACCTGGCGCGCCAGACCGCCGGCTTCTCCGGCGCTGACCTCGCCAATCTGCTCAATGAGGCTGCTCTCCTGGCGGCGCGCGATGGCCAGGATACCATCTGTAAACCTCACCTGGATGAGTCTATTCTGCGTGTGATGGCGGGACCTGAGCGCAAGAGTCGCCTGATCAGCGAGGCGGAAAAATCTATTATTGCCTACCACGAAGTTGGTCACGCGATTGTGATGCGCTCCATGCCCGGCGCCGATCCCGTGCAAAAAGTCACAGCTATCGCTCGTGGCATGGCGCTTGGTATCACTGTGCAGGCGCCTGCCGAGGATCGCTATCTCCTGCGCCGTTCGGAACTGCTGGCGAAGATGGCAGGAGCGATGGGTGGTCGGGCCGCCGAGGAGATTGTCTTTGGCGATATTACGACAGGTGCCAGTCAGGATATCGAGTACGTGACAGACGTCGCCCGCCGCATGGTGTGCGAGTTTGGTATGTCTCCGCTTGGCAATGTTGCCTATAAAGCTGATGCCGAGGGCAATACCATGCTGAGTGCTGAAATGGCGGCAAAAATTGATGCCGAGGTATCGCGCCTGATCGAGCAGGCGTACGCGACCGCGCTCAAGATCCTGCGCGAGAAACAGGAGCGCTTGATCGCCATCTCCGAGCACCTGATCCAGGTGGAGACCATCGATGGGTCAGAGCTCGATAGTATGCTCTTTGCCGCATGACCAGAACGTTCATTGCTATCGAGACCAGTGCTGTCTTGCAGCGCCACCTGGCGACCATTATTCGCCAGGTGGCGCAGGCATTACCCTTTGTACGCTGGGTCGATCCCACCGGTATTCATCTAACGCTCGCCTTCCTGGGCGAATTAAGTGATGATCAGGTTGCCAGGGCGCTGGAGGCTGCCACAATGACGGCCGGGCACGCCAAACCTTTCTCTTATCGCCTGGCGCGCCTGGGCGTCTTCGGCTCGCCACGGCAGCCGCGTGTTATCTGGCTGGGCATCGATGAACCCTCGGGTGCACTCCTGCGTTTACAGCGCGTTCTTAACGAGGGTCTGGCACAACGCGGCTTCACAGTCGATGCACGGCCCTTCTCGCCGCACCTGACGCTGGCTCGCGTCAAATCTCCCCTTTCTATAGACGAGCAGCAGCGCCTGGGAGCTCTGCTCTCTGGTAAGCAGCAGGGCATCGCTTCCTCGCTCCCTTACCAGGTGCAGCATCTCGACGTGATGAAAAGTGAACTCTCAAGAAGCGGCGCACAATACACACGCTTACATACTTGTACGCTTGGCAATGGAGATGTTTAATGTCCTTGTTTTTGCGCCTGTGGCGTGGAGAAAATTGTAAAGGTGGGTGTGCGCATTTACAAAAGAGTGAGGCCGCCTCTGGCGGCCAGGGTAGGTGAAGGGTTACGAAAAAACTTGAGTCGCTGCAGGCAGTGTATCAATGGAAAGAACTGAATAGCTTCGCTTGACATCTCTGACGATCGCTGATACGCTACCTCTATAAACAAAATGTACAGTGTGCGCAGTACGAGGTATGAACATTCCTGATGAAACGCATTAAAGTAATTGTTGAAAAGCATCCCGAAGGCTATATCGCCTACCCCTTTGGTTTAAAAGGCATTGTTGTTGGCGAGGGCGATAGCTACGAAAGCGCCCTGGCGGATATTGCGTCCGCCATTAAATTTCATGTCGAAACGTTTGGCCACGATGTGCTCAACGTGGCGTCTCCCGTGTTAGAAGCCTATATTGCTGATGCCGAGGTCTCTATCTAATGGCCACTTTCCCTACCGCTGTCCCTGCCGCGGACGCCATAAAAACCCTGGAGTTACTGGGCTTCCGTCTGATGTATGTGCGGGGCGCGTACATCGCCATGCAGCGTGAAAACGCTGATGGCTCGCGTACTCCGTTAACCCTGCCCAACCATCCCCTCATCAAAGGCTGCACCCTCAAAGCGATTTTCAGCATGGATGCTCGTTAATCGTTTCCTGAAATACTTTTACCATTTCAATGGTTACAATCCTCTTCATTACGCTTAGAACGTAATTGTTTGCACAATATTTTCCCCATTGTGTAGTACATTTTCACCATTGACGAAACACCTGTGTTTCTCGTACACTTCTTGTGTATCCTATCCTATTGTTCCTTGTATGCTGTGCCTGTCCATCGTTTCCATTGGAAACAGGAGTACGTCTTCTAGAGGAGGGTCTCCTCTTATCCGCTCTCGTGTGGTGGCGTTCGGGGGAACGACGCACGACGCGCTTGCTATCCCATTCCCGCTTGTGTGGGTTGTCTCGCTGACCTACCCGTCTCTCGCTGCCAGCTCTGGTTTTCCGTGTTTCTTTTTATTTTTATTTGGTACACGCCGTGTCTGTACACAAGAAGGAGTACGACGTGTCTTTTTTCCGTCGGCATGCCACCTCGACGTCACCTCGTCCACCCACTGTTTCACCCGTGCGCACCAGGCAT
>JAABUQ010009633.1_pt1 | contig 12990 bp, 15 predicted proteins | sample 5560001 | NCBI WGS metagenome assembly JAABUQ01 (sample SAMN10711888, study PRJNA513371) | rock metagenome | isolation source: Antarctica rocks | place: Antarctica: Victoria Land, Finger Mt nord | collected 2015-12-18 | reverse complement strand
AGCCGGATGCGGGGGAACTCGCACGTCCGGTTCGGGAGAGCGGGCCGGGGAAACAGCCACCCGAAACGGTGACGACGCGCCCCGGCTCGACTCTCACGCCTGGCTGGCGCAGCAGATGGCGAAGACCCCGATCGCCGGCCTCTTGGGGATCGCGTGGGACTCGGTTGGGCGCATCGTTACCCGGGTCGTCGCCGAGCACCTCGACGAGCGCCGCCTGGAGGGCCTGATTGCGATCGGTGTCGATGAGATCTCCTATCGCCGCCATCACCGCTACCTCACCTCCGTGGTTGACCACGCAAGCGGCGCGATCGTGTGGTGCTCGGCCGGTCGCAACGCCGCAACCTTGCAGCGCTTCTTCGACGAGCTCGGCGAGCGCAAGCAGTCAATCAAGGCCGTCTCGATCGACATGTCCGGCAGGTACGAGAAGGCGATCCGCGAGCGCGTCCCCGACGCCGAGGTCTGCTTCGACCCGTTTCACGTGGTCCGCCTCGCCCAACGCGCCGTCGACCAAGTCCGCCGCGACGAATGGAACGCCCACGAACGCTCCCACACCAAGACCGGCCGCTGGATCAAAAGCACCCGCTGGTCGCTGCTCAAAGCGCCGGCCAAGCAGTCGATCGACCAGCTCGCGCTGCTGCACGAGGTCCAGCAGGCCAACCGGGCGCTCTACTGCGGCTTCCTGCTCAAGGAGGAACTCAGAGTCCTCTACCAGCTCGAGGACCCGCGGCTCGCGCCAGAGCACCTCGATGCCTGGCTCGCCTGGGCGTCCCGCAGCAAGCTCGACCCGTTCGTCAAGCTCGCCCGCACGATCCGCCAGCACCGCGACGGCATCCTCGCCGCGATCCGACTCGGCCTCACCAACGGACGCCTCGAAGGACTCAACAGCCGCATCCGCCTGATCAGCCACCGCAGCTTCGGCTTCCACTCAGCCGACCCCCTCATCGCCCTCGTCTACCTCTGCTGCGCCGGCATCACGATCCAGCTCCCACGATGAAGTTCACCCCCAAACCACCCGGAGCACCAGAAAGCCCTCCTCCCAGCAGACCAGCATCAGATACGCCGCGGCCACTTCAGCGAAGCCAAACAGGATTTCGCTGTGGACGTCGAGCAGCGGCGCGGCGACGACTTCCAGCGCTAGCTGGGTAGAGGCTTTGGCGCCGCCCGCAGTCGGCTGAGCGCTGGCCAAGCAACGCTCATCGGACGATCGGTTTTATGCCTTGAGCCAAGCTTGGTGGACGATTGCGTCGGCGACGCAGAAGGCGTCGGCTGGTGCCAGCGTCGGACGACTGCTTGGCGCGATACGCGAGCGTCGCATGTCTCATCCTCTGCGCCTGGGGTGGGTAGCGTAGGCTGCGATCGTGGCTGGCGTCCCTGATCACGTATTGACGGCCCGGTTGGCGGGTGGCGAACTGAATGGCCTCCTGGTCGAGGTCGAGGCCGGGCAGGAGACGCTCAAGATGAGTCCGATGTTGACTCGGCGGTCCGCCGGATGAGCTTGAGCGGTTCCGTCGGAGAGTGTGAGAATACCGCTTCGTGGGCGTCGAGGACGTGCGCCACCCTGAAGAGACTCATGAGGCCGTGCGGCGTGCCGTGTTCGACTTTGTTGGGCTCACAGAGGACGCAACAGCTGAGCCTGCCGGCTGACGGACCGGCGCACCCGCGCCCAGAACCGGACGCCAACCGTCGCCGCCGACCCCCTCAGGAGCGCGCCGCCGCGTAACCGCACCCTCGTCGGCGCTCCCACATAGCGTCTGCTGCAAGCGGACTTCAGTGACGCTGCGTGTCGCCCTGCGGCACTCTCAGCCGCGCCTGCGCGTGGGGAGCACTCGGCCCTCGCCACTGGCTTGTGGTTTCACGAAATACCGGGCCTCTCGACCGATCTGCCGCGGGCCGCGCAGGCTCCTGCTCCCGGCGGACTGCGGCTATGGGGGTTGGGGCAGAACAAGCGTGAAACCTGCCTTTGTGTCGCGGCGCAACCTTGCGGCGGCTCACCGAGAGACCCGGTTTGCGCGGGAGGAGGGAAGCAAATCAATGCGGCCGGAGCCCTGCTTTCCACTCCGGCGACGGTCTCCGCATTGGCAAGGCCGAGACTTTGGACCCGGCTGGAAGCGGCAGCCCGATCGAGCGTACCCCAATGGTGACGACGCAGAAGCCGCGTGAGCGTGTTGGTAAGCCGGTCGCGTCAAATGCGTTTGGTTCGACGCCCTGCTCGATTTCGCCTGTGTTCGGCCGCGATGTTGGCGCTGGCGGGCCCGCGGGTACATTCGTCGCATGGCACAGAAGCTAGGAGAGGCGCTGGCACGTCGTGCTGAGTTGCAGGCACGACTCGGCGAGGTCCGCGACCGGTTGCGGGTGAGCGCCCTCGCTCAGGAGGGCGATCGGCCTGCTGAGGATCCCGAACCTCTGCTGGGAGAGCTTGAGGACATTGCCACAGAGTTGGAGTCGTTGATCGCGCAGATCAACCACACCAATGTTGTCACACGCCTTTCGTCCGGGCAGACCCTGACGCAGGCTCTGGCACGACGAGACGTGCTTGGGGTTCTCCATGGCGCTTTGAAAGCCGTAGCCGACGCGACGGCTCAGCAGCAGGCGCGCTACAGCCGTTCAGAGATCCGACTGGTCCGCACGTTCGACGTCTCGGCAGTCCGGTCTCGGGTGGATCAGCTCGCACGCGATCGCCGTCAGCTTGATGTCGAGATCCAGAACGCGAACTGGACGGTGGAACTGCAGCAGGACAGCTCAAACGACGCGAGTCGGTAGCTACACAGGAGATAGCGAGCGCCAGGGCGGCAACTGCCCCAAAGTTGCATGCCGGTTCGCCGGCTCTTGGTGGCGCGAGGGCAGCGCCTGCGGGTTCGATTCCCGCATCGCACAGACACGCCCCGCACTGTCACACCAGCACCGAGCACGACAACGGCGCACTACCACGGCGCTGGACCTCCGCCGTAGTGAGGGTGGGTAAGGGGACTCGGTACCGCGCATGACGTACACCCCGGCATGGCCTGTCAGTCGACGAACGGCGACCCCGCGACCGCCCGCTGAGACCCCTGTGCTTCCGGCCGGCCGACGTGGAAAGAGCGAGCGGCCAGATCAAGCGACCTCGGCGACGTTCCGGTCGCCCCGCTCCAAGGTTTTGGCAGAACTGGGCGCGGTCGTTCCTATGGCGCGTCCCGAGCCTGCCCGCCCAGTCCTAAGATTGGCGAGGAGGAGGCCTCGGCCAAACGCTGGCGAGACGCCTGCATTGTGTGACAGCGCTAGAACCGAGGCTTTGCCTCCGCGAAGCGCTCAAGTCCATCGTCAGGGATCGGCTCGTAGGGGGCCGCGTACGCCACGTAGGTACGCCAGCTCGGACGCACGCCGGGGTCACCGTCGAAGGCTCCGAGGCGCACGCTCATCTGGGTGGGATCGTCAGGGTTGCGGCTGTAGAGGTGCGACCCGCACTCGCGGCAGAAGCACTTCTCAAAGCCGTCGTCGGGATGGCGCCAACACTTGACCAGCTCGGCGCCCTTGAGCAGCCGGAAGGTGCGGCCGTCGATCCGCGCCTGGACCGAGGATGCCGTCCCGGTGCGTCGCTGGCACCGGGTGCAGTGGCAGTAACCTGCGGCCGCAGCCGGCTCTGTCAGTTCGAACCGGATCCCGCCACACAAACATCCCCCTGTCCGTGATGGATCGCTCACGGCAATAAGGTTGGCACAGAAGTGCTGGGCCGAGAGGGCGCTCGGCAGTGTCGATTTCAGCGTGCTCAGCAGCGCGCGCGCTTGCTACCGGCCGCTTCTGCATTCATGGCAGCACGAGCATGTCCTCTCGCTGTCCAGGAACGACCCCGGTTTCGCGCGGACAGCGAGACATCGCATTCGTCCCCACCAGACCCGACCGTCCGTTTTCCTCTGGGTGGCACGATCGCTTCCGCTCGCGTCGACGGCATGCGCGCGATCGCGTTGGCGACCAACCGCTCCTCCGCATGGAGGAGGTCGCAGTCGTCGCGACGATTGCGCCCGTCCAGGTTCGTGCACTCGAACGGCTCCGCTGGTCTTGGCGAATCGCAGGGCCGACGCGTTATCCCCCGGCCGAAGACCTGCTTTGGTGCGGGCGCGAGCCAACGTGCCCCGCGGCGTCGGCCTCGCTCAGCGAACCTAAGATCCGTAGGCGACCGACTGCAGCCTCCGCCGCTCGCGATCGAATCTGGTCGCCATCCATGTCACATCATGGCCTGGGTTTGGTTCATGGCCGGTAGACCGACAACATCCAAGCAAGATGACAGGAGAGTGCGTCATGCCCTACGCCGTGGATTTCAACGATGTCTCGAGAGTCGGCCTGGAGTCCTCGCCGGTCGCGGCCGCGCTCGCTGGTCTGCGGGCGCACGAGGCCCGCTACTTGAAGAACAAGTACGACTACATCTTCACGGTGGAGCCTGCGAGCAGCGCCAAGACGACCATCGACTGGGTGCACGGGATCCTCAAGGAAAAACGCGACATCGTCATCTCCTCCCGGCCGCTCGAGGCTACGGCCTTCCAACTCGAGAACATCCGAATCGCCTACGTCTTCTACGAGAGCGGTCTGTCGATCAATGTGATGTACACCATCGACGACCCCAAGAAGCGGGCGGTCGGGTTCAAGCTCTCCGAAGGGATGGAAGTCCCCGCGGAGCTCGCCTCGCGGTTCAAATTTGCGACGCAGAAGTCAAAGCTGGCCGGAACCATTCGCGGTTCCTACATCGCCTTCGAAAACGATTGCTGATCGCCGAACCTCGCTCTTGCCCCCGCCACGCGACTCAGCGATCCCGGGACGCGAGGCCCGCCTTGCGCGGCGAGCGCGTCTGAGCGACCGGTCGCCTGGCTGCGGGGCGAACGCGTCTGAGCTCGCCGCCGGCGGCGGCGAGCTCAGGGAAGCCGACACCTTCACAGCGACCAAGAAATCACAGGCGGTGCTGGTGGTCGCGTTCGGGAGCGTGGCGGACGCGAGGTTCTACGAGTTTGACATTGCCAGGTCCGCTGCTCGGCGGCCGGGAAAAGCCGCATACAAGCGGGTCGGCTCTGACTTCTATCTCCAGGTCGTGACGGGCACGCGGGCACCTTCGCAGTCGGCCGTGAATAGAACTGCGCGGGCAGTTCAACACCATCACCGAGCCCGGTCAGCTCCGGCCCCTACGCCAACCGCCGGCCGTCGGCCGCACCAGCGACCAGACGATCAGCGCGAACTGCGTCTAACGCTTAGCGACCAAATTCGCGCCGATGCTACGGATGCCCCATCACGACAGCGAGCCTACGAGTCAGCCCGCCACCGATCCGAGAACCAACCCGGCCAGTCGGACACCACGCCCGACAACCCGAGCATGACACTGACGCGAGCCTACTGCTGGACAAGGACCCGGCGGGTGTGGTTGAGCTGAGACTGTCGCCGCGCTCCCCTCGGCGGTCGGCGAGACTGTGGCGATGCTCAGCGACGAGGAGTTCCTCCACGCGCTCGCCGACGGCTTGCCGGACGCTTTTCCTCCCGAGGATCTCGACGACTACGTTGATGAGGATGGCGTGCAGCTCTATATCGCGCTGGGCGATGCTCGTTGCTGGATTGAGGACAACGTGCTGGTGATCGAGCGTCCCGGCTTTACCGACGAGATGCTTGAGCAGGTAGTGCAGGCTCTGGGGAAGGCGGCGTACCACGCCTCGATCGGTGACGCGTCAGGCGGTGACGCTGATCTTGACCGCGTCGTCGAAGCGATCGACCGTGATGTTCCACCGCCGCACGCGATCGTGCTCGAAGGCGCCGAGGAAGCGCTGCGTCGTTTCTGGGCGGTCATGGAGCTCGCGGCCGAGGACGCCGATGGCCCGCGTCGGACGCTGCTGATGATCGAGCTCTACGAGGGCGTCGGATGGACCGACGACGTGATCGAGTACCTCGGTCCGCGAGCTGTCGAGCTCATGAACGCCGCGCGAATTGCGCTCGCCGACGCCAACGGGCAGATCGGCCGCTGGGCGCGCTGACCCGACCGCGGTAGCGCGAACCCGGACGGTGATCTGCGCGCCGATCACCGGCTTCCGCAGTCACGAGACTCCCTTGCGACGCGGAGGACCGACACGACATGACGAACACCTCACGAAACTCGGCGTACCTGGGATGCGTGCTGCTCCTCGCAGCGTGCGGCAGCGCCAGCGGCGTCAACCGTCCGGGTGAGCACAAGGCTACCCGGTTCCGATGATGGGACGACACCGGTGCTCCGACAGAGTTAGCCTCGCCGCAGGCGCCACAGTCGCGTCGCCACCAGCAGGTGCGCGCCGTCGAGGGGGCGGACAGGGAGCAGGTTGGTCGCCAATCCCAGGGCGTTGATCAAGAACGCCGCCGAGAGCGTGCGCCCGAGCGCGGCGTCTGCGCCGGTATCGATGGGCGTGCCCGTCAGCGGCCACCCCAGCGCCGTCAGCGCGACGCCTGAGACCAGCGTCAGGGGCGGCCGTCACGAGCGGCCCGGCACCCGCGATCGTCGCGAGCTTTCCGGCGGTCAGCGCGTCGTCGTCATTCATCTCGACGAAGCCGCCAGCGGCGTGCAGCTCGATCGCCGCGACCTCCACGCCGACGAGCCGGGCCGCCGCGAGATGTCCCAGCTCGTGGGCCAAGACCGACAGGCCGTAGACGAGCGCCACGCCCACTCCGGCGACCACGACCCAGCCCGTCGACGGGCGGGTGACGGTATCCAGCGGGCCGCCAGGCTCGAACGCGTGGAGGGCCTCGTCGAGGCTGCGAAAGCGCGGCACGCTCAGGAGCGTCGTCCTGGCGACATCGCGCCCCGCGAAGAACCCCAGCACCAGCGCGACGGCGAAGAACGTCTGCGTCACATGCAGCGGCACGCCGGTGATCGCTGCGCCGCCCCAAGGCGCGTTCAGGCGGCGTCCTGTCATTGCGCGACCCTAATCGGGCCGCCGCCGAAGCGCGGCGTCCCGGCCACGCGGTCCGGGCCGCCTACGATCGGGGATCTGGGTCTGGCGCGCAGCGACCGTGCGTTTCACTGCCTTGCCGAGGGGGCAGCCGAGCCGCACGGCGGCGTCGCCGGCCACGTCGAGGATGTCGCGCACGAGGAAGTCGGGGCCCTTGAACGGATGCTCGACGATCACCGACCCCGGCGGCGATTCAACCGGCCGGGCGCTGCGGTTGCCGGTAGATCGTGGGGCGCGTAAGGGGTCCAGTCCGGCCAAGATGCGCCCGAAACCCGCAGTAGGCCCAGGATCTCTCCCTGGCACTTCGCGGCCGAGGATCACCGGTGGAAGTGATCTGACGGGCGATGCCACAGGCGCCCAGGCCACATTGCCCCTCGTGCCAGCTTCGTTAGCGGCACCCTAGATGCTCGTCGGCGAAGGAAGGCAGGACCGCACCGCGCTGCTGAATCCGGCGAAGACGAGAAGCCTGCTCCGGACGATCCGGAGCGCCCGAGAGTTCTGCTGGTTCGTGATACAGCGGTCTCTGTCATGCCTGCTGCCGCCGGCTGCACCGGTCTGCGAGATTGCTCTTGATGCAAGTTGACCTGGAAGCCCGCGCGCTTGCGGCCGCCCGCGCCGTCGCGAACGCTCACGGCCTCTCGCAGCCAGAGGCCACCATCCTCTACTCCGGGAGCAACGTACTTGTGCACCTGCGACCCGCGCCGGTCGTTGCCCGCGTGATGACCGGAACCGTGGCGCTGCACGACGATCCTAAGAAATGGCTTGAGCGCGAGGTCTCGGTTCTCAGGTTCTTGGCGCCCTCTCGGGTGGCCGTCGCGCCGAGTTCTCTGATCGCACCGGGGCCGCATCAGTACGACGGCCTGTGGATGACCTTCTCGGAATGCATTCCGGATGTTGAGCATCCACGCCACCTCGATGACCCCCATTGCCTGGGCCGAGCGCTCAGGAACCTGCACGATGAGATGCGGACGTTCAACGGTGACCTGGGAAGCCTGCGGGCTCTGCGTGACGACATCGCCCGGCTGCATGGCCGGCTTCAGCCCACCGATGCCGTCGAGGCCAGGAAGGGCTCGTCGCTTCGCGCACGACTGGATGCACTCGACGAGGTCGTGTTCAAGTCGACGCTTCCTACCCAGGCGCTGCACGGGGATGTATCGCTGAGCAATCTGCTCGAGACTCCGCAACGGCTTGTCTGGAACGACTTCGAGGACACCTTCCGTGGACCGGTTCACTGGGATGTGGCCAGCTACATCATAAGTCTCCGAACCCGCGGCGTGACCCCGAGCTTGGTTCGACGGGTGCTCGACGCCTACGGCTGGGGCGACGAGGAAGAGCTGGCGCCTTTCATCGCTGCTCACGCGGTCTATGACGAGATCTGGCAGATGTACGACAGCCAGCGTCGTAGCTCCCGCGAGCTGAATAGCCAGGCAACGCCCCTCGAGCGGTCTGCAACCCCGCGGATCCGCCAGACTCCTGCGTAGTCGCAGTTGGCGGACTCTCATCCAGACTGCCGCTCCCGGTTGGGCCCGGCAGTCTCGCCCTGGACCGCCATCGACGAGAGCAGAGCAGGACTCGGGGCAGGAGACCCTGGGCGGCCCTGCTCCTCGCCACGCTGGGGTGCAGCGTCGGGTCGGCCGTGGCTGTCTCAGCCGACCCGATCGCGTTTGCGGTTATTGCTTCAGTTGGAGACCGGCGGTGGCGGAAATCGTTGGTGATGGTCGTCCGTGGACGGTGCTGATGATCTCGCTGCTGTCGATGCCCCGGAGATAGATGCTGGTGATTCCGAGGTTGGCATGCCCGAGTTGGCGCCGGATCACGACGAGCGGGACGCCTTCGTGGGCCATTTCGACAGCATGAGCGTGCCGCAGCTGATGCGGCGCAAACCGCCGACGGATGCCTGCTGCCGCTGCAGCGTGGTGCAGCTGCTTGCGTGCGGCGGACGCTTCCCAGCGCCGGCCGGTGGTCGGCCCGTGAATCACGCACAGCAGCGAGCCGATCGGAAGCTCGCGGCGAATCTCGAGCCACGGCTCAAGTTGGTCCCATGCCCAGCGGTCCATCCCGACCTCGCGTCGCTCGCCGCCCTTCCCGCACCGGACGAGCACAGCGCCACGGGAGCGGTCCAGATCGCTCTCCTGGAGCGCGAGCGCTTCGCTGATTCGGAGGCCGGCGCGCCAGAGGAGCACGATGAGCGTGCGGAGTCGGTGTCCGTCGGCGCGCCCGCTGACGGTTCGCATCACCCTCACGATCTCCTCGACGGTCGGCGGGTCCGCCGGGTACTGCTCACCTTTGTTGCGCGGCGCGCCCGCGGTGGTAGCCGGGCATGGTCGCCGGCGAACGGCGATGACCAGCGGCGTCGAGCATGGTGGACTGCATGGCTTCCTCCCCTGGGGTGGATGGCTTGACAATCCTGTGCTGTACTGCCAATGTGAGTACATGTCAACGACCAAGGAAGAACGCCTGCAGATCCGCGTCGGTCCAGCAGACAAGGAGCTACTGGAACGAGCGGCTGCCGCATCGCACCTGAACGTCTCCGCCTTCGTCGTGCAAGCCGCAGCTTCCAGAGCGGAGGAGGTTCTGGCTGAGCGCTCCAGCATTCGTCTCTCCAGTGCGGGCGCGATCGCGTTCACCGAGGCGCTCGAGCGGCCGGCCGAGGTCAACGACCGGCTCGCGAGCGCGATGCGCCGCAAACGCAAATTCAGCTGGCTTGACTGAGGTTCGCCGTCCGGCGCTGCTCGATCCGCGCCGACACGACCGCGACCAGTTCGACAGCGGCGAGCCCACGCTTGACGAATGGTTGCGCCGCTACGCTGGCCAGAACCGGCGACGCGACACGGCCGCGACGTGGGTCATCACCAACGCCGCCGAAGTAGTGGTGGCATACGCGAGCATCTCCATGACCGGAATCGACCGGTCGGCCGCGCCCGAAGTCCTGGCAAAGGCCGCGCCTGACCCGATTCCCGCGCTTCTCCTCGGCCGGCTGGCCGTCGATAAGCGCTACGCCGGCGTTGGGATCGGGACCGCGCTCGCTCTCCACGTCCTCGCGACAGCCGCAGAGCTCAACCAGAAAGCCGCATGCCGAGCCGTCGTCGTGACCGCCGTGAGCGAAATCGCTCGGAGCTGGTGGCAACGACTCGGCTTTCATCCATTCGATCCGAATAAGCCCGAGGAGCTCGACCTCTACCTCCTGACCTCCGAAATCGACCACACCCTTCGACACTCGCAATAGCACGGGTAACCTCCTAACCGCGCAAGGGAGGGAAGACGCCGACCGTGGTGCGGTGCCCGTCGAAAGACGAACGCAGGAGGGCGGAGCCCCGCTCCGCGATTCTGGCGACTCCTCAAGCTCGACAGTCTGGTTCTCGCCTCTCGCAATTTGGCGACTAGGAGGGATGTCCGGAAGGGTGGGGCGATGCCTCCGTTCGGTCTGGCGCAGGACAGCGTTTCGGTCGACTCCTACGCACGTTTGGATTCATGCGCAAGCCCGTGGTCCACCGGTGGCCGACCGCTTATGCGGCAATCCGCCGGGGGACTCTGGTCGGGTAGGCGGAGGCGCCTGGTGTTGCACGGCCGTGGCCGATTGTCACCTGGTTCCCCCCAGGTCGCGTTTGGTCGTGCGCCTCGGGCCATGTCAGTCATCTTCTCGCCCTTTCACCCGCGAGCATTTGCGTTTCTCCCCGGGCTGTTCGCTTCGGATTGGGTCCGGGCGCGAACCGAGGGGTTCCACCGAAGTTCCCCTGAACCGACGGTTCATCTCATCCGACACCACGTTGCGCTCCGGAATGGTTTGCCGTAGCTCCGCTTGCGGTCTCGCCTGGGCGTTTATGCTCGGCCGCTGAAGGTGCGGCTCATACCAGAACCGCCCCACCGTCGATGGTGATGACCGCTCCGGTGCTGTACCCGTTGGCCATCAGATACATGTAGCTTGCGGCGGCGTCTGCTCCGTCACCGACCCGGCCGACTGGCAGGCTCGCGCCCGTCGTCTCAAAGAGGGCATCGCGTTGGGCCGCGGGCATCGTGCTGTAGAGGCCGGTCCGCATGACGCCGGGACGGACGACGTTGACGCGGATAGGCGCGAGCTCGACGGCTAGACCGCGCACGAGGCCCTCGATGCCGCTGCAGGCGAGTGCGGCGACGCTTAGCCCGGGCTGTGGGCGTTGACCTGCTGTGCCGGATGTGAGGACGATCGATCCGCCTGGGCGGATCTGCGGTGCCGCGTGCTTGATCGCGGTGAACGCGCCCCAGACCCGCACGTTGAGCGCTTCGCTGGCTGCGTTGGCGGGAGTATCGGCGAGGAGGCCGAACGACATAGAGTCCCCGGCGGTGTAGACGAGGTGATCGAGGTCGCCCAGCTCGGTGAACAGCGTGCGGATTGCGTTCTCGTCGAGCACGTTGATGACGTGGCCCTGTGCCGTGGCCGGAAGCTCCTCCAAGGCCCCGTTGACGCCCTTGGCGCTGGAGGAGGCGACGATCACGGTCGCTCCCTCCTCGGCCGCAGCCTTGGCGGTCGCCAGACCAATTCCGGATGTGCCACCGAGGATGACTGGCCTGGTCCCCGTTGGTGTTGTCAGTTCAGGCCGTTGGGGTTAGGTGATCTTCGGGATCTTTCCAGATGGCCGCGACTTCGCGCGGGGTCTTGTAGGCCAGCCGGCTGTGGGGCCGGTGGTGGTAGCGGTCGATGTAGCGCTCGATGGCCTCGCGGGCCTCGTCGAGAGTCTCAAACTCCTCTCTCCAGACGCAGCGTTCTTTGAGCTTTGAGAACCAGGACTCGATGAACGCTTGGCTCTCGGGGTCGCGGTAGCCGCCGCGGCGGTGGGTCACCTCGAGCTCGCCGAGGCGGGCGCGGAACGCCCGGCTCGTGTAGACCGTGCCGTTATCTGAGCCCAGACGAGCGTGCCGGGCGCGATCCGGCGGTCCTCAACGGCCTGCTCGAGGACCGCAGTGGCTCCTTGGTGGCGACAGCGGACGTCAAGGCTCCAGCCGGTGATCTCCCGGTGCAGCAGTCGATGTGGCCAGCCTCAGACGGACGCTGGGCCGCACCTGGTGCTGCTGTCCTTCGAGTAGGACGGCGAAGCGCTGCTGGTGGTCACGCGGACAGGCACCCCGACCCTCAGAAACCTGGCTGCCACCCCGGCCGATCGGCTGGGGCCGGAGCGCATCCGCGACATGTTCATGATCGACGTTCGAGATCGAAGCGCTGCCGCCGCAGCGGGAGGACCGGTTCGCCGCGCGCACCGGCTTCGATCCGCGTGCGCCGGCCACGCCGTACCGTTGGTTCCGAATCTCCCCGAGCCGCATGCAGGCTTGGCGCGAGGTCAAAGAGCTGCCCGACGGTGAACTCACGCGCAAGGGCTGTCTGGCCCTGGGGCCCGGCCGGACGCGCCTCGTGGCCGAGACCGAGATGCAGCACACCGCCGTTCCGGGGAATAGATACAGATCCCTCGTGCAACAAGAGCAGGTGCATGCGCCGCCCGGGACGAAGCCCTCCCGGTTGCCAAACTGAGGGCCCAGCCGACAGTTTTCAACCCGTTCGGAGTTTGATTGGGGTTGCTGGATTGCAGCCGGGCCTACGAGCGCAGCGTCGCCGGAGCAGCCGCGGGCAGACCGGCGAGTCGGCCATGAATGCGATCGTCCGCGCAAGCCGCAATTTCCGCGCAATCCGGGTCTCTGATCAGTTCGGTGCAGATGCTCGCGGACGAGCAACAGCGGGGCCGTCTGACGCTGCTGAATCCGGCCAAGAGGAGCAGTCTGCTTCGGCCGATTCGGAGCGGCCGAGAGTTCTGCTGGTTCGTGAAAGCGGCCACACCGCGAGTTCGTCCGGCGTGGCTGCTTGAGCGGCTAGAGCAGGAGTGGCGTCGACTCCATCAGTGGTTGCGGGTGCCCATGGGCCGGCGGTCGCCGGTGGATTGTCGGCGCCGCCGACAGCGAGTCGGACTACGGATTCAGTGGCGCCTGCGGCTCGTTCACCGCTCACCGAGTGAGCGGTCCTTCATGGCCCAGCGACGCCCCGGCTCTTGAGCCGGGGAGCGGTCGTGTGATGAGTCCCTCGTCGACCGCCCACTCCATC
>JAABUQ010009632.1_pt1 | contig 12990 bp, 9 predicted proteins | sample 5560001 | NCBI WGS metagenome assembly JAABUQ01 (sample SAMN10711888, study PRJNA513371) | rock metagenome | isolation source: Antarctica rocks | place: Antarctica: Victoria Land, Finger Mt nord | collected 2015-12-18 | reverse complement strand
CGCCCTCATGCGCAAGATGATCGTCACCCTCAACGCCATCCTCCGGGATAACCAACCGTGGAAACATGCCTGAGCTACTTACCAGCAAGGACACAGTTGCTCTCCCGGAGGGAGAGGGGACAGGGGCAGCGTGTTCAGCACAGTTCGTAGTCCTGACGTCAGAACGTCGGCAGCGCCGGCAGCGGCACGCCCACCCAGCGCTGGCTGATCTCGTTCAGCTCGCCGTTCAGCTTCATGATGTAGATCACGTTGTTCAAATACTGGTGCAGCTCGAAGGCGTCCCGGCGCACCGTCATCGAGTTGGGCTGCTGGGCGAAGACGAATTTCTGCTCGCAGTCCACGCCGTCGCCGCGCGCCTTCATGGCGGCAAGCGCCTGCGCGTCCGGCCCGGCAATCGCCTCGACCTGGCCGGTGAACAGCGCCTGCATCGTCGTGCTGTCATCCTCGAAGCGCGAGATGCTGAGGTTCAGCTCCTTCTCTCGCTTGGTCAGCTCGATCTCCACGCTGCTGCCGCGGTTGACGCCCACGCGCCTGCCCTTTAGGTCCGCCCAGGACTTTATGGCATCCCCATGCTTGGCCCAGATGCCCATCTGGAACGTGCTGTAGGGGATGGTGAACATCACCGCCTTCGCGCGTTCCGCCGTGGGCGCAAGCGTTGCGACCAGGAAGTCCACCTTGCCGGACTCCAGCGCCGGGATGCGGGACGGAGGCGTCAGCGGCACCATCTCGATCGGCAGGCCCAGATACTTGGCGATCAGGGCAGCCACGTCCTCGTCATAGCCGACAGGCTTGCCTTCGGCGTCTATGGAGCCGTAGGGCGGCGCACCAACCAGCACGCCGATGCGGACCTTGCCGCGCTTGACGATCTCCGAGATGGTCTGCGCGGAGGCCGGGGCCGCTGTGAGGGCCAGAGCCGTGCAGGCAGCCAGGGCCATCAGCGCGACGCCGCGAAAAGTTTTTGTCAGGTTCATGTCGTTTCCTCGCGTTGCCGCACGGGACGGCGGGGTTGTGATGGCGCCGCATTGGTGCGGTCTCGTCCTGGCAGTATGGCCTACTTTGCCGGATCGGGAAGCACAACATTCCGGAACACCCGCCCGCCACGGCTCCGGCGCCCGGCAGCACGTCCGGCCTGTTGCTGCGGCAGCGGGGATTGCACGTGAAATGTCCTTCGGCTGAGTGGTTCATTCCGGCAGCAGCCGCGAGGCGGGCGCCCGCCTCGCCAGCCTCGAACCTGTGCCGGAGCGGGCTAACCCTCGTTGCGCCAACCCGGCAACGCGCCGCCGAGCTGGGCGGTGATGGCGTCGGCACTGCGGCGCACCAGATCGCCCAACAGCGGGATCCGCTCATCGGAGATGCGGGCCATCGGCCCGGACAGCGACACGGCGCCGAGAGGATCGGCGGATTCGTTGAAGATCACCGCCGCGATGCAGCGCAGGCCGACCGCGTGCTCCTCGTCGTCAATGGCGTAGCCGCGGGTGCGGGCGGCGGCCAGGTCGGCGCGCAGGGCAGGGGTGGTGGTGGTGGTCTTGATCGTCACCCGCGCCAGGCCGTGCCGGTGCAGCACGCGGGCCAGGTCCGCATCCGACATCGCCGACAACAGCGCCTTGCCGACTGACGAGCAATGCAGCGGCACCCGTCCGCCAGGCCGGGCAAAGGCGCGCATCATCTGCCGGCACTCGACCTGGGACAGGTAAACCGCTTCGCCCTGGTCCTCGACGGCGAGGTTCACGGTCTCCTCCCCCTCCTCCATCAGGGCGCGCATGTGCGGGCGGGCGGCGCCGACCAGGCTGCGGGTGCGCAGGAAGCCGCTGCCGGCGACGAAGGCCTGCACGCCGACCGACCACAGCCGCCGCTCCGGGTCGAACTGGACGTAGCGCTCCTGCTCCAGCGTGGTGAGCAGGCGATGCGCGGTGGAGGGGGACAGGCCGACCTGCTGCGCGACCTCGGTCAGCGTCGTCCCTTCATGCCCGGCAGCGAGGCGGTTGAGGATGGACAGGGCACGGACCAGCGATTGCACCTGGTCCGTGCGTTCGGCCGGCGGACGGGGTGGCTTAGCCGGGATGCGTTGCGTGCGAATGGGGGGACTCCGGTCTTGGGATAGCCGTTACCTGCTCCCTCTCCCTCCGGGAGAGGGCCGGGGTGAGGGAAAGGCCGCGGGACCGGACCCGGCTGATGTATGCCCAGTATCGGACAAACCTGCCCGAGCTGCTTCCCTCACCCCAACCCTCTCCCGGAGGGAGAGGGAGCTAAAGCCGTCCTTACAAGCGATATAACGGTTTACCAAAATTTCACAATCTAACAAGTCATTGTTAAAAGACAAATAATCTAGTGTATTTCCACATCGCGGGATCGTTTGCAAAACCTATGGCAATCCCCACCAGCTTCCGCGATGGTTGACCCAACGCAGCAACAGCGGTGGGAGGGCGACGACATGGCCAAGATGAAGGCGATTGACGCGGCGGTTCGCGTGCTGGAACGGGAAGGCGTCACCGTCGCCTTCGGCGTCCCCGGTGCCGCCATCAACCCGCTCTATGCCGCGCTCAAGGCACGCGGCAGCATCCGTCACATCCTGGCCCGGCACGTCGAGGGCGCGTCCCACATGGCCGACGGCTATTCCCGCACCAAGGCCGGCAACATCGGCGTCTGCATCGGCACGTCCGGCCCCGCCGGCACCGACATGATCACCGGGCTGTATACCGCCCAGGCCGACAGCATCCCCATCCTGTGCATCACCGGCCAGGCGCCGCGCGCCAAGATGTATAAGGAAGACTTCCAGGCCGTTGACATCGAGACCATCGCCAAGACCGTCACCAAGTGGTCGGTCTGCGTGCGCGAGCCGGCGCTAGTGCCGATGGTGTTCCAGCAAGCGTTCCACGTCATGCGCTCCGGACGCCCCGGCCCCGTGCTGATTGACCTGCCGATTGACGTGCAGATGGCCGAGATCGAGTTCGACGACAGCACCTACGAACCGTTGCCGGTTTACAAGCCCGCCGCCACCCGTCCGCAGGCGGAGCGCGCCATGGCGATGCTGAACGCCGCCGAGCGCCCGCTGCTGATCGCCGGCGGCGGCATCATCAACGCCGACGCCTGCGACCTGCTGGTGGAGTTCGCCGAGCTGACCGGCGTGCCGGTGATCCCGACCCTGATGGGCTGGGGTTCCATCCCCGATGACCACCGGCTGATGGCGGGAATGGTGGGTCTGCAGACCAGCCACCGCTATGGGAACGCGACGTTCCTGGAAAGCGACTTTGCGATGGGCATCGGCAACCGCTGGGCCAACCGCCACACAGGGTCGGTAGACGTTTACACCCGCGGCCGCAAGTTCGTGCACGTGGACATCGAGCCGACGCAGATCGGCCGGGTATTCGGCCCGGACTTCGGCATCGTGTCGGACGCCAAGGCGGCGCTGGTGCAGTTCCTCGCGGTTGCGCGTGAAATGAAGGCGGCCGGCACGCTGCGCGACCGCTCGGCCTGGGCCGGGTCGTGCGAGCACCGCAAGGCGAGCATGCTGCGCAAGTCGCACTTCGACGCGGTGCCGCTGAAGCCGCAACGCGTTTACCAGGAGATGAACGAGATCCTGGACCGGGACACCTGCTATGTCACCACCATCGGCCTGTCGCAGATTGCCGGGGCGCAGTTCCTCAAGGTGTATAAGCCGCGCAACTGGATCAACTGCGGCCAGGCGGGGCCGCTGGGTTGGACCCTGCCGGCGGCGCTGGGCGTGCGGGCGGCTGACCCGGCGCGCAAGATCGTGGCGCTGTCGGGCGACTACGACTTCCAGTTCATGATCGAGGAGCTGGCGGTCGGCGCGCAGCACAAGCTGCCCTACCTGCATATCGTGGTGAATAACTCCTACCTCGGGCTGATCCGGCAGGCGCAGCGCGGGTTCCAGATGGACTTCGAGGTCAGCTTGGCGTTCGACAACATCAACACCCCGGCCGATGGGGACGCGGTGCCGGGCTACGGCGTGGACCACGTGGCCGTCGCGGAGGGGCTGGGCTGCAAGGCGGTCCGGGTCAAGAGCCCGAACGAGTTCAAGGATGCCTTCGCCCGCGCCCATGCGCTGATGGAGGAGTTCCAGGTGCCGGTCGTGATGGAGTTCATCCTGGAGAAGGTGACGAACATCAGCATGGGCACGGAGGTGGACAGCGTGAACGAGTTCGAGGATATCCTGTGCCTGGACCCATCGCTGTCCATCAAAAAGAGCCAGGAGATGGACGCGCAGCCCACGCCGAAGCAGCTCGAGCCTGCCGGGCGGTAATAGCCAAGGTGACAGAGGCATCAAACCGCCCGTCATTGCGAACCGCTCTTGCGGCGTGGCAGTCCAGGGGTCGGAAAGCGCCGCAGTCGCGCGGACCTTGGGTTGCCGCGTCGCAGCGCTCCTCGTAGTGACGGACAGTTAGAGCAGATCGCCCTCGCTTCCAGTTCCATTCCGTAAACCCCGGTGACGCGCCTGACCCGGCGCGGCATCGCAGGAGCACGATATGCCCAAGTTCGCCGCCAACCTGACGATGCTGTTCACCGAGCAGCCGTTCCTCGACCGCTTCGCCGCCGCATCACGCGCCGGGTTCAAGGCCGTCGAGTTCCTGTTTCCCTATGACCACCCGGCGCAGCAGGTGGCCGACACGGTGAAGGCGGCCGGGCTGCAAGTGGTGCTGCACAACCTGCCCGCCGGCAACTGGGCCGGCGGCGAGCGCGGCATCGCCTGCCTGCCCGGCCGCGTGGACGAGTTCCGCGCCGGCGTCACCCGCGCCATCGAGTATGCCAAGGCGCTGGGCGCCCCGCAGGTCAATTGCCTGGCCGGGCTTGCGGCGCCGGATGACGCGGCGGCGCACCGGACGCTGGTGGACAACCTGCGCTTTGCCGGCGACGCGCTGGACAAGGCAGGGATCGGGCTGCTGCTGGAGCCGGTGAACACCCGGGACGTGCCGGGCTTCTTCGTCAGCCACACCGCGCAGGGGCTGGCGATCCTGGACGAGGCAGGCCATCCCAACATCAAGCTGCAATACGACATCTACCACGCCCAGGTGATGGAGGGCGACCTGCTGCCTACCATCGAGCGCAACTTCGCCCGCATCGGCCACATGCAGGTCGCCGACAACCCCGGCCGGAACGAGCCGGGCACCGGGGAGATCAACTATCCCTATGTGTTCCGCCGTCTGGACGAGCTGGGCTATGCCGGCTGGATCGGCTGCGAGTACAAGCCGTCAGCCGCCGGGCTGGGCTGGATGGAGCCCTACATGGCCGCGGTTGCGGCCTGACCCGGCCCGCCGCTAGCTTGCAAGGCCTATACCTATGACGGCAGCTTCCCTGCTCCCTCTCCCTTCGGGAGAGGGCCGGGGTGAAAGGGCGGGAACGCACCGTGCTACCGGCAATGGGCCGCAGTGCTGCGGCACGGACGCGCCCGGCTCCGCAGCCAAGACCCCCTCACCCCGGCCCTCTCCCGGAGGGAGAGGGAGCAGGAGGCGGGCCAGCATTGACGCCACCCAACGCCGCGTCTCCTTTGTCACAACCCCCTGAAAGGGACCTCCAGTCATGAGCAATATCGGTTTCATCGGCCTGGGCATCATGGGTCGTCCCATGGCGGGCCACCTGCTGACCGGCGGGCATACCCTGCTCGTGCATGACATTGCCCCCATACCCCAGGCTATGCTGGACGCCGGCGCCACAGCCTGCACCAGCGGCGCCGAGGTTGCGCGGCACGCCGACATCATCATCACCATGGTGCCCGACACCCCCAACGTTGAGGCCGCGCTGTTCGGAACAGGCGGCGTCGCCGAGGGCCTGACGCCCGGCAAGGTCGTGGTGGACATGAGCAGCATCTCCCCCATCGCCACCAAGGACATGGCCAAGCGGATCAACGCGCTCGGCTGCGACTACCTGGATGCCCCGGTGTCCGGCGGCGACGTCGGTGCCAAGGCCGCCAGCTTGACCATCATGGTCGGCGGCCCCGACGCGGCGTTCGCCCGGGTCGAGCCGGTGTTCAAGCTGATGGGCAAGAACATCACCCTGGTCGGCGGCAACGGCGACGGGCAGACCACCAAGGTCGCCAACCAGATCATCGTGGCGCTGACCATCGAGGCCGTCGGCGAGGCGCTGCTGTTCGCCTCCAAGGCCGGCGCCGACCCGGCACGGGTGCGGACCGCGCTGATGGGCGGCTTCGCCAACTCCCGTATCCTGGAGGTGCATGGCGAGCGGATGATCAAGCGCAACTTCGACCCGGGCTTCCGGATCGAACTGCACCAGAAAGACCTGAACCTGGCGCTGTCCGGCGCACGCGCCCTGGGCATAAGCCTGCCCAACACCGCCACATGCCAGGAGCTGTTCAACGCCGCGGCGGCGGCGGGCGGGTCGGCGTGGGACCATTCCGGCATGGTTCGCGTCCTGGAGATGCTGGCCCACCACGAAATCGGCGGAGACCAGCAGGTTAAGGCAGCGGCGGAGTAACCTTGCTCTGCTCCCTCTCCCTCCGGGAGAGGGTTGGGGTGAGAGGGTCTTGGCTGCGGAGCGAGGCACTGCCAACGCCCCCTGCACCAGTTCCGGCGACAAGATCGAGCTTGAAGACTCCCTTACCCCTACCCTTTCCCGGAGGGAGAGGGAGCAGATCGGCCGTCTGATCTCTTCGGCGGCAAACCGGCGTCAGCCGCCGAACACCGCGCGTCCGTTGCTGACCACCACGACATCCCGCTCCACGACCCGGGCGCGGAATGCCCCGTCGCTCCAGCCCTCGGTGCGCATGGTTTCGCCGGGGAACACTGGGGCGGTAAACCGCAGGTGCATCTCCCGGAACCGCGCGGGATCGTAGCCGCCCAGCTTCGCCAGCAGTGCATGGCCGACGACGCCCAGGGTGCATAGCCCGTGCAGGATCGGCCGGGGATAGCCGGCGCGGGCGGCAACCGCCGGGTCGGCATGCAGCGGATTGTCGTCGCCGTTCAGCCGATACAGCAGCGCCTGCTCCGGCCGGGTCGACAGGTCCATCGTCCAGTCCGGTGGGCCATCCGGCACGGGATACGGCTGGCGCACCGGCCCGGACGGGCCGCCGAAGCCGCCATCGCCGCGCAGCACCGTCGTGCTGGTCAAGGTCGCCAGCAGCGTGCCCGCATCGTCGGACAGCAGCTTCTCGGTATAAAGCAGCGCCCCGCGCCCCGGCCCCTTGTCCACCAGCCCCGTGACGCGGGTCCGTCCCACGACCGCGCCGCTGACCGGCAAAGGCCGGTGCAAGACGATGCCCTGCTCCCCGTGCACGACCTGCACGGCGTCAATGCCGGTCGCCGGGTCAGTAACCCAAAATCCGGGATGGCCGAGCACGACCGCCGCTGTCGGCGCCGCCCGCAGCGTGCGGTGATGGTCCACGAAGTCTAGTTGCCGGGGGTCCATCGGGTCCTGCCCGAACCCGACAGACAGCGCATACAGGATCATGTCCTGCGGCGTGACCTGCTGGCGCACGTCCGGCAGGTGATGGCGCATTAAGGCGTCATGGTTGATCGGCATGTCTACACCCTCAACAAAGCCAAGCAAGCCCCCGGCGATTTGCTCAGGGTCAACCACCTAACCAGACCTGTGCAGCTTAACACGGCCGCAAGCGATCCGTGTTCCAAGCCGAGTCTGGCTTGCAAGAAGATCAAACCCGGTAAGCGCTAATGCAGCGCGCGGCAACTGCTGGCCCCCACTACGTTCTTCCTCCATGGCGCACGAGTCCAAGACGACCATCTTCGCCGCGCTGGCCGGCAACCTGGCCATCGCAGTCACGAAATTCGCTGCTGCCTGGTGGACCGGCAGCAGTGCCATGCTCAGCGAAGCCATCCATTCGCTCGTGGACACTGGGAACCAGCTCCTGATGCTGTACGGCCTGCGCCGGTCAGTGCGGCCAGCGACGCCGGAGCATCCCTTCGGCCATGGGTTGGAGCTGTACTTCTGGACCTTCGTCGTCGCCATCCTGATCTTCGGCCTAGGCGCCGGCGTGTCCATCCTGGAGGGCGTGGACAAGATACGGCATCCCAACGCCGTTGACGCACCCTGGATCAACTTTGCCGTGCTGGGCGCGTCCGCCCTGTTCGAGGGCACGACCTGGCTCATCGCGCTGCGTGCCTTCCGCCGGCAAAGCAAGCACGACGACGTGCTGGAAGCGGTGCAGCTCAGCAAGGACCCGACGATCTTCACCGTGCTGATCGAGGACAGCGCGGCGCTGTGCGGGCTGGCCATCGTCGCCGCCGGGCTGGCGGGCGCACAGGTATGGGGGCTGCCCTGGCTGGATGGCGCAGCCTCCGTGCTGATCGGCCTGCTGCTGGCCGGCACGGCGACCTTCCTCGCCTGGGAATGCAAGGGCCTGATGATGGGCGAGGCTGCCGACCCCGCGACGCGCGCCGGGCTGCGCCGCATCGCCGCCTCCAACACTGGCGTTGTCGGCGTGAACGAAGTGCTGACCATGCATTTCGGCCCGGAAGACGTGCTGGCGGTGCTGAGCCTCGACTTCGAGAACACTCTATCGGCCGGCGACGTGGAAACCGCCGTCGGCAGCATCGAACGGCAGATTAAGCGGGAGTTCCCGGTGGTCCGCCGCATCTTCGTCGAGGCGCAAAGCCACGAGGGACACCTGCAGGCGCAGCACGAGGTGGCGCGGCGCGAAGAGTGATGACATCCCGCTGCCCTAGGGGCAGGCCCTCGGCAGGTTGCCAGGGCGGCGCAGGGTCGCCCCCTGTGCCACAGCCTTACCTCTGGTTGACCTCCCAGGCTTCTGCCGCGTGCACCGGCGTGTTCGCGACTGCCGGCGGCGCACGGCCCAGCACATGGTCCGCTCCCTTCTCCCCAATCATGATGGTGGGAGCGTTCAGGTTGCCCGTCGTGAGCGACGGCATCACCGAGCTGTCAATCACATGCAGTCCGTCCAGCCCGATCACCCGGGTTTGCGGGTCCACCACCGCCATCTTGTCGTCCGCCCGGCCCATGCGGCAGGTGCCGGTGGGATGGTAGGCGCTTTCGACCTTGGCGGCGATGAAGGCGTCAATCTGTTCGTCCGTCACCACTCCGGCACCGGGCTGCATCTCGTCGCCGCGGAACCGGTCGAAGGCGGCTTGGGCGAAGATTTCCCGCGTCAGGCGGACGCAGGCACGCATCTCCGTCCAGTCGTCGGGGTGGCTCATGTAATTGAAGCGTATGCTCGGCTTGGCCGCCGGGTCGGCTGACGTCAGCCGCACGGAGCCGCGGCTTTTCGAGTGCATAGGGCCGACGTGCGCCTGGAAGCCATGCCCCTCGGCCTTCACCTTGCCGTCGTAGCTGACCGCCAGCGGCAGGAAGTGATACTGGATGTCGGGGTAGGGCACCCCGGCGCGGCTGCGGATGAACCCGCAGCTTTCGAAGTGGTTGGTAGCGCCCAGCCCATCGTGCCGCAGCACCCATCGCGCGCCGATCATTGCCTTGGCCAGCGGGTTCGTCACCGAATATAGTGTGACCGGCTCCTTGCAGGCGACCTGGAAGTAGAACTCCAGGTGGTCCTGTAGGTTCTCGCCGACGCCGGGCAGGTCGTGACGGACCGGGATGCCGTGCCGGCGCAGCTCGTCCGCCGGGCCGATTCCCGAGAGCTTGAGCAGTTGCGGCGAGTTGATGGGACCGCCGCATAGGATGACGGTACGGTGGGCGCGCGCGACGTGGCTTTCCCCGCCCCGCCGGTAGCGTATGCCGACTGCGCACCGGCCCTGAAACAGGATTTCGGACGCAAGGGCATGGGTGACAACGTGCAGGTTGGGCCGTGACAGCGCCGGTTTCAGGTAGGCGTTGGCCGCGCTCCAGCGCCGCCCATCGCGGACGGTCATGCCCATCCGGCCGAAGCCCTCCTGCTGGTAGCCGTTGTAATCCGCAGTAACGGCGTAGCCCGCCTGCCGCCCGGCCTCGATCCAGGCGGCGTGCAGCGGGTTCTCCAGCGTGCCGTATCGCGTGTGCAGTGGGCCATCGCCGCCGCGGTATTCGTCCCCGCCCTCGTTGGAGGTCTCGGCCCGGCGGAAATACGGCAGCACGTGGCGATAACTCCAGCCGGCGGCGCCCTCCTCTTCCCAGCGGTCGAAGTCATGCGGGTTACCGCGGACATAGACCATGCCGTTGATGGACGACGACCCGCCCAGCACCTTGCCCCGCGGCGTATGCAGCCGGCGCCCGCCCAGATGCGGCTCCGGATCCGTCTCGTAGGACCAGTTGTACTTCGGCATGTTCATCGGAATGGACAGCGCGCTCGGCATCTGGATCAGGATCGAGCTGTCGGAGCCGCCGTACTCCAGCAGCATGACCGTCGCCTTACCGTCCTCGGTCAGCCGGTTCGCCAGCACGCAGCCGGCCGAACCGGCGCCGACGATCACGTAATCAAAGAATTCCTCGATCATGACGGACTCGCTCAATAAGGTGCCTCGATGTCGGCGAGCGCCACGTAAACGCTCTTGAGCTGGGTGTAGTGCTCGATGGCCGCGCGTCCGTTCTCCCGGCCCAGGCCGGACTGCTTCATCCCGCCGAACGGCAGCTCGACCGGCGTGATGTTGTAGGCGTTGATCCAGCAGGTGCCGGCCTGCAGCCGCGCGATCACCCGGTGGGCGCGCGACAGGTCGGCGGTGAACACCCCGGCGGCCAGGCCGAACTCGGTCGCATTGGCGCGGGCCACGACCTCGTCCTCGTCGTCGAAGGCCAGCACCGACATGACGGGGCCGAAGATCTCCTCCCGCACGATGGCCATGCCGTCGCGGCAGCCGCCGAACACGGTGGGTGCCACGAAGGCGCCGCGGGCCAACGCGCCGTCCGTCACGCGGTGGCCGCCCGCCAGCAGCTCCGCCCCTTCCTGCATGCCGCGCTCGATGTAGCCGAGCACCTTGGCCATGTGCGCCTCCGAGATCAGCGCCCCGACCTGGGTGGCGGGGTCCAGCGGGTCGCCGACTCTCATGCGGGCGACCCGGGCCAACAGCTTTTCCAGGAACGCCTGGCGGACCCGGCGTTGCACGAACACCCGGGTGCCGTTGGAGCAGACCTCGCCCGCCGAATAGAAATTGGCCAGCAGCGCGCCGGACACCGCGTTGTCCAGCCGCGCGTCGTCGAATACGATTAGCGGCGACTTGCCGCCGAGTTCCAGCGTCACCTGCTTCAGCGTCGGCGCCGCGTCGGCCATCACCGCCCGGCCGGTCCCGACCTCGCCGGTCAGCGACACCTTGCGTATGCCGGGGTGCCGCGTCAGCAGCCGGCCCGTTTCCGCAAAGCCCTGCACGACCTGGAACACGCCGTCCGACAGCCCGGCCTCGCGCAGCACCTCCGCAAGCGCCGTGGCGGTGAGCGGCGTCAGCTCGGCCGGCTTGAAGATCATGGCGTTGCCGCAGGCCAGCGCCGGCGCGGCCTTCCAGCAGGCGATCTGCAGCGGATAGTTCCAGGCGCCGATCCCGGCGACGACGCCCAGCGCCTCGCGCCGCGTGTAGCCGAATGCGCCGGGGCCGAAATCCAGGTGCTCCCCGGCGATGCCCGCCGCCAGGCCGCCATAGTACTCCAGGCAGTCCGCGCCGGACAGCACGTCCACCGCCGAGGTCTCTTGAATCGGCTTGCCGGTATCGAGGGTCTCGGTCCGGGCAAGCTCGGCGTTGCGGGAGCGCAGCAGGTCGGCGGCGCGGCGCAGCACCCGGCCGCGCTCAGCGCCGGTCAGGGCGGCCCAGGCCGGCTGGGCGCGGCTGGCGGCGGCGACGGCCTGGTCCACCTCGACCGGGCCGGATACCGCGATGCGGGCCAGGACGGCGCCCGTCGCCGGGTTGACCGTCTCGAAGCTGTCCCGTGCCGGCGGAGCCCGCCGGGCGCGATGCGGGGGAGGGGGCGGCAGGCGGCTGTCCACGAAGGTCGTCACCAGGGAGCGCGCCGCCTCGCTGTCGCCTTCGCGCCACTCGGACAGCGCGGCCCGCAGCCAGACCCCGTCAATCAGCGACGCCACCATGCCGGCCACCCGCCCGGCTTCATGCCCCGGCAGCAACGGGCGCAGCGCGTGGCGCAGGTTGGACAGCATGCGCGCCTGATAGGCGGCCTGCACCCGCCGCAGCCGCGGTGCATGCAGGACCTGGCCCCAAATTGCTAGCCACGCCGCCGCGGCGCGAGGCTCGAACTCGGCGGAGGACAGGCTGGCGTCAATGATGGCCTGCACCCGCTCCCGCGGTGACTGGGCGCCGGCCAGGCGTTCTGCCACGCGGCTGCGCACGCGCCCGACCAAGGTGCGGAAGGCCAGGTCGAGCAGGGTGTCCTTGTCACCGAAGTAGTGCGCCACAAGCCCGGCCGACACCCCGGCCCGGGCGCCGATCCGCCCCAGGGTCGTACCAACATAGCCAGCCTCGGCCAGCACATCTATCGTCACCTCGACAAGCTGCTGCCGGCGGCTGTCGGGCAGGGTGGGCTGTTCGGTGGACGCTTGGCGCTGCCGCATGTTCCGGCTCGTGAATTGAATACTCATTCAACACCTGGCCGCTCATAAGGTCAATATTGCGCTTTGCCTCTGGGACCAGCACCCTGCCTTTTGTAATGCCGGAAATAGAGGCATACCATGATCGGGCGTTTCGGCAGTCTGGTCCAACCCGCCAACGCGGCAAACAGCCGTCACAGCATGGAAATGCCGAGGTGGTCTGTAGTTTGCGCATCACTGCTGGCGGGTGGAGGCGCCGCGTTTCCCGCAATGACGGATGTGACAATGCGGGCGTCCTCCAATGCCGGACTCAACGTCATGTGGCGCGCGGCCCAAAAACTGCTTCCCCTCGCATTGAATGACTGTTTAATGTCGGCGGACCAGAGTGCAAAACACAGCCCGGCCCCGGGCGCAGGAGGGCCATCATGGCACTGCTCGATGACTGGATGGCGGACAACAAGATTGAGGTGGTCCCGTCCGTTCAGACAGGTTTGCGGCCTGGATAAGCTTGGTTCTGGTTGTTGTCAGGCCGCCAGCTTCTCTGCTTCCGTCCCGTCTACCCCCTGTCTTCCTCCTGCCCCGTATGCCTC
>JAABUQ010009631.1_pt1 | contig 12992 bp, 9 predicted proteins | sample 5560001 | NCBI WGS metagenome assembly JAABUQ01 (sample SAMN10711888, study PRJNA513371) | rock metagenome | isolation source: Antarctica rocks | place: Antarctica: Victoria Land, Finger Mt nord | collected 2015-12-18 | reverse complement strand
TCTTTGCGTTGAAGTTACAGGTGCAGGTGTTTCATTTGCTGATGACGTTGGGCTAGTTTCAGTCTCAGTTGTTGGCTTAGCGATTCTATCGCCTACAAGTTGTAAGGTCCAACCTGTTTTTTCATGAAATCGCTCCTGCGCTTCTGTCACGGCTTCTTGCGTTACCTGTCCTACGCCTGTCAATTGAATAGTGCGATGTTCAGGATAGAGCGAGGGTGCGCCATGCGTCGATAACCCTTGTGGTAGGAGTTTACGAGCCATTGCTGTAAGCATGCCTTGATGGGCGTTGGGTGCAATCGTAATCATGATGCCTGCCTCTTCCGCAGCATCTTCCAATGCATCTTTGTACTGCAACCATGCGATATCAGGAAAATGAAATGCGAGTGTTACATCACCCGTTTCAGGATCAACACTCCGTTTGTATAGGTCTGAGGGAGACCCAATATGACGCTCAATGAGAGTAAGAATGCCATGCTGATCGGGTCGCGTCTGCTCCTCTGGCTCTAGCAGTGCTTCTTGCCATTCAGGAGCAAGGCAATAGAGGGCGGTTCCTTCGCCTTCCATAAATGTCATCTTGGGCATAAAGAGGCGTGGATATTTATGCAATACCTTTGCGACTGCAAGGCGTTCTTCCAACGATTGAGCGGAGACACCGGCCATTTCGCACATCTCACCTAACGTGTAGGACGCTCCGTCCCGACATCGACGTGCCATTGTATGGGGCGAGATTGTTCTACGAATACGTCGTGCGCTACGTACCAATTCTTCTAGCAAGACGCCATGAGGAACCTCTTCCTGGCCTTGCGGAACGGGTCCCAGAAGATCGAGCAGAGCCGAGAGAGGATAGCGTGTGCGTTCAGAGGAGACACTGCGCGGAAAGGAGACACGGACGGACGCAACAGGCTCAACGGCACGACAAAGTACAGGTTTTGTACTCTCAAAACTTACTTGGAGCAAGAATATTTGCCCAACGATATCGGTGATGAAATCCTGAGTTGTCTCTTCCTGTTGTCCACGAACACGGTATGCCTCGGTAAGAGCACTTTGTCGGACAAAGTATTTTTGCTCATAATCTTCGGCGAGGACATACATGATATCTCGTGTTAAACCTTCCAGAGCTTCTTCATCTTGTGCGTCCTGCACTATTTGCCCAGACCAGACCAGAGCAAGCTCACGTGCCGTCACGATACGTAAGGAGGGAACGTGTGTAACAGCACGCCATAGTTCCTCAACATATTTCCACTCGAATGTTCTTCCGTTACTAATACCAATGGGAAGTTTTGAAAGTGAAACTGCTTCTGTAACAGATGCTTTTGACGAAGAACGCTTTCCGTGTTGTACGACAATGCTTGAGCCGTTCGCAGGCAAAAGAACTTCGGTGTCGGTCAATCGACTACGCAACGCAAGACGTGCGTCTTCATCACCATGCACCAGCGCGACCTGTTTCGGATGAACAGAGGCTGCGAACGATGCTAATTCACCACCATCGGCGTGTGCGGACAAACTATATTTCGCGACCTGACATTGAACTTGAAACGATGAGCCGTTTAGCTCTAACGTATTTTTCTTTTGTTCGGCGAGGTCGAGCAGCTTTCGACCAGGGGCCTCTTCATCTTGATACCCTGTAATCAGGATGGATGCATTAGGGTTTGAGACGAGCCGCTCAGCGAACCATACACTTGGCCCGCCAGTGAGCATACCCGAACTTGAGACAATACAGGCGGGGCTACCCGCAAGAATACGCTCCCGATCACGCTCATCACGGACAAACGAAACATTTGGCCCTGTAAAAGGGGCATAGCCCTTGCGAATTTGACGTTGCAATGTGGGCGTGAGTGCCTCTGGTAGAAGCAAGTAGGTTGAACAAACGCGGCGCACCAATCCATCGACATAAATGGGAAATTGCGGTATTTGCCCCTTGTCCTGGGCAGATTGCAATAACAGCACAAGTTCTTGTCCACGCCCAAGACCAAAGCATGGGATGAGCACATGTCCACCACGAGCGAGACCATCGGCTACCGCTTGCGCAAGGCGTTGTTCCTCACCCTGTCGATTAGGATGCAAACGAGCACCATAGGTTGACTCTAAGACAAGCAGATCGCAACTTTTTATAGGTGGCGCGACTGCACCCAGCACGGTACGTTGTGGAGTAATGCTAATGTCTCCAGAGACGACAAGTGAACCGTCAGGCGCTTTGAACGTAAGGCTTACCGCTCCTGCGATATGACCCGCACGGGCGGCATGAATCGTAACATTTGGTAGCTCAGTTAGTGTGAGAGATTCGCCAACGGGAAGGGGACGCACCATGTTGAGCATGCTGCCCACCATCTCCTGTGGGAAAAGGGGCAACTCCATTTCATCAACAGCCCGACGCGTCATAATTTTCAATGCATCCGCCAGCATGACCTCCATGAGGAGTCCAGTGGCACGCGAAGCAAAAATGGGGGCGTTGGGAAAGGCTTGATGAATGAGTGGTAAGGCTCCAATATGATCGGCGTGTGCATGCGTCACAAAGATGGCGCGTACATCTTTTCCCTCTAGCAAGGCTAGATCAGGCAATGGATCAGCTTTACGATCTACACGCACACCTGCATCGACGACAATCCATTGATCCGCAAGTTCAATCGCAAGGCAACTCGCACCAACGCCACTTGCTCCACCAGCAAAGATGACCTGCATTCATCAAGTCCTTTCACAACTTATTATTCCATTGTTCTTCATTGCCGCTTATTTTCTCTTTTTTTTTGAAAGAAGTCAAGAGAAGACAGAATATCTCCAGGGCAAGGCCCCAATGAATACGAATGGAAGAGGCATCGTGACTCCCTATATCATAGGCGTTTCAAGTTGACCGAGGCTCTCGATTTCTACAATCATCGTATCTCCTGCTCGCAGGTACTCCGGTGGCTTCTTTCCGTATCCAACGCCTGCCGGAGTTCCCGTCGCGATCACATCTCCTGGCTCCAACGTCATAATCGAGGTCAGGTGTTCTATAATTTCCAGCACGGAAAAGACCATGTTCGCGGTTGTCGAGTTCTGCTTGATCTGCCCGTTGACTGTAAGGATGATAGACAGGTGCTGAGGGTCTGGGACAAAGGCAGCAGGAGTAATGAGTGGTCCCATCGGGGCAAAGCCATCAAAGGCTTTTTGCATGATCCAATCAATACCTACAGGAGGTGCCTCCGCAATCCAATCGCGTGCGGACACATCATTGAGAATACTATAGCCCGCAACACACGCTAGTGCGTCTTCTCCTCGCACATGATATGCTTCTTGACCAATGATGACCGCTAATTCCGCTTCCCAATCGACCTGTTTTGCCTGCTCTGGTATATGAAGAGCAGTACCGGACCCAATCAGCGTAGTTGTCGCGGGCTTAAAGAAACTATACGGATACTTGGGAAGCTTGGTAATCCCCATTTCAGCGATATGGTCTCGATAGTTGGTGCCAATACAAATGAGTTTTCGTGGATACAGCAACGGAGCAAGCCATTGCAGTTCCTCCTTCACGAGGGAACCAGAAAACGCCTGTTCTGAGCGGTTGGCAAACAGGGCATGTACAACCTGTGCTATTTTCTTATTCCAGTATGACCAATCTTCTACCAGTTCAAGAAGCGACGCTGGCAGATCACGACCCTCCATCATAAGTGCGTTACTTGCCTTCTCATGCTTGAAGAGATCATGCATATCGAAAAATTGCTCTTGACAAGCAAGAACGATACGTTGTTTTCCAGAAATAAGAGCGGTCCCTATTTGATATTTTATTGCACCGTTTTGACTCATACCTGTGCTCCACTTTCATCTTGCCCAATCATCTTCTCAAGGAACGAGTACATGGCCGCGACATCCTTTTCCCCTAGTCCGTCCGAAATCGCGCCCTCATAATACTGAGTTGCGATGTCGAGCAGTGGTGTCGGGGAGTCTACCGCTTTGGCAAGTGTCTTGATGATGACGATACACTCCTCTAACTGGTGAATAGTGCTTAACGCTGGTTCATAGCGTCGCAAGACCATCATTGGTGCCCGTGCGACAAACTGTGCCGAACTCGCCACGCTCGGACTGAGCACTTGTATCACCGTCGCTGGATCGAGACCAGCCTTGGTGCTTAGCACCATTGCCTCTGCCGCCGCAAGTACATGAATGCCGACTAACAAGTTGGCAATGCATTTCATCTTAGTTCCAGCACCAAAGTCGCCCAGGTAAAAAATCGTACTGGTAAAGCCTTCAAACACAGGCTTGCATCTCTCGAATAAATACTTTTCCCCACTCGCGAACAACACCGTTTTTCTGGTGAGGACCTGCGGTGGAATGCCACTGATAGGGCAATCGAGCATGTGTGCGCCTACCTGCTCAAGTGAACGACGTGCTTGCTCTTTGGCTTGTAGCGAAAGCATCCCAATATCGACAACAGTCAGCCCTGGATGTGTCCCATGAATGAGTCCATTCTCTCCTGAAACCGCGTCGAGTAACGCGCCATCATCGGAGAGACAAGTGATCACGACATCGCATTGTTGGGCAACCTCCTTACTAGAAAGGGCAGGTGTGCCACCCATCGTGGTAAAATCGTCGTTCATATGACGGCGATACCCGATCACGGTAAAACCATGTTCTAGCAGGTTTGCCGCTATGGGCAAGCCCATTTTCCCTAAGCCAATCATGCCGACAGTCTTCTTCATCGCCGAACCGCTGACCGTATGGTAGAGACGTGAGTCTCGTTGCGGTTCGGAATAAGGACTCTGCATTGTACTGTCTCCTCTCTCGCCTCTTTAGTGAGGTCAGGACATACCTGCTGCATAATGCTACGACTTAGTTACTCAAGAGCATAGCTGCCGTCGGAGTAGTGTAGAGTGAGCGTGTAACTACCCTCATTGAGTTGCCATTCCCGTATCTCGAAGGCACGCATGCCAGAAGCATTGAACGGGTCTTGTTCTGCGGTCGCTTTCGCCTCTTCAAAGGAGGATGCACGAAGAATGGTCATGCCGCTTCCAGGTGCTACCTGTTCGCCAGCGAGAAACGGACCGGAAGCAAACAAGACTCCCCGTTTCTCTAAACCAATCATATAGTTAAGGTGCTCTGGAAGAAGTGTTGCAAGCTCGCTCATGGGCTTGAGTGGCGTGGTCAGCACCACATAGAGATGCTTTTGCAGCATACGGGCCTGCAACTCGTTCGCCTTCTCCTGTAATTCAGACATGATTTTTCTCCTGAGATAGAGCGATGTAAAGAACTCCACGTCTCGTGTTGACAGAGAATGATTGCTTACTCCATGAACAAGAATTCACGCGATGGCAAGAGTCCCCAGTGATTGGTCGCTTCTAAACCGTCTTTCCACACCTTTGGTTTTTGTGGAAATTCTTCGTGCCATGGTCGGGGTTCAAAGTATCCCAGGTCCTCGTTGAGCATGATATCCAACTCTGTGAATAGCTCGATAATTTGTCCATCTGGATCGCGATGATAGGTGAAGATGTTGTGTCCCGCACCGTGACGCCCTGGTCCCCAGACAAGCGGAATATGCTGTTTGTAAAGATGATCGCAGGCACGTTGCACATGTGCCCAGTCTTTTAACTGAAAGGCGATGTGGTGCATCTTCTGATACTTAGACCGCAAGAAATTCATGCTGTGGTGATCGGGGCCGCAACGCAGGAAGACGAAGAAATCTTCAATCCAGTCCGAAACACGAAAACCCAGGACACTCTGATAAAAGTCCGCGCTTTTCTTGACATCATGTACAGCCATCGCGACATGCCCTAATTTCTCAGGAACAATGCCCGCCTCTGGAAAGGTGTTGTGTACTTGCTCCATTGCGGTGTAAAGATGGAGTGTCGTGCCCTCTGGGTCTACAAGTTGGAGTTGTTCAGCGACACCGGGTTGTGCATCCGATAGTGTCTCAACAGCGATTCCTTGCTCATGCAACTGAGTAGCGGCAGCCTTGAGTGTTTGACCGCCTCCAATTTGCAAGCCAATATGACGGATACCTTGCTCTTTCGCAGGATACAAGACAATAGTGTGATGGTCGAGCACACTACGCAGGTACGCAGCTCCATCGCCACTCCGTTCCACAAGAGTAAAGCCGATAACATTCGTATAATATGCAAGCATAGCTTCTACATTAGGTGTATTAAAGCCAACGTATCCAAGTTTCGCGATCTGCATGTTCATACAGTCCTTTCCTCTGGTCTTTGAGGACTATACCATTTATATTATATGACAACAACAAAACGTGATCATCCAGGTCTCATCGCGTGTGTACTCATGATGCAGGTTCCTTCACCTAATTGGTCGCAGACAACATGTCCGCTATCTGCTTCACAAGCACAAGCTTAGAGACCTTACCGAATTTCGACAAAGGAAAATCATCGACGATTTCCAGTCGCTCAGGAAGTTTGAACTTGGCGATTCCCTTGTCCAACAAAAAGTCTGTCAGGTCCTTCAGCGTAAGCGTTGCTCCGGTTTGGAGAATGACAAAGGCGCAAGTACGTTCTCCAAGTACCGGATCAGGCATGGGAACACACGCTACATTTAGTACGGCTGGATGTGAGAGGATCAAATTTTCGATCTCCTCCGCGCTGATCTTCTCTCCACCACGATTGATGAGGTCTTTCTTGCGTCCCTCGACGATGTAGTTGCCTGATGGATGAAGTCGCATTAGATCGCCAGAGCGATAGAAGCCATCGTGTGTAAAGGTCCGTGCATTGTACTCAGGGACGCGGAAGTAGCCGCGCAACGTGTAGGGACCACGCACCAGCAGTTCACCGACTTCGCCAGCCGGGACTTCGTTGTCATTGTCGTCTAAGAGCTTGAGTTCGTCGTCGGGACAGATTGGTCGCCCAACCGTCGCCATACGTATCTCGTCAGAGTCATCAAGTCGTACAAAGCACAGCAATCCTTCGGCCATGCCGAATACCTCCTGTATCTTACAGGAGGGAAGCAATTCCTCTGCTCGTCGTTTCACCTCTGGCTGGAGCTTTTGTCCACCTGTATTGATCACACGGAGAGAAGAAAGGTCATACGCCTCGATGTGTGGCTCGTTGAGCCAACGAATGAGCATCGCTGGAACGAGTTCGACATGCGTAATGCGTTCGCGCTTAATTAGTGGGAACACGTCGGCGGGCCGAGTCGAATCGCTAATAACGAAACGTGCTCCTCGATACAGAAAGCCTTGAATACCTGGACATGCAAGCGGGAAGTTGTGTGCCATCGGTAAGACGACCAGGAAGGCATCATCGGGTCTGATATCGTTGACCGCAACGGCAGCCTTTGTATTGTAGATATAATCATTATGCGTGCGCGGAATAAGCTTTGGAATGCCGGTCGTTCCACCGGAGAGTTGAAACAGAGCAGGCTCGGTCGGGTCAATTGTCAGTTCGGTCAATCGCTCTAGCGCAAGTCCACTCTCTGTCTGTAAAAGATCGGTAAGCGAAATGGTGCCTGGTAAAGATGCGGAACCTACAACGAAAATCCAACGCAGAGAAGGATGTTCGCTATGAATGTGCTCAGCCAGTTCCGCGAAGGCAAAGTCGCCAACGCGTTCAGGAATAGCATACCCAACGGCTTGACTCAGTTCGACAAACTGGTTGATCTCGCTATAGCGATGAGACGACATCGCCATCACTGGAATAGCCCCGACCTTCTGTAAGGCGAAGTAGAGGTACACAAATTCAGGACCGTTGGGCAGTTGCATTACAAAGCGATCCAGCGGTTGTACGCCAAGTTTGAGCAAGTGTAGTGCCAAACGTTCCACTTTTTGGGCAAGCTGGCGATAGGTAACGCGCTCATCACCGGAGAGAAACGCGACTCGTTCTGGATGTTGGGAGATGATCTCATCGAAAAAATGTCCCATCGTAGAATCTTCCCAGTAGCCCTTCTCACGATAGCGAGCTGCGAACTCAGGAGGAAATGGAACAACACCCTCAAGTGTGGTCATGCCAAAACCTCCTTTTCTTCCTGTTGACCATCAGGCTTTGTTACCTGTGTTCTTGGCTGGTTAAGATACTTAGCGGTCAGTTCAGCCACCAGGAAGTGGTCCTCGACCGTGTGACCATGACGCATGATGGGATACATGATGGGATAGACACCCAGATCCATCATCCAGCGCAGTTTCTTCGCGCGTTGCTCTGGTGAACCCATAACCGCGAACTTCTCCACGATCGCGTCCGTCACGAGACGACTGGCGGCGGCATAATCGCGCGTCTGCCAGACAGCCTGAATCTCTTTCGCCTCTTTTCCATAGCCAGAGACTTCGGCGATGGGATGGTAGTGGGGTGAAGCAAAATAGAAAGCGAGACCACGACGCATAGCCTCCACGCTGGCATCATCTTCGCCCGCGATCATGGTCAAACTCAAGAGCTTGACACTTTTGGGATCACGTCCAACAGACTCGGCCTCTTTTTTAATGATGTCAGAGTACATTTCATAGGACTCTTCGGTCAGCCAGTTGGTGATCAAACCATCGGCCATGCGTGCCGCGAGACCCACCATCTTTGGTCCCAGTGCGGAGAGATAAAGCGGTATGGGTTCGGGGAGTGGTCCCTCGCGCAAGTGGAAGTTTTTGGGACTAAACCATTGACCCTCATACGAGAAACGCTCGCTGGTCAGGTAGCCCCGTACAATGTCAAGGACTTCTTTGGCACGAGCGAGAGGACGTTCCATCTTGATGCCATGTCCTTGCTCCATAAAGCCAATACCACCACTTCCAAGACCGTAATGCTGAAAGCGTCCATTGCTCATGCGATAGATCGTACTCGCCCCCATCGCAAGCAACATCGGTGAGCGAGAATAGTAATTCACAATACTGGTTCCAAGATTGGTGCGTTCCGTCTCGCGGGCGAGCACACCAAGAATGGCAAATGCTTCTTTCCCCGATTCCTCAGTGAGCCAGAAGCCTTCGTAGCCAAGAGACTCCGCGGTTTTCGCGAAGCGCACAATCTCATCTATAGATAAGTCACCTGTGTGGAGCATCACCCCAATATTTCCCAGCATTGCGGTCTCCTTCCAGTTTTGTACCGAATAGAACGAGAGAACACTACACCGTGCTCTCCTTGAAACAGAGGAAGCAGGAACATTATGGTAAGCCTAGAATGCGTTGCGCGTTCTTATAAAACACTTTTTCCATGATCGTATCGGAATAGCCTAAAGACTCCCATCCAGCAAGCGCACGGCGATGTGTCAAGCTTGGATAGTCACTTCCAAACATGATCTTATCTTGAAGACGCCGACTGATGTCGTGCTTGAGTGACTCAGGAAAGTATTCTGGCCCCCAGCCTGACAGTTCCCAGAAGACGTTGCCCTTATGCAGCGCAATCATGATCATTTGATCAGTCCACGGCCAGGCAGGATGCGAGGCGATGATCTTCAGAGCAGGAAAGTCCGCCGCCAGATCATCGAGCGCAGGGAACGGATTGGCCTGTTTCAGATGCCTTCCCATTCCCCCAGGCAGTCCAGCACCCATGCCTGTCGTGCCTGTGTCTACCATGATCGGAACCTGGAGTTCGACCATTTTCTCCCAGAGAGGGTAAAACTGACGGTCCCCGACAGAGAAATCACCCATGATTGGATGGAAATGAAACCCGATCAACCCCAACTCTTTCACCGCCCGTTCCGCCTCACGAATCGCGATCTCTCCCTTCCAGGGATCGACGGCCCCCCATGCTTGGAGCACCGTATCTGGATAGTCGTCGCGAACTTTCGCCACATAGTCATTCGAGCAAGGAGCAAGACCACTGACCGTCTCGGTATCAAAAGCCACAAGCAGCACTTGAACCCCTGCTTCGCGCATCTCTTGAATCACCTCTTCTTCAGTCTTTGGCTCCCAGGGACGATGCCAATACTCACGGAGCGCATCAGCATAAGGCTGAATCGCCTGAAACCATGCTCTCGTATTCGGATGGCAGTGAAGGTCGATTACTCTCACGCTGTCTCTCTTTCAAAAGCTTCTTTCTTCCGCACCACGCTTCAGAGACTTGACGAAACGTTAAATATCTTGTATAAATTACTTTAACATAGAAATTTTTGATTGTCAATATTACAGATCAATAATTTATTGTTTATAAGTATATCGCGATGACGAAAGGAAACATGGGAACGCATTATAACGGGACGCGCGATGAGATACGCACCATCGACGCCTATATCAAACTACAAAGGTCTGCTGACGCAACGGCGGCACGAGCAACACGACACCTTGCCTCTGCTGGTTTGACCTTTAGTCAATATGGTGTGCTTGATATTCTCTTTCACCTCGGTCCACTACCTCTAGGGCAGATCGCAGAGAAAATTCTTAAAAGCGAAGGCAATATGACGACAGTCGTTGATAATCTCGAACGGCGGGGATTGGTGAGGCGCGAACGTAACGAAAGAGATCGTCGTGTTGTTACCGTATCATTGACCGAGGCAGGACAACACACCATTGAGGAAATACTGCCTCGGCACATTCAGGCTATTGTAAAGGAAATGAGCATTTTAACACCAGACGAGCAGGAGACCTTGAGTCGTCTCTGTCGCAAAGTTGGGAAGCAAGAACGCGATGAAAATGACCAGCAAATGCTCGTAGAAGAGTTGAAAGAGCAACAAGTCAGATAAGGTCTTCTCATTTTGTCTTCATTGCTCTTTTTGCACACATTCGGTTGCGAGGTATAAAACACTTACTTCCTTGTGTGAAGCACTGCACATCCAGGACGCGGGGCGAAAACGCATATCCATAGTCGTGAAGACGAGGCTCTCTATGTCATTTTTTAACATGCTCAGCTTGCATAAAAAGTGCGGGAGATTCTACACTATGATGAAACGACAGAAAGAGAGGAGACAATGCTATGCAGCAACGACGTTTAGGAGCAACAGGTTTGATGATTTCCGAGTTGTGCCTTGGTTGTATGACGTTTGGAAATGAAGCCACCGAAGAACACTCCACCACAATGATTCATCGCTTCATTGAAGCGGGCGGCAATTTTCTAGATACGGCAGACGTGTACTCGCGGGGCGTTTCCGAGGAGATCACGGGGAAAGCAATTCGTGGGATACGCGATGACCTTGTACTCGCGACGAAGGTACGTTTCCCAATGGGTGCCACGTCGAACGATGTCGGCTTATCACGTAAACATATTCTTCAAGGATGCGAGGCAAGTTTACGACGCCTGGGGACCGAGTACATCGACCTGTATCAAGCTCACTGCTGGGATGCAGCGACGCCTCTTGAGGAAACGCTTTCAGCCTTCTCAGACCTCGTTCATCAGGGGAAGGTTCGCTATATTGGGGTCTCGAATTTTACAGCGTGGCAATTGATGAAAGTGTTGCATGTAAGCCGTATGCATGGGTTTGAGCACATTGTCTCACTGCAACCACAATATTCCCTTGTCGAGCGTCATCTGGACTATGAGATTCTGCCACTCTGTCGCGAAGAGAACCTTGCCGTTTTGCCTTGGAGTCCATTAGGTGGAGGTTTCCTCTCTGGGAAATACAGACGAGGCGAGCACCCACCAGCAGGTACACGTATCGCGCAAGCCGCGGAACGCTTAGAAGAGCACTGGAAGCGACGTGCGACGGAGCAGAACTGGAGGGTGATCGACGTGATCGGTTCAATAGCTGAAGAGACGGGAAAATCATACGCCCAGATTGCGCTCAACTGGCTATTGCGAACCCCAGGTATAACGGCACCCATCATCGGTGCGCGTTCCATCGAGCAGCTCAACGATAATCTTGGTGCCATCGACTGGGAACTTAGCGAAAAGCAGGTAGACCAACTCTCCGAGGCAAGTGCGATAGAGGATATCTATCCCTACCGTTTCATTCGTGAGGCGCAACGAGTCTAAGGCTAGTGCTACGGAAGTAGTCATGTTCCCTAGAGTTCTGACTATGTATAACGCATAATCATGTCTATAGAAAAATTTAGAAGAGAGGTGGTATGACCTCTCTTCTAAATTTTTCTATTCATTGTAAAGAGACAGCAAGCCCAATACGCTTAGTTCGTCATCTGGATATCGTCGATGTAGCCACGATACCCTCCTATACTACCCGCGTGATCATAGCCAACCAGGAGATGATCAATGGTTTTACCAGCGACATGCTGTCCAATGATGGAGATAACGTGGTTCCAGGCGTTCGGAGTGAGGTGTCCCCCTTGCCCCTGAAATTGCGGGTGTACTTGCACACCATACTGATCTACAGCACCTGAGTCCCGTAGAGCACTTCCGTCAGTAAAGATGATGTCAATAGCAACAGAGGTGCTATTATTACCGCTCGTCAGGTCTGTTTGCTGAGGGAAAATCCAGTAGGAGAGCGTGGTGTTTGCTCCAATGGTAATGTTCTGACTACGCAGATCAAAGATTTTATTGTATGCGTTTGACTCGTTGGCATCAGTCGCCGAACCAGAGTACATGAGCGCAGTACTTCCTGAGTGTGCAATCTCTTGGCGGGTAGAGGACTCCGCATGCGTCAAACCACAGCAAACGCCACTCACGTTGCGACTGAAATCAACGGTATCGTTCCATGTGGGTTGGGGTGCATTTTGCTCGAAGTCCGTCGAAAACAAGGTCGTCCCGCTAGTTCCACCATTACCACTATTGCCACCTATAGCACTTCCAGTCAGCTTGACAATACTGACCCTATCGGACACGCTCAGATTGAGTTGATTGTTAGTAATAGTTGCTGCATTCGAGGCCATGTTTCCCTGGTCATCCAGTGTGTACACCGTTCCCCCGCCCATGGGCGTATTCAACTGTACCGTTACAGCTTGATCAGCAACAGGAATTGGTTGCTGTGCATTGACATCGAAGCTAGGAGCCTCAATCCACATCATTAAGTAGAATGAGCCATCGCTCTTCTGCAACAGCGTATGATGCACATTGTTGGTGTTTCCAGACAGTGTGTAATCCAAAGCAGAAGGCGTAAAGGTGCTGTTCGGGTCCTGAAGCAGACTTGTGATGTTCTTCAGCGAGACAAATGCTGGTTTCTCCGACCCATCGTTGCGCAACAAGCCGTAATTTGCTTCTGGATTGTTCGCATCA
>JAABUQ010009630.1_pt1 | contig 12992 bp, 14 predicted proteins | sample 5560001 | NCBI WGS metagenome assembly JAABUQ01 (sample SAMN10711888, study PRJNA513371) | rock metagenome | isolation source: Antarctica rocks | place: Antarctica: Victoria Land, Finger Mt nord | collected 2015-12-18 | reverse complement strand
GGGTTCGGGAATAACGGGTTCGTGAACAACGGGTTTGCCTTCACGGGCGGGCGGGTTTACTACCAGGACAACCGCTTCTGCGGTGACGGCCAGCTCTTTACCCAGAACGGCCAGTACTTCTGCGCCAGCACCGGGCAGCAGGTGTTTGCCACGCCGTCGTTCGGCTATGGCTACAACACCGGATTCGGATACACTGCGCCCTTCTTCACGTACGGCTACCGGTAACGTCCGAGGCCGTTGCACGCGGAAACAGTAAAGGCGCATGGGCGGGGGGGATGGCTTCGGCTATCCCCCCCGGCGTGTCGGCGCGTGTCGCGCAATGGTAGAATGCCGGGGGTCAGGAAGATCCGGCACGGGGCGCAACGGGGGCGGAGCGCGGAGAGAGCAGAGAGCGAAGAGAGATGGGTAGAGCGCATGGACAGTGACCTCGACCGGGAGATTCGGGAGACCGAAATACGGCTTGCCGGTCTGCGCGCGCGCCGGAGTGCGGGGGTGGAGCAGCCCGACGGCGGTGGCCCCGCCGCCGACCGCTGGCGCGACCTCGATTCCTCCCTGATGTTGAAGGGCGCGAGCATCTGCTACCTCGCGGGGTCAACGCACGTCTACGCCCTCGCCAACGCGAACTACCGCCAACTGATTGGCGGGCGCGACCCTATCGGGCAGACGATCCGCGCCGTGCTCCCCGAACTTGATGGGCAAGGTTTCTTTGAACTGCTCGACCGCGTGTATGCGACAGGGGAGCCGTTTATTGGCGTTGAGATGCCCGTCCGCCTCACCCGCCGCGAGGATGGCGCATTCGAGGACAGCTACTTCAACGTGGTGTTGCAGCCCACGCGCGACGCGGCCGGTGCGGTAGATGGAATCTTCGTGCAAACATTCGAGGTGACCGGGCAGATGCGCGCGCGGCTGCGCGTCGAGGCGCTGTACCACGAGGTGCAGGAGGCGGAGCTTCGCTACCGCAAGCTGTTCGAGGGAGTCGGTGAGGCGATCCTCGTTACCGACGACGCGGGCAATTATCTCGACGCGAACCCGGCGGCGGTCGCGCTCACGGGGTACCGTGTGGAGGAGTTGCGGGAGTTGCGGGTAGGCGCCCTGACCGCCGATAACTCGGAGTTTGCCCAACACATCCACCAACTGCCCGATGGCAGCGTGAGCGGCGAATTGACGATCCGGCGCAAGGACGGCTCCACGGTGCCCGTGGAGGGATGGGTGACGAGCGTGGATTTGCCTACGGGCAGATTGCATCTCGGCACCTGGCGCGACATCTCCGAGCGGCTGGCGCGGCAGCAAACGCAGCAGGACTTTCTCGCCATGGTCGCCCACGATTTGCGCACGCCCCTCACCGCGATGAAGGGCTATATTGATCTGATGCAGCGGCGGGCCGTCTACAACGCGGGATACGTTGCCACCATTGCCATGCAGGCCGAGCGGATGTCCCGCCTGATCGCCGACGTACTCGAAGTCTCGCGTCTCGACGCGAACCGGCTCGTGCTGCGGCGCACGGCGACAGACCTCGTCTCCCTGCTGCAAACCTGCGTCGCGGAGACCGGGCAACTGGACGGCGACCACCCGATCACGCTCGTGGCGCCGGATGGCCCACTCGTTGGGGAGTGGGACCCCGACCGGGTTTACCAGGTGGTGCAGAACCTGCTGATGAACGCGGTCAAATACTCCGCCGCCGGGGAGGCTATCGAGGTCCGCGCGGTGGGCGCGGGCGATACGGCGTGCGTATCCATCACCGATCACGGGGTGGGCGTGCCGCCGGAGGCATTGCCGCACCTGTTCGACCGCTTCTACCGTGCGGACAACGTGATCGGCAGCGGCGCCAAAGGCCTCGGCCTCGGCCTCTACATCTGCAAAGGGCTGATCGAAGCCCACGGTGGCACGCTGTGGGCAGAATCGGTGCTTGGCGCGGGGAGTACCTTTACGTTTACCCTTCCCTATCAAGCGCCCGCCACGTCACCCTGACGCGCTCCGCACCCAGTATCAGCGGTACTGGCATTCATCCTGCAATCACGCATCCCTAATAACCCGGTCATGCGGGAGATTCCCGCGTGCGTGCAGGCGGCTAAACCTTCTATGAACAGGTTATATTTTTTGATATGCGACGACTGGGACACGGGCAAAGGATGCATATGGCAACCGTGCTGGTAGTAGATGACGAGCGCCCCATCGTGAACCTGCTGCGTGACGTGCTGGAGGACGAAGGCTACACCGTGATCGAGGCATACGATGGTGCGACCGCGCTCGCCCTTGCACGGTCGAGACACCCTGATCTCGTGCTCAGTGACATAATGATGCCGCGCATGAACGGCGCGGAACTGGCGCGCACCCTGCTTGCGGACCCGCCCGTGCCGCACCTCACCGTGATCCTGATGAGCGCCGCCCAGCCGCCCGACCTCGCCGGGGTGCCCGTCGCGGCGTTTCTTGGCAAGCCCTTCGCCATCGCTGCGGTGAGCGATGTCGTGGCGGCGCACCTCGTTGTCCCCGCCGACGCTGACGACGCCAACACGTAATAACCGCCGTTTCACGAAGGTGCATTACCCCCCGCGCTCCCGGTCTCCGCTTGCTTGATGATCCATGCTGATCTCTCCCGGCAACAGGGAGGCTATTTCCATTGGTTATGAATTAGCGCGCGCAGGATGTATGCGCTACTTTCGCGAAATAACCGAGAACGTACATCTCAACAGGGTAGACAAGGAATCGCCGCTACGGTATGGTGCAACGATAAAAGTTTATGTTTTATTTGGAGAATACTGATGTCTGCACAACTGCGTGAACCGGATCGCCTCGCCGCGATCCGCCGCCTTTCCTTACTTGACACTCCCGCCGAGGAGAACTTCGACCGCATCACGCGGGTCGCTTCGCGCGCGCTCCGAGCGCCCATTGCCCTCATCGTTCTCGTTACCGAAGACCGCCAGTTTTTCAAGAGCATGGAAGGGTTGCCGGAGCCGTGGGCGAGCCGCCGGGGCACGCTGCTCTCCCACTCCTTTTGCCAGCATGTCGTCACCTTCCGTGCGCCGCTCATCGTCACGGATGCCCGCGTTCACCCCCTCGTGCGCGACAACCTCGCGATCCGCGATCTCGAAGTCATCGCCTATGCCGGTGTGCCGTTGACCACAACCGACGGTCATACCGTGGGCAGTTTCTGCGCGATTGACACGAACCCGCACGAGTGGAGCGAGACGGACATCGCGCTGCTGACCGACCTCGCCGCGCTCGTGATGCACGAGATCGAGTTTCACGCCCTCGCGCTGCGCGAGATACAACTGGCGCATCGCGCCTCACACGACGCACTCACCGATCTCCCCAACCGCACCGTGTTCACCGAACGCCTCGCGGATGCGCTCGCCAGCACCCGTCACCGGCAGGATACCCTGGCCGTGTTGTTTCTCGATGTGGATGGCTTCAAAAGCGTCAATGATCGTCTTGGGCACGCGGCCGGCGATCAGTTGCTCGTGATGGTCGCCGAGCGGTTGCGGCAGTGCGTGCGGGCCAACGATATGGTGGCGCGCTTCGGCGGCGACGAGTTCACGGTGCTGCTCCCCGAACTGGAAACACGGGACGAGGCGATCACCGTGACCGAGCGCATCATGACGCGCTTGCACGCGCCCTATCATCTGGATGGCATGACTGTGACGGTAGAGGTCACGGTCGGCATCGCGCGCAATGCCTCCGCCCTTGACCAGGCGAGCGATCTGATCCGGGACGCGGACGTGGCGATGTACCGTGCCAAGCGGCAGGGCCGGGCGCGGTACGAACTGTTCTAGCGCGGCCGCCAACGCACGATACTCAGCGGAAAAACAACCATGACATTTATCTATGAGCCACGTCTCTATATCCTGTGTGGCTTGCCCTTCTCCGGTAAGACCACCCTCGCGAAGCAGCTCGTAGAAACGCTGCGTATCCCCGGTATCGACCTTGATGTAATCAACTCGGCAAAAGGGATCGGACGAGAGGGCCAGCCAATCAGCGCAGATGAATGGGATGACACCTATACGCGCTCGTATCAACAACTCTCGCCGCCTATCTGCGGCAGGGCATTTCCGTTGTGTACGATGCAACGAACTTCTTACGCACGCAACGCGACCGCCTTCGCGCAATTGCTGACGACTGCGGCGTCCCCGCGACGGTCATATTCGTCGATGTACCCCTCGAAGTCGCAACCGCACGATGGCAATTGAATCGTATCAGCAAGCAGCGGTATGACGTACGCGATGAGGACTTCGCGCAAGTAATCGAGCAGTTTGAGCCGCCAATGGATGACGAACGCTTTCTCCGCTACGAACAGGGAATGCCGCGAGACCACTGGATTGGAAGCCTTTTGCGCCATCCATAGCCGCACTAATGACCGACCCTTTCTCGATTGGCCAATTGCACGGTCATCTCAAAAACGAGGGGGAGCGGTACAATTGCCGCATGAACGAAGCCCCTGCCCCCGCCGTTCCCGACCTGACGCACCTCCCTACGATTCAGGCGACGCTGCTCGGCTGGTATGCCGCGCACGGGCGCGACCTGCCATGGCGGCACACGCGCGACCCGTACGCGATCCTGGTTTCCGAATTGATGCTGCAACAAACGCAGGTAGATCGGGTGATTCCCAAGTGGCGGGAGTGGCTCGCGGCTTTTCCGACGGTGGACGCGCTGGCGGCGGCGCCGACGAGCGCAGTCATTCGCGCGTGGTCCGGCCTCGGTTACAACCGGCGCGCGGTCGACTTGCAACACCTCGCGCAAGCGGTCGTCGCGCACCACGGCGGGCAGGTGCCGGACGATGTAGCGGAGTTAAAGGCCCTACCCGGCATCGGGCCATATACGGCGGGGGCGGTCGCGGCCTTCGCGCACAACCGCCCGGTAGCGATGGTGGACGTGAACATCCGCCGCCTGCTGCACCGGCTGCTTGTGGGCGCGGAGGTGCCGGACTACCGCGTGTCGGAAGCGGCGATCTGGACACTCGCCCGTGCCGCCGTGCCGGTGGGGCGAAGCGCAGACTGGCATCAGGCGCTGATGGACCTCGGCGCGACGATTTGCCGCCCGCGCCCGCAGTGCGACCGCTGCCCCGTGCGCGCGTGGTGCCACGCCGCGCCGGAGTTCGCCGCCCTGCCGCCCGACGCCCCCCGCCCGACGCGCTCGCAAGGCAAATGGGAAGGCTCGAACCGCCAGTACCGTGGTCGCGTGCTGCGCGCTCTGGGCGACCTGCCACACGGGGATGCGCTGCCCCTCGCCGCCCTGGGCACGCAGGTGCGCGACGGCTATACCGGGGCAGACAGCGACTGGCTCCGCACCCTCGTCACCGCCCTCGCCCGCGATGGCCTCGTCTGCCTCATCGGTGAAGGCGATGCGCTCACCGTGCGCCTGCCCTGAAGCCTGTGATACCAATTCCCGATACATCGTTCCCACGGCAACGCAGGGAACCCCTCCCCCTGGCCTGCGGCGGCGGGAGAGGGGTTCTTCCGGTCAGACGTGCGCCAGTGCCGGCACCCTTTTAGGTTGGGTAATGGCGGGGCCGAGGGCGGCGGTGAGGGCGCCCTGCATGTCCGCGATGATGTCGCCCGGGTGTTCGATGCCTACGGAGACGCGCATCACCCCCGGTGTGATGCCCATGCGCTCTCGCTGCTTCGGGGCGACTTCGCGGTGCGAGGTCATCACGGGGCAGGTGACAAGGGTATAGATGTCACCCAGGCTCGTCGCGGGCAGGCAAAGCGTCAGGGCGTCGAGAAAGCGTCGCGTCGCGCCGTCGCCGCCACTGTTATCATCAGCGCCCTCAGTGCCATCGCTCCCGGCCCCCGCAAGCTCAAAGGCGAGCATCCCGCCACCGTAGCCACGGGCAAAGAGGCGGTGCGCGACGGCGTATTGTGGGTGGTCGGGCAGACCGGGGTACGAGACGCGCGAAACGCGGGGGTCGCGGGCGAGGGCGCGGGCGAGCAGGCGTGCATTCGTGTTCTGCCGCTTGAAGCGCAGGGGCAGGGTCTTGAGACCGCGCAAGATCATGTACGCCTCGTTCGCGGCGATATTCGGCCCGAGCGTGCGCGAGAGCGGAATCAGGGACTGCGCCTCGTCGCCTCGCCCAATCACCGCGCCCGCGAGCACGTCCGCGTGGCCGTTCAGGTACTTCGTCAGGCTATGCACCACGAAATCCGCGCCCGCCGCGATGCCGTAAAACATCGGCGGCGGTGTGAAGGTCGCGTCGAGCACGACGCGCGCCCCGACTGCGTGCGCCGTCTCAACCACAGCGGGTACGTCCGTGACACGCAACAGGGGGTTGCTCATCGCCTCGATCAGCACCACGGTCGGGCGCTCGTCCGCGATGCGGGCGCAAAAGGCGGCGGTATCCGTGCTGTCCGCAAAGGTCGTTTCCACCCCGAATGGGCCGAGCACGCTCAGTAACATCGTCAGCGTCGCGCCGTACAGGTCACGGGCGGCAACGATCTTCGCGCCACTCGCGGCACCGGCGGCGATCAATGCGAGGTGGATCGCCGCCATGCCGCTTGCAGTGACAACGCAGACGTCGCCGCCTTCGAGCACGCGGATCGCCTCTTCGAGCGCGCTGATCGTCGGGTTGCCGTAGCGCGCATAAACCGGCCCCGGTTCCCGGCCCCCGAACACGGCATCAAGCTCTGCCACGTCGTCGTAGACGTACGCCGCCGAGCGGTAGATGGGCGTGGCGACGGGCGTGAAATGCACGGTGGGGGGCGGCCCCTGACGCACCGCCTTGTGCGCCCGCTCCCCCGCGTGTACCGCCTGCGTCTCCACCCGCCACGTTGCTGTTTCCCGCGCATCCGTCATGCCGCGCTCCCTTCGCTTGCTCGTGCAGTACCGTCGTGGAGATTAAAGCGCGAAGGGCGCAAAGACGCAAAGGCGCGAAGGAAATGCACGTTGCAGGGATAATCGTCTGTGTAGCCATTACTCGGCGGTCGCGGTGAGGCGATGCGTCTATTGACATTGCATCCATTGATGATAGAGTGGGGCATGAGCAAGGCGAAGCAGTTCTCACAACCTGGCCTGCCGCTGACCGCGCCGGTGTTTTACATCCTGCTCTCCTTGAGCCTGGGCGAGCGGCATGGCTATGACATTCTCAAGCATATTCGCGCCACGTCGGGCGATACGGTGCGCCTCGGCCCCGGCACGCTTTACACGGTGTTGAAGCGTTTGCTGGATGAAAGCCTGATCGTGGAAATCGACCCGCCGCCCGCCGTAGTTTCGGAATCCACCGATGAACGCCGTCGCTACTACCGCCTCACCGAACGGGGCCGTGATGTGCTGACGATCGAGTTGCGGCGGTTCGAGCAAGCCCTGGCACTGGCACGGCGCGGTAATGTATACGGTGTAACAGCGCAATGAAACCGCAGCATCGTAGCCACAACGCGCGCTTCGCGGAGCGCCTCTACGCGCGTTTCCTGATGCTCTACCCCCGACGCTTTCGTCACGACTATGGCGATGCATTGCAACAGGTCTTTCACGATTTGCTGCATGACCCCACGGTTCCCCGTTGGCGCGTCTGGCTTACCGTTCTCATGGATATACCGGGAAGTGTATTGCCGGAACACCTCGCGGATTTACAAGGAGGCAGAGAGATGGACACCACGCGATGGATACATGGTACGAGCGCACGATACGGGGCGCTCATCGGTCTCGTGCTTGGTGTGATATGGACTGTATACAACGTGATGAACAACGCGTTCAACCTCGATGCGCGCGGTTACGCCTTGCTGAATAACGGCCTCACGGCGGCATTGGTGCTGCTATTCGGGGTTGCGGGATTTGCCGGTGGGCGTCATACGGGCACGATCAGGGCCGGAACATCTGCCGGGGTAGCCGCTGCCGTTGTCAGTTCAGTAATCGGCATTGCCACGCTCTGGCTGGCGACGTGGCTCTTTTTTGGGCAGGTTCAGCACAACACCGCGATGCTCGAAGACTTCCATCGCAGTGGCGCGGCGAGCATGGATGCGTTCATTATCGAAGATGCCCTCGGTGCAAGCCTGTTCGGCCCGCTCCTGGTGCTGGCAATTGGAACGCTGGTGGGAACGGTCGGTGGGGTGTTGGCGAAGGCAACAATTGCCCTCCGACTGCGGTAACGCATGCGCACGACATGGAATCCTGATGCGGTTTCCACAACGCCCGTTACCAGGCATGACAGGCGCGACGCGACGGCTAACGCTACTCCCGTGTATCGAGGGTGCGTAGCGCGGCGGCAACGGCGTCATATAGCCGATTGGCGTCACGGCGGCGCACGGCGTCTATCGCGGCGAGCAGCGCGTCCGAGCGGTCAGGCAAATCGGGCGGCAAGGCGGCGAGCAGGGTGTCGCGGTAAATCGTGGCGGCGAGGGTGCGGGCGGTGCGACCGGCCTTGCCCCGCAGATAGCTGGGCGGCAGAAAGCTCGGGTCACTCATTGGCGGCTGCAACGCCTCCCCGACGCGGGCGCGGGCGGCGATGCGCGGCTTCGCCTTGTCCGCCGCAAGCGTCGCCGCCTCCCACGCGCTCCCCGACTGCCGCACGCGCTCTCGGCCCCAGCGCAGCGCGGCTGCTTGCTCAATTTCCGTCGGTGGCTCCGCCGACACGCGCGGCACGATCAGCGGCGTCTCATGCTCGCGCCAGATGCCGAGCAACAGGTGCGCTGCGAGGACGAGCAGCACGGCGGGGTCAATCAGGCGGTCGGCGTCGTCCGCCTCGTCCGTGCCCTCCACGAGCGCGCGGGCGAACGGCCCCGTAGTCACGGCGGCGAGTAGGGCCGCGCCGGTCACAGCCACAGTAACGATGTGCGTGCGCGCCGGAAGAGTCGGTGGCGGCATCCCGCGCGGGCGTGTACCACCGAGAATGAGGTCGTTAAGCAGGCGTTGCGGCGTGAGAATGTAGCCGTCCACAGCAGGCGTACCGGCCGGCGCAAGGGCGGCGATTGCCGCTTGCGCCAGCGGGCCGCCCTCGATGAGGATGCGCGCCGTGGTTTCCGCCGCGATCTGCTTCGCATCTACCGTATCGAGGCCGAGCTTGGCGTCCGCACCGGCGATGCCCGCCACACCCTTATGTTCGATGAGAAAGAGGAAATCCGGTTGGCGCAGCCCTCGCGCGGAGCATTCGAGCGCGACGGCGTCAATCGCCCCGAACGGCATCTGCGCCACGAGCCGCGCGCCGTCGGGCAACGCCTGCCCGACGAGGTTCGCCACGCGGGGAAGCAGGTACGCCTCCCAACCCACGCCAACCGCGCCGCTGCCCCCATAGATGTTTGCCCGGTCGCGCACGGCGCGGTCGAGCAGGGCACGGGCGGCGGCGGTAGCGGCGGGCGACACAGCAAGCGTATTCACCCGGTTATCGTATCACAGGGAGGAATCGAAAGATTTCACTACAGAGGCACAGAGAACACGGAGGAAATAGGAAAGTATGCAGTATGCGGTACGCAGTGGAAACGAATGCATTTCACTGCATACTGCATACTGTGTACTGCACACTCCTCTGTGGTGAATCCTTTTTAACTCGCAGTGTCCCAGGCGGTGCGGAGCCGGTCGCGGGAGGCGAGGAGGTAGTCGCGGTCGTCCGCGAAGACTTCCAGCGTGATCGTGTCATCGTAGCCCGTGCGCTTCACCTGACGCACGAAGCGCTTCCAGTCGAGCCGCCCGACGCCCAGGGGCAGGTGGTCGTCCGTGCGTCCGGAGTTGTCGGAGAGATGCACATGCACGAGGCGGTCGCCGAACGCGGTCAGGTACTCGTGCGAGCGGTTGCCGCGCACCTGCGCGTGGCCGATATCGTAGTGCCAGCCGATGCGCGGGTCCGCCCCCAGAAACTGCTGAAACGCCGCCACGCTCTCATACGCGCCAACGATGTTTTCCACCATCAGCCTCATGCCGTGCCGCGATGCCGCTTCCGCGAGCGTCGCAAACGCGGCGGCATTGAGGCGAATATTCTGGTCTTGTCCGAGGGCGGAGCGACCGGCATCGGGATGCACGTTCACGAGGCGCGCGCCCATTCGCGCAAAGATCGGCAGGGTGCTGACGACTTCCTCGATTGCCGCCTGCCGCAAGCGCGCCACGGGCGAGGCGAAGGGCAGGTACCATGCGGTGTGCCCCACCACGCTGAGGCCCGTGCGCGTGATCGCCGTATATACCGCGTCGGCGTCCAGCATATCCGCCGCTGCCTTCGGGTGCTCCAACGTCAGATCAATGAAGTCGAACCCATGCTCCGCCGCCCAGGTGATCTCCGCCACGGGGTCATGCGCCGGGTTGTTCATCATGCCGATCTGCATTCATGGGCCTTTCCGTGATTTCATCACCGTCATCAAGGGGTGCGACAAACGCAAAGGACGCGAAGAATGGTGGTATTCTTCGCGTCCTTTGGCAGCGATCACATCGCGTGCCGCGCTACTCGCGGGTGGCGGCGACCACTGCGGCGTTCGTCATTGTGCTGGCGGTCATATCTTCTTCGTCATCAGTGGGGTAGTCCGGGTACCGTTCCGCCTCGCCGAAGCGGGCCGTGCCCAGCCAGCGCTCGGCATCCATCGCGGCGCGGCACCCGTCACCGGCGGCGGTGATCGCCTGCCGGTAGTGGTGGTCCCAGACATCACCCGCAACGAACAACCCGGGAATAATCGTCTGCGTCGTGCCCGCGAGCCGCTCCACGGTGCCGTACTCGCTGAGCGGCACGAAATCGCGCACGAGATGCACGGCGGGCAGGTGCCCGATGGCGACGAACACGCCATCCGTCGGCATCGTCTCGGTGCGGCCGTCCGGCGTGGTCACGGTGAGACCCGTGACATGGGCATCCCCCTCCACCTGCACGGGGGTGCGGCCCAGGGCGAAACTCACATTCGGCTCCGCCTGCACGCGGGTAATCATCGCGGCGGTGGCCCGCAACGCATCGCGCCGGTGGACCACCGTAACGTGCTTGGCAAGGTGCGCGAGGTGCAGCGTCTCCTCCATCGCCGTGTCGCCGCCACCGACCACGATCACGTCCTTACCGCGGAAGAACATGCCATCACAGGTGGCGCAGGCGGACACGCCCGCGACGCGCAAGCGTTCCTCATTCGGGATACCGAGCCACTTCGCCTCACTCCCCGTCGTGAGAATCACGGCACGCGCGGTGATCGTGTCGCCATTCATCGTCTGGATCATGAGGGGCTTGCCCTCGCCCTGCGGCGTTAGCGTTTCCACCTCGTCCTCATGCAAAACCGCGCCCTGGTTAACCACCTGGTCGCGCATCCGCTGCATCAGCTCAGGCCCCTGGATACCGTCCGGGAAGCCAGGAAAGTTGTCTACGCGCCCCGTTTTCATCAGTTCGCCGCCCCAGGCATACCCCGCGATGACGTGCGTGTTCAACCCCGCGCGCACGGCGTAAACCGCAGCGGTCAACCCGGCGGGGCCGCTGCCAATCACCGTGATGTCGGTTGTGATGTTTGCCACGATGCCAAACCCTCCTTGCTGCCCACTACCCAACCGCAGTCGCCCACTTCGTGGTTCCCTTGAGCAGTTATAAAATAGAACACTCCGCGCGTTCGCGCCATTCCTGTAAGGCAGGTGATTTGGGCAAAATGCCCATCTGCTGCCCCTGCCAGTACTGACGGCACCCGTGTTGCGATACCACGAGTGTGGCAGTCACGGACGCAGTATACTTCTGTCGGTGTCCAGCGAATACGCACGCAATCATCCAGGGAGTTACAACCGTATGAGCAGCAACTTCTCCACTATGCCGGCGGCGCAGGCGCCTACCGATGCCCGCGCGGTCTTTATCCGTCGCACCTATGGACATCTCGCGGGGGCGATCCTCGCGCTAATCGGCGTGGACGCGCTCCTGCTGCAACTCCCCGTCGCCGAAACGCTGATTCGCACCCTGACCGGTGGCTATGCGTGGCTCGCCGTGGTGGTGGCCTTCATGTTCGTTTCCTCGCTTGCCAACCGGTGGGCGCGCTCGACCACCTCACGCGAGACGCAGTACGCGGGCCTCGGCCTGTTTATCGTCGCGCAGGCCGTGATTCTACTGCCGATCCTCTACATTACCCGGTACTACAGCGCACCCAGCGTGATTCCCACCGCCTGCTTGCTCACGGGCGCGCTGTTTCTCGGCCTCACGGTGATCGCCTTCACGAGTGGCTCCGACTTCTCGATGCTGCGCGGCGCGGTGACGATTGGCGGCTTTCTCGCGCTCGGGCTGATCGTAGCGAGCATTCTTTTCGGCATCAACCTCGGCCTGTGGTTTGCCGTGGCGATGGTCGCGCTCGCGGCGGGTTCGATCCTTGTGCAGACATCGGGCATCATCCGGGACTACGGCACCGACCAATATGTTGCCGCCGCCCTCGGCCTCTTCGGGTCCGTCGCCTTTCTGTTTTTCAACATCCTGCGTCTCGTCTCGCGCCGCTGATTGGGGGCGTAATGTCACAACGCAACGACGCCGGTGCGTGACCGCGATGGTCGTCTGCTCACATGAGGAAAGGACAGGCGCATGGTAGTCTATGGTCGTGAGGGTAGCGGCGGCCCCTTTGAGGGTGATGGCCCGGTCGAGGGCGACCCTCTCAACGCAACGGAGCAGTACCTCATTGCCCTGTGTGATTTTGTCCGACGTACAGGCCGCCGCACCGTAGAATTTTACGACGATATTGCCCGACCGATGGGCCTCTCGTACGATGGTGCGATCCAGACCGTGCAAGACCTGATGGACAACGGGTGGATCGAACGCGACGAAGTGCGCCCCACGATCACCCTGACCGATCGGGGAATGCGCCGCTGCGCGGAGCCACGAGGGCCTTTCTAATCACTCTCGCCCCCGGTACGGCAAATCCGGCAGAACAAAAGGATAAAGGACAGGGAAGATGCCCTGTCCTCATTGATACGTAACCACACCCGAAATACCCTCGCGTACACCCAGGTGTACGTACAGCCTGTAATCGCCTACCCCGCGTAGCCGTGCCCGCCATCTCCATGCTCGGTCTCACTATGCGCGAGCGCGGGAGCGGCGGCGTAATCGCGGATGCGCATCTTCACCTCATCGGCGTAGTGGGTCACTTCGTTGTTCA
>JAABUQ010009629.1_pt1 | contig 12995 bp, 11 predicted proteins | sample 5560001 | NCBI WGS metagenome assembly JAABUQ01 (sample SAMN10711888, study PRJNA513371) | rock metagenome | isolation source: Antarctica rocks | place: Antarctica: Victoria Land, Finger Mt nord | collected 2015-12-18 | reverse complement strand
GCGGTCGGCTAACGTGGCACAAAATCGACGATGCGTTGCAACTCCTTGACGCCTCAGACCCAGATACCCAGCTTCGCTTCAAGCTTGCTCGAGAGCGGCTCGAAAAAGCATTCAAAGGGGCTTAATATCGTCGTTAATTGTCGGCTTCGCCGTAACCGCGCGCTGACCGCAATCGAGCAGCTTGATGACGCGTCTTAACGGTTGCGCAATTCCTTATAGACCGTGGCATTGAGTCAGGGATATGAGCGTCCGGTGCGTTTAGATGCATTGAAGACGCGCTTGTCGCCGCGAACGCTCTTGTACGTCGGTGACGGCGTGCGGTCCGGCTGCAAGCTCGGCGAGCGTGACGGCTGAGACCGCCGCAAGAGCCGGTAGCGCTTCGACGGGCAACTGCTCGTAATCCAGGAGCACGGACGTGTCGAGAACGCCCCGTTCGCGTCTAAGCATGCGGCTTGGGGTCTTGATCGATGAAGGCGTCGACATCTGCGGAAGCGTTTCGCGTCGATCGGAGGAAGATGGATCGCAGATTCCACAAGTTTTTCTGAACGCACGAACTGCGTTTTTCCGACGGGCCGAAGTTCGCCGACCGGAACACCGTTTCGCGTGATGATGAAAGATTCGCCCTCGTCGAGCGCACGCATGGTGCTACCGCTGTCGTTCCGCAATTCTCGTTGGCTGAGCTCGCGTTGCATTATTAAAGCGTAGCAACGGTGCTACATTCTGTAAATGGGGCGCGGTCGGTAAGTTCAGGTGGCATTTCCGAGGTGTAGGCAGCAACATCGGATAGTTATTACACTGCAAATTGGGTCAACGCGTTTACTATAGCTCGCACCAAGGTTTCACCGCCCCGTGGCCAGCGTCGTTGATCACGCGGAGCTGGCTTGTAGCCCAGTTCTTAGAGAGGCGCCAGGCGGTCTCCAGAGGGCTGCTCACGTCGTAGCGTCCATGGATGAGCACGCCGGGTATGCCGTTCAGTATTGCCGCGTCGCGGAGTAGTTGGTTTTCCGCCAGGAAACCAGCACGACTCCAGTAGTGAGTGACTAACCTTGCGAACCGGAGTCGAAATTCCGGATCCTCGAAACGCGGGTTCGCCCTATGACCGGGAGTAAGCGAGATGTGCGTATCTTCCCAGGCGCACCACGCAAGTGCTGCGTGCTCCCGGACAATCGGATCCGGATCGAACAGCAGCGCGGCGAAAGCATCGACTAACGGCAGGTGCTGTAACCTATCTGGCACTGCTGCGGCAAATCGCTCCCACTCCTGCGGGAAAATGCGACCGACGTCGTGCGTCAACCATCGGACTTCGCGGCGCGACGTGGTGGTCACGAGAGCCAGCACCAGGGCGTTGACCCGCTGCGGATGAGCCTGGGCGTAAGCGAGTCCCAGAGTGGTTCCCCAAGACGTGCCCAGAACCGTCCAGCTCTTAATCCGGTGGTGCTGGCGCAGCCGCTCGATGTCGGCGATGAGGTGAGCAGTGGTGTTGGTACTCAGATCAACGTTTACCGCCTCTGCCAGCGGCCGACTGCGTCCGGACCCTCGCTGGTCGAATAGCAGTACCCGGTAAGCACGAGGATCGAAAAAACGTCGCTCGACCGGCGTGCATCCTGAACCGGGTCCACCATGCAGATAAATTGCCGGTTTGCCGTCGGGGTTACCGCACCACTCTCAGTACACCCGATGGCCGAGTTGCAAGAAAATCAGGTTCGGCCCAATCGTTCATGACCTGCCCTTCGCCGGTCATCACAACTCCAAGCGCGGTAGGGTCACGATCGAAGTCGGTAGTCAGCAATTAAACGCCGGCTTCTAAACCCTCTCTTGTCATGGTGATCCTGTCGAAGGTACCGTGTCAAATGTCAAGCCTCTGCGATCGAAGAGTTCGCTGAAAATGGGACGCCAGACTTGAGGACGCCGTAGGCAATGACGAGCAGCTTACGCATCACGGCACCGATCACCAGCATGTTGGCTTTTCCCTTGGCTCGTAATCGCGCGGCAAGGCTTCGGGCAATGGGATTGTGTTGCATGGCGACAATGGCGGGGAAATAGAGCGCTTTGCGCAGCCGTGAACTCCCGGTTTTGCATTGCCGGCCGCGGCTGCGTACCGAGCTGCCTGATTCTTTGCAACTGGGGGAAAGGCCGACAAAAGCCGAGACGGCACTGGTATTGCGGAATTCATCCAACTGCGGTGCCTCGGCCAGGATAGAAGCAGCGGTGGTATCACCGAATCCAGGGATCGATGTGAGCAGATCTCGTTTGTGCTTGAGGTCGGGATGCTGGCCGATATGCTTATCGATGGCAGCTTCCAACTCGCGAATTTCGTGGTCAAGTGTCTTGAGGACGTCATCGATGGAACTGAGCACTAAGGCCGGCAATCCCGGAGTTTGCCGGCGTGTGAGTTGCTGCGCCCGGGTTGCTTTCAGATGCTCGACATGGCGTACCAAAGCCCGTAGGAGCAAGGCTTCAGGAGGCGGTGGCACCCATGCTGCGGGAGTTTGCGCCTGGCAGAATCGCGCAATCATCGCTGCATCCACCGCATCAGTCTTGGTGCGCAGTAATTCACTACTAGCATACGCTTTGGTCCGGCTGGGATTGATGACACTCACGACATGCTGGGCCTCATACAAATGCAACGCCAAGGCTTCCCAATACGATCCGGTGGCTTCCATACACGCGTGGACTTTGTCGATCCGCCGATTCTTTAACCAGGTATCGAGTTGCTTAAATCCAGCCTGGGTGTTCGGGAAACTTTTCTTAGCATCTCCATGCTCGCTTATCACATAACCATGGAAGTTTGTCTTTGAAACATCAATCCCGAGAATCGTCATCCGTCATTCCTCCTGTGTTGCGTTGGATAACGGCTTCTGATCTACGATCAAGCTTGTGCATTCAAGTTCAGCTTCAAAAAGCGACTTTCGATACCGTTCGATCTCTAAATCAAAAAGGTGCAGGGCGCTTATCTTCGACCCAGGGACTAAGCCCAAGCATGGACACGGCGTCACCTGCACCAGCCGTGGGGCGGTATCTTCGCCGCCCCTCTCCAACATACAAGCATGGACCGCCACAAAGCTCTTCACGGTCAAATGAATGAGATTGATAAGCGCGATTCAATTCTTGCTACTAAGCCGAAACCTGCGCGGGAGAATTGGGAAATTCAAGGTCTGCGATTGCAAGTGTTTCGGGGCTCCATCGCCCGCACTTGGACTTGACGCAGTCGCTGGAACGCGTTAAGCAGCAAGCAAACGGGTGCGTAAGAAGCAGGGATATCATCGTAGCGACTCTTGATGATTCCGCTTTATTGTTTACGCGCCATTCTCATGCCCTTCGAATACGAATTAGGGCTAACGATCTAATAGCGCTGAAAGAGACAAGTAGTCCCCAGTATCAACGGAACTTCAAGACGGGACACGCCACCGTCAGGAAATGCGTGATCGCCGTAATGAAATGCTGAGCCGTTAGAGATTCGAGGTTCGCTTTTTTTGGACCGTTCGCGCGCGCGAAACGGGGCCCGAGATCAGTAACCATTGTTGGTGTTGAAAAGAGCCCCTCAAAAAATGTGCTCACTGGATAACAACCTCGAACCTCATTTACGCTTCAACAAACGGCCTTGGAACAGCCGATGTGGAACCCCCGTTTGGAGAACCAGGCGCCATCAGCTTCCCCGGCGCGTCGAAGTTCGAGATACGCCCTATGTGGGCTTATCGATTTTTCTCTGCCAAACAGGCCACTAGTGTGAGGGCGATGTCCCTTAGTTGCCGGGGAACGGAGCAAGCGAAAACCCACGTCATCAACAGTATGCCGTGAAAACATCGGAGACCTCGGCGCGGCCCACAACAGCCGTCTTGGGTGGTTGATCGCCCGGGTCTTGACGAGGTTGTCTTTGGAGGGTGCCCGTGGCAGCGTCGCTGCGTAGAGTTTCAATCACTCGCTTCCGCTGTATCGAGCGACTTGAATGGTCGCCGACGATTGGGCTAAACGTTCTCGTTGGGCCGCCCGACAGCGGGAAGTCCACGATTTTGTCGGCGATCGGCCTTTTGCTTGCGCCAGCGGTTGTTGGACCCCGAACGGAATTCGACTATCTCAACCGCGACGTAACGCTAGGTTTTTGCATTGAAGCATTAATTGGCGGGATTGACCCGGAGATGTTCGCCTCAGAGCGGCGGGTGTTGCCTCTTTTTGGACTAAACTCTGATGGAACGCTTGTCGGGCTACCTGAGCCGCCTGCGGAGCCCGTTCTTCGCGTTCGCGTGACGGGCAACGCCAATCTCGAAGCGGAACATGAGGTTCTTGCCCCGGTTGGCGATCCGATAGCGTTCGGCGTTGGGCTAAGGCGACGTCTCGGCTTAGTGCGCCTGTCGGATGATTCTTCGAGTGCGCGTGCTCTTCGAATTTCGCCAACCAGCCTACTGGGTAAGCAGTTCGAGGCGGCTGATTTGCGCGGTGCGGTGCAAGAGGCCCTCGCGTCGCTTGGCAACGAGCTTCAGCTTTCTGGTGATACCCAAGGCCGCGTTGAGACGATACGCACATCTTTTCAGCAGGATGGTCTGCCGAGCGAAGTTCAGTTAGCACTCGCGTCGCCGCAAGGCGCAGATCTCTTATCTCTCGTCGATCTAGTTTGGGGCGGCGATCTAAAGTCTGCAATCCCCCTTGCACTTAGCGGCAGCGGAACGCGATCGCTCGTCACTCTATCGCTTCTAACAGGCGGAATCGTAGCTGACGCAATCGTCTTATTCGAGGAACCAGAACGTGGATTGGAACCGTACCGGCAGCGAATCGCCGCGCGAAAGATCCAGAGCATCAGCAAACAACGCCAGGTTTTCGTCACGACGCATTCGCCAACGATGCTCCAGGCTTTAGCAGATGGGAACACCTGGCGCATCGACAAGGGCGCAGGTGCTTCGTTCTTAAATGATACCACCGTTCGCGATACTATGAAGGCGGATCCAGAGACTTTCTTTTCGCCCTTACCGCTAGTATGCGAGGGCGTCACTGAGTGTGGCCTTATCGCTGTATTGCTTCCTCATATGCTCGAACAACCGCTGGAATCTCTTGGTATACATTTAGTCGATGGCAAAGGCAATCAAGTTGCGTTGCGCCTTGCGGAAGCACTGGCCGACGCAGGCTTGAGCGTTGCCGCCTTCGTTGACAACGAGGATACGCATGCGGGCCTTCGCGAGCGGGTAGCGGCAAAGGCGAGAACTTTTTGGTGGCCGGATGTTAAGAACATCGAGCAGTATATTGCCAAATACGTTCCGCTCGCAGTTCTTCCGAGCGTGTTGGCCGCATCGCAGTTCCGTGAATTAGATCGGTGGACGCAGCTACGTAACGCGTTGCCGGAAATGGACCCGAAGACCGCCCTAACCTGGGAGGCGCTCTCGAGCACTCATGCAGAAGCCCTTTTTCGAGATGTGCTTGGGAGTGTTATTGATAAGAACAAGTGGTTCAAACGCCGTGAAGACGCGGCCAAGGTTGCGGAAGCCCTTATAGCCGCAGGGCTCCCTGGGCCCATAAGGGAGCAGCTCGGGCCGTTCGCATCTAGCCTAAGAGATTGACTGTGGATGAGGTGCTTCGCAGCAGCGCGAGATTCGTGCTGGTTGAAGCGCCGGCTGGATGCGGGAAAACCTACACAGCATGCGCTTACGCCCGGGATGTATCGCAAACCTTAGTGCCAGGAAAGCGCGTCATGGTTCTTGCGCACACGAATGCCGCCGTTGAAGAGCTCGCGAAACGAACCAGTGATCTGCGCTATCTGGTGAAAATAACAACCCTTGACGCACTTTCCCTGCAATTAATTTCACCTTACGCTGAAGCGTTCAACTTACCCGTGCCGATCCGACCTGGCGACGGGTCAGGGCGAGTTCCATACGCGCGATTGTCCCTGCACGCCGCTGAACTGCTACGACGTTGTCCTATTGTGGCATGTATGCTGGCCGCTATGTATCCGATCATAATCCTGGACGAACACCAGGACGCGAGCGAAAATCAACATGCAATAGCGATGGCGCTGCGTAGCGCGGGGTCGCTCGTAAGAGCTTTTGGAGATCCAATGCAAGCGATTTTTGGAGAGGACACGATATCGTGGGATGACGTTTGCTCCGACGCCGATCAATGTGCGGAGTTAGCGATTGCCCATCGTTGGAGAGATGATCCAGCACTCGGAGAATGGATACTGCGAGCGCGCGAAAGCCTAAAGCGTGGCCTGCCACTCCCGCTGAATGATGCACCTTCAGCCGTGCGCGTAACCATTGTCCCAGGTGGCGACATCCGTTATGGCACCGGAAATGTGCGTGATTATAGCCGCATGATTCTGGCGTTTCCCCAGCAATGTGCCGCGCTGTTAACTGCGCGCAAAATCAACATCGATACATTGAGACGGGCGTCTAGTAATCGTGCTACGGTTTACGAAGGTTCAGCTCTCGAACATCTTTATGATGCGTTCGACAGAATTATCGACAAAATCGGTTCGCCACGCGATTTAGCATTGATTGTGCTAGACCTTATAGCGGACACTTCCACCGGATTGACTGCGGCGCACCGTTCGCGTATCGAGCGCTCCTTGGGTGAATTGAGGCTAGATCCGGGCAGGCAACACGTGGTAGCACCGCTGCTCGCGGTGCTTCGAAAATTATATGACCGGCCATCGTTACCGGGCGTAGCGCAGGTTGCCCGCGAGTTGCGTGCCAATTGCCCGCAATTTCTGCGTTTTTACCGTCCCGCTGCGTTTCAGATTCTCTCGGCGCTAACAAGCGTCGGGGCGGAGCCGTACGATCAGTTGCAGGAGGCCGTTTCGATTCACAAGGCGGTGACGCACAGGCCGTTATTTGCTGTGGGAACCGTTCACAGAACTAAGGGAATCGAGTATGACCATGTTCTGGTGTTCAATGTCAGTGAAACGCACTTCCCAAATGATGTATATGGTCGTAGGCTGCTGTACATCGCGATTAGTCGTTGCCGAAAATCATTGAACATTATGATACCTGAACGCGGACGTAGTCCTTTGGTATCATAGGCGCCCGTCCGTTTGAGTGAGGATTTCGAAACTAAAACCTTTCGAAAGTAAAACCGAGATCTAGCGCTTTTACTGCGGACAGGTCCATTTGCGGGCTAACGTCAAACGAACTCCGTGAGTCAGGTAGCGCAGATATAAGGAGCTCTGGAACTCGCTGAGGAGGACTGCTTCCTAGTCGTCGATACCGATCGATTATGCAAGCGGAGAATAGAGTATGTCGCTCGGAGCCATCGTCCGCCGTAGACCTTCTAGCCGGTAGATTAGACCACAGCACCTGATTGTTGCAAGTGGAATTCCAGATGTGGCGCGTTGCTTCGTCCATTACCTGCACTACAACCGCGCATACCTCGCGTGAGTAAAACCTGGTGAGCGTTCTTAACTAAGGGCACAAAGTGCTCAGGGCGCTGCTCGCTTCACCGTACTATCATGCGCCCCGATATTCACGCCTTCTATTCCACCCGCGGCCCGATATCCAAGATCCGCCACCAGATAACCCAGACGTAGTAAATTTCGAACCCTTCAGCGGTGTATACAGATCCGACCTTGTTTGATGCTATTTGGATTGCAGCCCTTCAGCTGACCGCGACGGTCGCAACAAACCGATCTGAATCACCGGCTTAGCCTCATCCGGTGACGAGACGGCCTCAACGACAAACTACGCGTGTGCGGCGCCGCGAATAGAGCCCACCACGCGGAGCATACTGGCCCGGCGTCAAAGATGTGTACTCGGATGCAAACCCACGTCATTACCGAGGCCGGCGTCACCGCATATCATGCGGCCTACCTTGCCCACGAACTGACGAAACGACCGGCGAGCGACGCGATCGGCCGACTGACCGGGGCGCTCGCGGACGCCCAAGTCGATCTCAATCCACACCAAGTCGATGCGGCACTGTTCGCGGTGCGAAATCCGTTAGCCCGCGGAGTCATCTTGACCGACGAAGTCGGACTCGGTAAGACGATCGAGGCGGGATTGCTCCTCTCGCAGCGCTGGGCCGAACGGCGTCGCCGGCTGCTCGTGATCGTGCCGGCCAATCTCCGCAAGCAATGGGCCCAGGAACTCGCCGACAAGTTTCACCTGCCCTCGGTAATCCTCGAAGCCAAGACGTTCAATGCCGCGATAAAATCGGGCAACCTCAACCCATTCGAGCGCGAGGAAGTCGTTATTTGCTCGTACCAATTCGCGCGCTCGAAAGACGCATACGTCAAGCAAACCGCTTGGGATCTGATCACCATCGACGAGGCGCATCGGCTGCGCAACGTCTACAAATCCGGAAACCGCATCGCGCAGAGCATCAAAGATGCGATCGCGCCGTATCCCAAAGTGCTGCTCACGGCCACGCCGCTGCAAAACTCGCTCCTCGAGCTCTACGGCTTGGTCAGCATTGTTGACGAATTCGTTTTCGGCGATCTGCCTAGCTTCCGAGCGCAGTTTACGCGTCCAAGCGATGATGCGCTGCTTGCGCTTAAGGAGCGCCTAAAGACGGTCTGTAAGCGGACCCTGCGCCGCCAAGTCCTGCAATACGTCAAGTACACGAATCGTCACGCGCTCGTTCAGGAGTTCGTCCCTTCGGCGGACGAACAGCGGTTGTACGAGTTGGTCTCCGAGTATCTGCAGCAAACCACACTGTATGCGCTGCCTCCGGGCCAGCGGCAGTTGATGACTCTGATGCTACGCAAGTTGCTGGGCTCATCCACGTTTGCCATTTCGGGAACGCTTGACGGTCTCGTGCGAAAGTTGGAAGCGCTCGCAAGGCCTGAAGCGATTCCCGATGGTGACGCTGTCGGCGCTGCGCTCGCCGAGGACGTCGAGAATTACGATGCACTAGCGGACGAGTGGGAAGAGGAAGACGCGGGTGTCTCGCCACTGCCGGCGGCCCTGTCGCCGGATCAGATAGGTCAAGTTCGCGTTGAAGCCGAGCGCTTGCGGGAATTCACCGCACTTGCGCGATCGATCGTGAAGAACTCGAAGGGTGAGGTGCTGCTCACGGCGCTACGGCGAGGTTTCAAAGCTGCTGGCAAGCTGCAAGGGCGGCAGAACGGTCCGACGCTTGCGCAAAAGGCCGTCATCTTCACGGAATCTCGCCGTACGCAAGATTATCTTTTCCGCGTGCTTGGAGAAACCGAGTTCAAAGGGAAGCTCGTTCTCTTCAACGGCACCAACGCCGACCCGCTGTCGAAGTCCATCTATCGCGAGTGGGGCGCACGCCACGCCGGAACCGACAAGGTCAGCGGTTCCCCCAGCGCCGACATGCGAGCCGCGATAATAGAACATTTCCGCGACGACGCGGCAATTATGATTGCAACCGAAGCAGCGGCCGAAGGCGTGAACCTGCAGTTCTGCAACCTTGTTGTCAATTACGATATGCCTTGGAACCCTCAGCGCATTGAGCAACGCATCGGGCGTTGCCACCGGTACGGCCAGAAGTTTGATGTCGTCGTCGTTAATTTTCTCAACAAGCACAATGCCGCCGACGTGCGCGTCTACGAGCTCCTGGCCGAAAAGTTCAACCTCTTCGACGGTGTTTCGGAGCCAGCGACGAGGTGTTGGGAGCGGTCGAGTCCGGCGTCGATTTCGAGAAGCGGATTGCGACGATCTATCAGCAGTGTCGCACGCCGCAGCAGATCGAATTTCAATTCGACCAACTCCGCTCCGAACTCCAGTCTGAGATCACCGACACGCAGAACGCCGCACGCGAGAAGTTACTCGACAACTTCGATCAAGAGGTCGTGGAGAAGGTGCGCTTGGAAAGCCGGGCGGCCCTCGACCGCTTCAATGCGCGGCTTTGGGAATTGACACGGCATCTGCTTGCAAATTACGCGGACTTCGACGACGCATCGTACTCCTTTACGCTTCGCGACAACCCGTTTAACGACGAGACGATTTACCCGGGCCCGTATCGCCTTGGGCGAGAGGTCGAGGATGCTAACACGTACCGCATCGGCCATCCACTGGCGCAACGTTTGCTGGAGCGCGCGAAAACTCAGCCCTTGCCGGATGCGAAACTGACTTTCCGCCTCAGCGACGCCGGGAAGCGAATTACGATTCTCGACCCTTTGCGCGGCGCGAGTGGTTGGCTGACGTTGCGGCGTTTGACCGTCTCCGCGCTCGAAACGGAGGACGAACTGATCCTCGCAGGCGTCGACGATGCCGGCGAGTTGCTGGACGCGGAGCAGTGCCGCCGCCTTTTCGATTTGAGGGCGTTTGTTTCGGACGGCGCGCAATCTCTGCCACCCCCGGCGTTGCAGACAGCCTTCGAGCGGACTCGTGCCGAAGTGTTGGATGCGATGACGCAGCGCAGCGGTGTCTGGTTCGACGACGAGATGGAAAAGCTGGAGCGCTGGGCCGACGATCGGCGCACCACTTTGCACAGCGCGCTCGATGAAGCCGAAGAAGCGCTGCGGACCGGACGCCGCGCAGCGCGAGTTGCCCCGACCTTGCCGGAAAAGCTGGACGCGCAGCGGCAGATTCGCAAGCTCGAGGCCAAGCGTGACGAAGCGTGGCGCGACTACGACCGGGCCGGCCGCGACCTCGACGCGCGCAAGGAGACGCTCCTCGATGATGTCGCGAGCCGTCTCCAACGGCACGCCGAAGAGCATGAAATCTTCACGGTAAGGTGGCGCATCGCATGATCGAAACGGATACTCGCCTCGACGGCGCTTCGTACGATATCACGGCTGAAAAGCGTCGCGAGTTGCTGGAGCTTTTTCCCGAAGCCCGCGGCGAAGGCGAAACGATCGACTTCGAACGGTTACGCCGCAGCCTCGGGAACGCTGTCGAGACGGGCAAGGAACGCTACGGCTTGACCTGGCCAGGCAAAGCTGACTGTTATAAGACGATCCAAACACCGAGCATGGCGACCTTGCGGCCGGCGCCCGAAAAGAGTGTCAACTTCCATTCGACCGAAAACTTGATCATCGAGGGCGACAATCTGGAAGTCCTGAAGCTGCTCCAGAAATCGTACCTTGGCAAGATCAAGATGATCTACATCGACCCGCCGTACAACACGGGCAACGACTTCATCTACCCCGACGACTATAGTGAATCTCTGCGAACCTATTTGCAATACACAGGCCAACTTGACGCCGACGGTCGCAAGTTCGGAACGAACTCCGATATGTCGGGTCGCTTCCACTCCAGGTGGCTAAACATGATGTACCCGCGTCTCTATCTGGCGCGAAACTTGCTGCGGGACGATGGTGTGATGTTCGTTACAGTCGATAATGAAGAGCAAGACAACCTCAAGAAGCTGTGCAACGAGGTTTTTGGCGAGGAGAACTACATTACGAACGTAGTGTGGCAGAAGAAGGTTTCACCGGCTAATGATTCACAGTGGTTTAGCAGCGACCACGACTATGTGATTATCTACGCTCGAAACAAACAAGTTTGGAGGCCTTTCAAGCTAGCCCGTAACGAAGAGCAGCTGCAGTATTACAAGAACCCCGATGATGACTCGCGTGGTTCCTGGAACTCTGCAACTTATACGTGCAACAAATCACGGACGCAACGCCCAAACCTGTACTATGCGATAACAAACCCCTTCACCGGAGAAAAAGTATGGCCGAAGGAGACGGCTGTCTGGAAATATCTCGAGAGTGTAACAGAACGTTATAATAGCGAGGGCAGGTTGTACTGGGGCGCGGACCATCAAGCGCGATTTCCGAGACTGAAGCTATTCCTGTCTGAAATGGAAAACGTAGTCCCTCGTTCTATATGGAACTACGAGGAAGTCGGGCACACGCAAGAGGCAACCAGCGAGTTACAAGCAGTGATGGGACCAGGCATCTTTGACTCGCCCAAACCAACAAGGCTCGTTACTCGGATGTTGGAGCTTGCAACCGAACGCGGTGATTTGGTGCTCGACTTCTTTGCTGGCTCAGGTACGACCGCACATTCAGTTCTCGAACTAAATGCGCGAGATCGTGGTAATAGGAAATTTATTCTCGTGCAGCTTCCAGAAAGGACGGGGCGTTCTGATTACCCGACGATCGCCGACATCGCTGAAGGGCGCGTGCGGCGTGTCATCGCGAAGCTGGACGAAAATGCCGACGGAAAGCTTGACCTAAATGCGGCGTCGAAGGAAGACCGGGGCTTTCGAGTTTTTAAGCTCAGTGAGTCCAACGTCAAGGAATGGGACACGAGCGTTCGTCAAGACGTATCCGCGCTCGAAGAGCAGCTTAGGCTCAACGTCGATCACCTGCGCCAGGATCGCAGCGATCTCGACATTCTTTTCGAAATCGTGCTCAAGAGCGGCTTCCCACTCTCCGTCAAGGTCGGCGAGGAGACGATAGAAGGCAAGCGGGTTTACAGCATCGCCGACGGCGCATTTCTGATCTGTCTCGAACGTGGCCTGACCCTGGAGTTACTGCGTGCCATTGCAGCTCGCGATCCGCAGCGCGTCACGTTTCTCGATGAAGGCTTCGCCGGCAACGACCAGCTAAAAACAAACGCCGTCCAAACGTTCAAAGACAAAGACATCGTCTTCCGCACCCTGTAAATGTGAGCAACAGAGACGATGCCATGAAGGAGCCGCTCGTCGTGTCCGACCCCGAAATTCTCGGCGGCACTCCAGTCTTTGCCGGAACGAGGCTTCCCGTTCGTCTGTTGTTTGAAAATCTGGCTGATGGTGTAAGCCTCGAAGAGATTCTCGACGCCTACCCATCGCTCTCACGTGCGCAGGCCGTGGGAGCTTTACATCGTGCGAGCTGGCTTATTGGTTGTACCGCTCAGGGAGCGAAGCAATGAGCGGCTACCCGCCGAAGGGTGACCCATTCTTCGAGCAGCTGAAAGCCGATATCCAGGAAGGCATCGATTCGGCTGACCGCTGTGAACTTTTCTCGGACGAGCAAGTCCGTGCGCATTTTGAAGAGCGATCGAATAAAGCAAGAGAGGCTGTCGCGCTTCACACGGTTCCGGAGGATGCGACTCGCTAGCTAAGTGAGACTTTGCCACCTTATGCTACCTGAAGTTCTTGTCGTTGTTGGTTGGTAT
>JAABUQ010009628.1_pt1 | contig 12995 bp, 17 predicted proteins | sample 5560001 | NCBI WGS metagenome assembly JAABUQ01 (sample SAMN10711888, study PRJNA513371) | rock metagenome | isolation source: Antarctica rocks | place: Antarctica: Victoria Land, Finger Mt nord | collected 2015-12-18 | reverse complement strand
CAGGGGGCCAGGAGACTGCGTGTGCGGGACGAGCGGCGCGACGACATCTACGAGGCGTTCGTCAAAATTGAGAACGCCTTGATTTGCTGGGGCAGGATCAATCACCATTTTTGTTAGAGGCTCTAAGAGCCTCGGCAAGCAAAGGCCATGTGAACTTCATCCGATCCTCAGCCCGTATGGGATGGAGAACGGCACGCACTTGAGGCTGCTTATCATGCCATGCCCAGTACGGGACGAGCAAGCTCTTTCCAGGATCTCCTTCCTTGATATCTGCCGTTGTTGTGGCGGACTGCCTCTCAAGATCGCCCTCAAAGAGTGAAAACAGCTTCTTGTATGCGTCGTGGAGGGAAGGTAGAGTTATCGAGAACTGCTCCTCCGACGTAGCCAAGCAGCTATGGGCGTCGTCAATGACGATACTCCCGATAGGAATCTTGATGCCTTCGTCTCCTACCCCGAAGACGGACTTGCCGTTGATGAGGCGGTGTATGTACGTGACCAGGATGGCCCTGCCGCTCTGAAAGCGGGCCGCGTGCGGGTCATCGACAACCTCAAGGCCGAGGTCGGCCGCTTCGGATCGAACCTGGTCTGCCAGGTAAGGTGTCGGCGAGACGTATGCCACCGGTCCCACCCCTTCGTTAAGGGAGCTTTGCAGGATCAGCAGGCCAGCGACCGTTTTGCCACTCCCCGTATTTAGCTTCAGCACCAGATCCCTTTCCGCACGTCGGTCGAACCAGCGCGTCAGAACCTCTCCCTGTACATCACGAAGGTATTGGTACCGCTGTGCTTTCTCAGGGAGTAGGCCGAATATCTCGCGAGGAGACAGCGTGGTCTCAGGGGTTTCCCCGCCCGAAAGCGCGTTCCAGTTAATAGGCATCGTGACCTCCATCACCGAATTTGCGCGGGCCACCGATCTGGACAGGCGCATTACTATCATCAGACATACCCAAGCAGGCCTGTTCCTGCTGCAGCTTTACCAGACGTTTCGCAGAACCCATCCACCGCTATGCAGTATCTTCCCGTCACCATCTCGCTTAACATTTCCTTCATCGGTGGTGCTATCCCTGGCCCGCCGCGCAAGGGCCAGACAGATCGGCACTGGAAAGCGCCTGCAACGGAATTGGGCCGAAAGGTTGCAGATTCTGGACTTTCCAGCGAGCGGGAGGGATGAACACGTGATTAGTCGAGATGCGAGTGGTTCTACAGCGCTGCCGGGACCGCAACACTCCCCGCGAACGCCGTTGCACAGGATCTGTCTCTCATTGTGCAGGGCGCACAAGACATGTGAGACAAATGTGAAACACAGACCGGACGCAAGAGAGGCGTCAGACCGCCGTCGGCCCCATCCTCTCATGTGTTCGGACGACCAGAGCCGACGGAACTCCACCCGCTGCCAGGCCCGTTTTCGGATCTGCCCGTTGACAACCCTCGCGATCAGTGATATACTGTACCTACGTTCGCGGGATCACCCCGCGGAAACGAAGCGGTCGCCCCAGAGGCAAGCCGCTTTTTTTGCGCCTCCCCTACTCCTATTTTGCGCCTCCCCTACTCCTGAACGGCGCCGAAGAGCACGTCACGACCGACACGCCGCCAGTCCAGTCCGTGCTCCCGGCACACCCCCTCCGCCCACGCGGCAACTGTGGCGTTCCGGCTGTCCTCCCTGGCGTCGATCCCGTTCATACCGCCGCCGGCACTCACGAGCACACGGGCACCGCCCCCGACTGCTCGGATCAGGTCGGCCTCGATGTCTGGGATCTCCCGGCCATAGGTGACCACGCGGACGTAGCGTCCCCGTCTTTCTGAGGCGCTCATGAGCGTGTCCCTGTTCTCGTTCCCGCATCCAAGGCCGCTTGCATGGGCTCATTCTACCCGGCACGGGGATGGATCAACGGCTGGCGCCCTGCCGATCGTGTCGTCCCGGAGAACCTGGATTTCGCCCAAAGCTGCTCTGTTACGTCCCTTTCCTGCGATAATATTGATTATCGCAGGAACTGTTGAGCTAAGTGGGCAAATTGCTTCTGACAAGCTGGGTGAGAAAAAGAGGCCAGCTTCACACTTGTCACAGGAATGTCGAATATGTGAATTTAGCTGAGTGACAAAAAGCCCGCTTAAAGCGGGCTTTTGAAGTGGTGAAGGTATGAGGGTGCTGGCCACTGATGGACAAGCAAGGCGAGAAGTACAGGCTAGTCGGGGAAACACTAGTACCTAGGCCCAGGCTGATTGTTGCAACAGTCTCATAGGCGGATGCCGTCCAACGCTCGACCCGGCTCATCGGGCGCGAATTTGGGGGCGTAGCCTCTACCGGCTCAGCCATGAAACCCCACCGCTGGTACCATCCTAATAGGCGCGGGTTCCTCTCCGTGTCCTTTCAAATTACCCAGCCTGTGAGGCGCTGAACCCCTTCACGTTGCGCCAGTTTAATGACGCGGCGCAGCAGGTCAGCCCCCAGCCCTCGGCCCCAGTACGGCGTGGCGACGATTAGGTTTTCCAGGACGGCCTCGTCTGGCCCCGCCCATCTTATCACGGCATGCCCCAACGCCCCTCCTCGCTGGCAGATACAGAAGCTTGTGCGCTCCTGCAAGCAGTCCGTCTTCAACCAATAGGTACGGTCTCGGTTGTCACGGATCGGCTCATAGCCATCGCCAGGGCACGCGTTCAGCAGGGTAATGGGGACAGCCATCATGTCGAAGGCTACGGAGAGCCAAGCTTTCCTTTAGAGTAGCCTGGTTCCCATCGTACATTAGGTAAGCGTGCGAGCGCCGGAGCCGAGTCCAGTCGTGGATAAGATCGACGGTCAGCCCAACGGCCGTGGAGGCGAGGACGCCATTCGGCCACACCACCTAGGGCCGTCCGCCAGCATCCCTGTACAGCGCTGCTTCCTCTTCCATCTTTTCATTGGTGAGGAAGCCCATGCACCACATGCAAGGGCCACCCGGTGAGGATTGGATGATCTATCTCCCTCACCCACGGCAGCGGACCGGCAGCCATAGCCGCGCCGCCAGACGAGGACGAACACGACGAAGCCGCGTAACACGGCACACTGCCCGGCCACTCATTAGAGAGGCCGGGCTTTTTGTTGTTCCACTTATTTGCATCCCTGTTAAAAAAGGTATAATGAACTAGGCGAACCACTGTACGCCAATACGAAAGGAGCGCATTCAGATGAAAGAGCCGGGATTAGACGGTCGCCACCGGGACCAGACGCCACCTAAAGAAGGTCAAATCCAGCAGAAGCGGGGCGACACCATCAACAAAAACCTGCCGGAACCGATTAAAGGCTTCTCGCCCAATGCCAGACTTGACACCATGCGGAAGGTAACAGGCCAAACAAGCGTTGAGGATGTTCGGCAAACTGCCAAGAACCGCGCCAAGTAATGTATCTACTTTGTTTAATTAACCTCTGTCAGCTCCGAAGCCGTTCCGGTTCGGGGCTTTTTTTTTAGCAGAGACAATGGCAGATTTTTTACCGTATTGGCAATATACAACCGATCAGATTGCAGAGCATTCCGTATCTATTGCTTCCACCGTCTCACGGTTCTTTACCCAACCATCTTCTTCGGCAATGATCAGTCCCCGATCAAACAAAGCGGGAAACGGCTTCCCGCTGTGCCTCCATGCCTAAGCCTCTGGCTCCCTGAAATCGCTGCTCGCTCGATTCGTCAAGATCGCGCTTGTGACAACACCGAAGAGATGCTCGGCGCGTGGCGCGGACGAGGGCTGGTCGCCAAGCCACGCGAGCGCCGCGGCCAGCGCGAACAGGTCAGTGCCATCGATGTCGGTTCGCGCCAGACCCTCAGCCTGAGCGCGAGTGAGAAGCCGCGTACCTGCCGCACGCATCGTGACGCACGAAACATGGAGTGCGGAATTCGTGTCCTCCATGGCTGCCATCATCGCCGCCACAACACCTTGATAGTTGCACGCGCATGCAACGACGTCGCGTAGCCACGATACGAGCGCATCATCGGCTGAGCTCGCAGTTTCGAGCTCGCGTGCCTTTGCTGTCAGCTCGTCGAAGCGTGCGCGGAGCAATGCTTCGAGCAACGCTTCTCGCGTCGGGAAATGGCGATACAGTGTGCCGAACCCGACGCCAGCTCCACGAGCGATGTCGCGCAGCGATGCATCGGCACCATGCTTGGTTACAACGGCGCTCGCGACTGCGAGTATGTGATCATAGTTTTTCCTGGCATCGGCTCGCATAGAACTCCTTGACAAGCGGAGCAGTAACCCGTATAATGATAAGCGATAAACGGATCAGTGACCCGCTTATGTGGGATACTGGTTTGTTAAGCGTACCCAATTTTCGCGAAAGGAGCAAGAGATGTCGACAAACACGATGAAGGCGATCCGGCTGCATGAGTTTGGTGGTTCCGAGGTGCTGCGCTATGAGGAGGCGCCGATTCCCGAGCCGAAGTCAGGTGAGGTGCTTGTTCGCGTTCACGCGATTGGCATCAATCCGCCCGACTGGTACCTACGCGATGGGTACAAGATCTTGCCTCCTGAGTGGAGGCCGCCGGTCTCCATGCCCGTCATTCCAGGGACGGACGTGTCGGGCGTCGTCGAGGCCGTCGCTACGGATGTGCAGGGCTTCTCCGTCGGCGATGAAGCCTTCGGCATGATACGCTTTCCTAGCTTCGGGGAGAGCGCTGCTTATGCCGAGTACGTCGCTGCGCCTGCGTCGCACCTGGCGCGCAAGCCGGCTGGCATCGATCACGTGCATGCCGCAGGAGCGCCGATGGCAGGACTTACCGCATGGCAGTTCCTGATCGAGCTGGGGCACAATGAACCGAACCCGCTTCAACCGGAGCTGCATCACCCGGTGCCACTCAACGGCAAGACGGTGCTTGTCAATGGTGCTGCGGGCGGCGTGGGGCACCTCGCGGTGCAACTGGCGAAATGGAAGGGTGCGCACGTCATCGCGGTGGCATCGGGCACGCATGAGTCGTTCCTGCGCGATCTCGGCGCCGACGAGTTCATCGACTACACCAAGAACTTTCCCGAGGATGTCGCGCATGACGTTGATCTCGTCCTCGATACCCTCGGCGGTCCCACCACCGGTCGTTTCTTGCGCACGCTCAAGCGTGGCGGCGCTTTGTTCCCGGTGTTCTTAGGCTTCTCCGACGCCGAGGAGGCCGCGAAGCTAGGCGTCACGGTCTCGGCGACCCAGGTGCGCTCGAACGGCCCGCAGCTTGCGGAGTTCGGGCGCTTGCTCGATGCGGGTACGATTCGCGTCGCCGTAGACAGCACGTTCCCGCTCTCCGATGCTCGCAAGGCGCACGAGCGAGCCGCGGGTGGACACATCCAAGGCAAGATCGTCCTCACGGTTGCGTAAGCACGAAGCTCAATCATCCCCCTCCTCGTGGACGTGCTCTTTCTTGCCACTGGTGTCGCAAAACTTTGCGACACCAGTGGCAACGCGCGAGGACCGCGAATGAGCTTTGAGGAAGTTTGCAATTTGATTAAACAAAATGGATGAACAAAATGATTATACTCATGGGTCACCTTCACCTAAATTCGTCTGATGTAAATGAGTTCACTGCGGACGTTCAGGCCATTGCCTCCAGCACGAGAGCTGAAAAGGGATGCCTCTTTTATGCCGTTACTTTGGAAGATGCGCACGCCGGACGTATGCTGATCGCTCAGCAGTGGCAAGATCAAGAATCGCTGACGGCCCATTTTGAAAGACAAGAAACGGTGACGTTTTTAAAGAAGTGGGGAAACAGGATCAAAAGCGACATTCTAAAATACGATGCCTCGAACGAACGCTCGTTGATGGAGTAGCGGAGAAACAGATTGCACTTGCGGCCACATTAGAAGGCGACCTTTGTAAATGCGGCATCATTAAACCTGCCTGATCTTGACGAGGAGGGGCTTGTTGAGTCCCTTGATCACCTTGTCCACAGTGGGCTAATCACCCCTCCGGGAAGCTTACGGGGTTTGCAGTTTGCCCATCTAATGCCAACAATTTACGGTTTCGAGACCTATGGATCAGCACTCATTAAAGACTTCAAGAAATCTGTTAAGCGCGTTCTAGTCCATATTTTGGACACCGAGCGCGGCGACCAAACTGAAATAGTCGATGCAACCGGTTGTCTATATTGGATTGTTGATTATGTCCTTCACGATATTAGCGAACGTGATTTAGCGGTTGTCGGGTTTTTTGTTGGCGGTCACAACACGATAGGTTTGGTGAAGCCGAGCTTGCGGCGATATGTTGAAAAATTCAACTAATTCTCCCTGCATCGTTTCAGCCGGAGCTACCCAGCATATTAGTATCCGATAACGTCCTTTATCAGCTCGATGAGAAGTTTCCCTCCGCCGCCTTAACCAAACGGTAGAGTGAGGTGCGGCTGACACCCAGTGTCTTGCAGATCTCTGCCACGGGCACCTTTTTACTGTGGTACAGCGCCAGAGCCGCTTCTGCCTTCTTCCCCGTCAAGACAGGCTTTCTTCCCCCTACCCTACCCCGCGCGCGTGCTGCCATCAACCCCGCGTTCGTCCGCTCCTTTACCAAATCCCGCTCGAACTCCGCCAGTGCCCCGAACACATGGAACACCAGTTTGCCACCCGGCGTAGTCGTATCGATCTGCTCCTGCAAGCTGCGTAGTCCGATGCCCCGCTTTTCCAGATCCTGTGTCACCTCAATCAGGTTCTTGAGGCTGCGGCCCAGCCGGTCCAGCTTCCAGACAACGAGTGTGTCTCCCTTGCGCAGGTGGCTGAGGGCATCCATTAGTCCTGGCCGGTCAGCCTTGGCACCGGAAGCGGTATCGGTGAAGACGCGGGCGCAGTTTGCCTTGGCGAGTGCATCCTGCTGAAGGGCAAGGTTCTGATCCTGGGTGGAGACGCGGGCATAGCCTAGACTTATTCCATTGTTCATACAGTTGTTGTACCACAACTCGCGGAATAAGCAGGCAAAAAGTATGTAGATTTTAGAACGAGAAAAGGAACACTAAAGATGCCAGATCGGGACAGTTTAAGGGGTTTGCCTACTTCGTCTCACAAACGGGCCTTTGTGGAACACAATGAGTGACCTCCATTTGGCACAGACCCGATATTGATCGTGAGCGAACTGGATGACCGCACCCACGATGCCGGCAGCGACCGCAAGCGTGACGCTATCACCAATGCCGCCGGCTATCAAACGTTACGCTTTCAATCAAAACACAAGCCGACCGTGGTCGAGCTTGCCGACTTGTTTGCTAAATTGCTCCCAACGCTGGCATCTTAGAAACCCGGCCCCTTAGATGGAGAAGCCGGGCTGTTTCTGTGATTGGGTTTTATACGATGAGAAAGTGAACAGGTAGCTGCATGATGTAGCTATTTCAGCCTATCCATACGAGCTTTGATGTTGTGCCGTAGTAGATTGTCAGTTGGCTCTCCCAAAACAGTTGGAGAGGATACTTCCGAGTATGAACCCGACTTGTTCTGAGTCGCCCGTACACGTTGAGTCATTAGTATGAACGCACGGCTTTCGAGGATAGTATGATTATCAAAACCGATGTTTATATTGTTTTTGTACCTACCCCCGCCCAGAGCTACTGGATGAAGAGGCCGTCCTAAACGCTCTTGAAGCTTGGCTAGGTGGTTGATGGCTCGCACTCCTGCTTTCGGCCCACACAAACCCGTTTGAAACTCTTTAGCAACGTACTTCATAGCTGGATTCTCTTGAAGAAGTTGATACCAAAAGTCCCAATCATTTGGTGTGAGAGCGCTGAGTGGGAGGATGACATGGCAGCCGGCCTCAGATAGAATGCGGGCTGCTAGACAAATTCTTTTCCGGTTGTATATGGTGTGAGTTCTTGGCACATCGTCAATGAAGAACGAAAAATTAGGAACTATGACTGCTGCGGGTTTTAGTCTCGCCCATTCCTCTGCAAGCTGACCGTATATCAGACTTTCCCAGACCATTTCTACTTCGTCGTCAGTAGAAACACAAGATATGATGTAAGCTGTTCGCTTCGAGAGGCAAAAATACTCACGCACTTGGGCAGGATTCTTGAAACGGCACGATATATCTGAACCAGATTTTTGGAGGAGAGCACGAGCGGGGATAGCAGCTACCGGAACGAACAACGGTTGTAGCCGCCCGCTACCGTTGTGTATCTTAGGAACATATCTTGGTAGTGTTAATGCTGGAACGTTGAGGGGCGGTGCAGAAAATCTGAAATCACCTTCTATTTCCGCGAAGCGTGCCGAAAACAAGCGCTGATTATTTGGACAGGTCAGGTCGCAGACTTCTGGATTACAGTTAGCGATGCACTCAGAGTAACAACCAAAAATGGAAGGCTTATCAAATATCCCGCCACAGTCTAGTCGGAACGCACAATCAGCACATCCAACGGCATTTTTTGACAACAGCATTATGTGATCCTCTGTTTAAGACTTCATCAAGGAATTAGCTACTAGCCTGTTTCGAGTCTGATGATAATCTGACCGTGAGCAATTTCACTAGATACGATTGTTGCGGCGATACCGCCGCCCTGTGCAGAAGCACAAATAGCATTTGTCAGCTCGCTTGCCAATGCATCCGTAATCTCAGCCACTACTTGATTGCCCAAAAGCACGTCAGGATTCTTACCAGGGCGTACTTGCACGAAAACCGTAGAGCCATTTGAAGGAATAACATTGCTGTTACATATGCAGTCCCACTCTCGCCTAGCGTTGCTTAGAGTATCGCCAAAAAGATTTGGTTGCAACGGTCGTGCAGCTTTCGTCTGTTTAGTTGCGTGAATGAATTTCTTTACATCTGATCGTCTCACGCTTTCAGCCATTAGTCTTCATTGTCCCCTTCAAAATATAAAGCTGAGTGCCAAAGCCAGCAAGTAATCTGGCAAAATAATGAGTCCATTATAGCATTAACATTGACTTTTTATAACGTATTAGGTTATAATTTTTATGAGGTTGATAGTGGACATTCTGTTTGGCGACAATAAAATGGCGAAGGCGTGTAATAGCAGCAGAGAACGGGTGAAAACATTCGGCCCGGAACAAGCCAAGAAACTAGGAATCCGGCTGGATCAGATGCGAGCTTCGGCAAGCTTACAAATATTCAAGACCGTGCATCCGCGCTGCCACCAACTTACCGGCGATAGAGGCGGTCAATGGTCAGCAGACCTCGATGGGCCTTACCGTCTGATATTTGAGATCGCGGATGAGCCTATCCCAAAAGATAGCCACGGAAGTATAAGCATCACCGAAGTTCAGAAAGTCAGGATCATCAATGTTGCAGACACACATGCAAAATAACTTTGAGAACGAGTACGCGCCTGATGTAGTATCAGCCCCTGGTGAAACCCTCCAAGAAATGCTGGAAGGGCGCCAAATGACGCAAACGGAGCTTGCGGAGAGACTTGGATTAACTCACAAAACAGTCAATGAAATTATACGGGGGAAGGCATCTCTTACGCACGATACAGCATTGGCTCTTGAAACAGTCTTGGGTGTCCCCGCAAGTTTTTGGAACGCATATGAAATGACCTATCGAGAATCGCTCGCTCGTAAAGAGGGAGCACAAAGGCTTGTCGAGTCTGCTACTTGGCTTGACACACTTCCTTGGAAAAAGGCGGTGAAAAAGGGCTGGATTCAATCAAAATCCTCCCAGCAAGAGCAGATGATCGAGCTTCTTCGCTTTTTTGGTGTCGCCTCACCAAAGCAATACGACGATATGTACGGCAACCTAGCGATCCAGTGGAAACGCTCACCGAAAAGCCTCGCTGACCCTGGCGCTGCTTCATTCTGGTTACGGCGCGGGGAGTTAGAGGCTATAGACCTCATACAAAAGCCAGGAATAGTGTGGAATGACTACGACCCACGAAAGTTTGAGCAGTGTTTATCGCAAATCAGAAATCTGATGCGAGATAGGGAGCCTTTGTCTTTTGTCCCTCAGTTGCAGAAGCTATGTGCTCTAGCGGGAGTGGCTGTCGTTTTTCTGCCAGAATTAGAGGGAACTCGAGCGGGCGGCGCAACAAGATGGCTTTCCCCAACGCGGGCGATGATCCAGCTTAGTCTACGTTACAAGACGAATGACACTCTTTGGTTTTACTTCTTTCACGAAGCCGCGCATATTTTGAAGCACTCAAAGAAGCGGCTTTTTATCGAATGCGATGGGCAGGAGCGAGATGAGCAAGAGCGAGAGGCAGATGAGTTTGCCCAGAACACAATTATCCCCCTACGAGAATATTCTACATTGTTGCGCTTAGGGACGCCAACCAAAGCAGGTGTAGAAGCCTTTGCCGATAGAACCGGAATTGATCCAGGCATGGTTGTTGGACGGCTTCAATCAGAGAAGGTTATCCCATATAACTGGTTTAACGATTTGAAACAAAGGTATGAGTGGCACATAGAGACCGATGTAAAATAATGCCTATATGCGCTTTTCAGGCGCTAATGGAAAGCCCCCAGTCTACTTTGGGCTGACTAGACAACTACACCGAACTGCACGTCCAGCAAATATCACTCGGCTCAATTAAGCTTTCCGTTGCGGGCATCGCTAAAGTTATCACTGCTCTTGCCGACGTGTTTGATCCGATTAAGCGAGCCGATCGACGCGAGAACTTGCGACACAAACAAATAATGAATGTGGCGAAAGAGCAAGAGAAGGGCTGTAAGTTAGCGTTGAAGCAACTAAAAATCTCACAAGAGATATTGACGATGGAGACGAAATTCAGGCAGCGCTTGATAAATGCAGGTTACTCCGAAACCGAAGCCACAGCAGCATCGAAGCAACTCCTGTCTGAAGTAGCTGGCACCATGTGTTATCTTGAGAGTAGTAATATTGATGTCAAGCTCATCCCGCGAACACAAGAAAACAACCAGCCAGAGTAGACCGACCGGCAGCGTTGCCGCAACTTGCGCTGATAGACGGAAATAGTATCTGATAACGTCCTTTAGCGGATATTTCATGCGTGGCTGCTGCATGACCAGGTGAACAGCGCGTTCCACATAGCTGGTGAGGCAAGTGAAACTCTACCGATCGCAAACACCAACTGGTTTGAAGTAGGAATTACTTATCCACCTCGCTAATTGTTATCCGACTGGCTGGAGTGAACTACCTCCGGCAGTGCTGATGGAGGCGAAATTACACAATGGCGTTCAAAAAAGCCCAACCGCCCCAGGTGGTTCCGGATAGCCCTGAAAAAATACTTCTTGATTTACCCCGCCGGAAAATTCCAAGCGTTCTTTTTCATCAGGGGGAGGTAATCCGGGAGTACGTCACTCAGGCCCAGAAAGCCTCGTTTTTGGAACATGGGAAAGCGCAGCCAAAAAGCAAATAATAGAAATGCATAATTCGCACCTGGGCCTTACGTGACCCAAGTGGAACGCAGATGGCTGAGATTATGAAAGGTTTTTGCCTTGAAACTGGTGCAGATTGAACGACACCGTCAAAGCTGAATGCACCTCTCCCGTTAGCCTATCCCCTTTTGCCCTGCTTTTGCCCCACGCTCCACGCAAACTCTTGCAGGTAGGGACGCAGCTCATCACGGACGCGCCGGAATAAGGCCAGTTGTTCTCCTTACAAAGCGTCCAACGCCGCCAGATCGTCAAAACTGTGGTGCAGCCGCTCGACCACGCCGAAGAACACCGCGCTGGCTTCGCGGACATTGTCGCAGACCGTGATCATATGATCAAACCACATCCTTAAAACTCCTAAAACGCTTTTGGAGCGATGCCCGCTGTTTCATCCCTTATCTTTCGTATGGAAATGGCAGGAGGCCAGGAATGAGCGCAAGACATTCATCGCCCCGTCAAAATCAGGCTGAGCGCAGCGGCAACGAGCAGCGCCTCCACCAGCAAGGAGAATTTCTCTTTAGATAGCCGCTCGATGAATTTATTCCCCGTCCAAGAGCCGAGGATCATCGCGGCGCTTAGGCCCAAGTCCAGCGTCCACGTGCCTGCCGTTATCACCCCATATCTCCCGTACACGACCGTTTTAGTAACGTGCATCGCCGTTGCAGTGACGGCCCCGGTTGCGACATATGCCGTTGCAGGCAGGTTCAAGCCGAGGAACAGCCGATCTCCGTGTGTTGGTGGTCGGCCGCGCTGGGCGTTCCTCAGAAGCGCAGTGAGAGCCAGAGTGAAAGGCATGCCGCCAGAAAAATGAGTGGGGTGACGACAAGCCCAATTTTAAAAAACTCAATACCCTTCACATCCTCTCCCCGTTGCCGCGCACTGCTCAAGACGAGCATGGTCGCCAGCGACCCGACAATCGTCAGGTTCGGTCCGATGTTGCAGCCGAGGAGTGTGCCATAAAGGGCGGGCAAGGAGGCGTGCCCGCGTTCCAGCACGGAAAGTGCCAGCAACGCCATCGGGATGTTGTTGACGATATTCGCGCCAACGGCAGACGCAAACCCCGTCACCAGTACCTGAGCCAGTGGGGAGGAGCCGACTCGCATCAACCCCTGTACCGCCAGCGGTGCCAGCCCCAAGTTCTCTACCCCCCGCACCACGACGAACAGTCCGACAACGAATGGAAATAGCGACCAGGAGATGCTGTGCAGGAGACGCTTCGCCTCGATGCGCCTGCGCCATAACCCCAAGGGAAGGAGAACAGCACAGCCCGTCAGCGCGATCAGGTACGGTGGAACGTGCATCAGGGACCCAATGAAGTACCCGATCAGAATAGCCCCCAGCACGATTATCGCCCCACGAAAAAAGACCTGATCTGGCACCACGCTTGCGGGAGTAGGGAGCGCGGCGGGGGAAAAGTTAACCGTGAGCTCGTTTCGGAAGAGCCAGCGCAGAACAGCGTAGTTGACGGTCACAGCCACGATCTGTGGCAGCAGCATATGAAGGGCGAAAGACCCGAAGGAGAAGTGAAAATGGCTCTGAAACAGCAGGTTGGTCAAGTTGGAAATGGGCAGCAACAGGGAAGCGATGTTGGCGACGAACGCGCAGGCGATCAGAAATGGCGTGGGGCTGAGCTTCAGGCGGGATACGAAGGCCAAAACGATTGGCGTGAGGATGATCGCCGTTGTGTCCAGCGATAGGAACGCCGTGATAAG
>JAABUQ010009627.1_pt1 | contig 12999 bp, 9 predicted proteins | sample 5560001 | NCBI WGS metagenome assembly JAABUQ01 (sample SAMN10711888, study PRJNA513371) | rock metagenome | isolation source: Antarctica rocks | place: Antarctica: Victoria Land, Finger Mt nord | collected 2015-12-18 | reverse complement strand
CCCCGCCCCCCCCTTCTCCCCTTCCCCCTTCCCAAATACCCGAGCTCACCTCCCCTTCCCCTCCCCCTCCTCCTTCACCCCCCTCCCCACATCCCTAACCCTCTTCCCCCCCTCCTCAACCGTCTTCCCCGCGGCCGCTTTCGCCTCATCCCCCTTCTTCCCCGCCGCATCCTTGGCTTCTTCCGTCTTCTTCCCCGCTGCATCCTTCGCCCCCTCCCCCATCGAAGCGGCTTCATCGGGTATAGCGGAGGTGCGGTCATTACCCTCTGCGGCATTGTTGGCTGCGGAGGTTTTGGTGTCGTCGGCTTTTTTAGCTGCCTGCTCTGATTTCTGCGCGGTCTGGTCTTTACTCTCCTCGCTTTTCTTGGCGGCGGAGTCTTTACCCTCATCGGCTTTCTTAGCGGTGGCGTCTCTATCCTGCTGAGCCTGCTCCTTGGCGCCAGCGGACTTCTTGCCCGTCTGCTCTTTCGCCGCTTGGACCTTATCTTTGACATACTCGCCCGCGTCGTTTGCTGCATCCTTGACTTTCCCTGCTGCGTCTTGAGCGCCTTGCTGCGCTCGAGCTGGCAGGTCGCCCGTGGCGTCTTTGACTTTCTGGGAGGCATCCTGCGCAGTTTTGTTTGCTTTCTCGCCCATGCTTTTGAGCTCCTTTTGCGCCTTCTCGCCCACGTCCTTGGATTTCTGCTGCCCTTTCTCGCCTAGATCGCTCGCTGCTTTCTTGGCCTTGCTCTTTGCGTTCTCAAGCTCGGCTTTCAGTTCCGGGGGTGGGGAGGTGGTTCCGCCTTGGGTATCGCGCATGGCTTCTTTGATTTTCTGCTCAAGGGCTTCGACGGCGTCGTCGGCGGATTTCTTGATGTTCTCTTGGACGGTGGGTTTTGGAGGGTCTTGTTGGGCACGGTTGATGTAGGAGCGGCAGAAGAAGGTTCCGAATAGGTAGAGGAGGGGGAGCAGGTAAACGGCGTTGAGGATGATGGCAAAGACTTGGCCTGAGGTGTCCAGACAGTGGACTTTGCGCGGTGACATTTTGTAACGGATTTCTTCTTGGGCTTTTTCGACTTGGGAGTGATGAACGGCGTCGATGCCGAATGTTTCGCCTTGGTAGTTGCGAACGTTTTCGGCGAGACCTTCTTCGCCTGCTGCGCGGAGTGCGGCTTTCTTGAGCCAGTTACCGAAGCCAGCTGCTGATGCTGATGTGGCTAGGCTTGTTGCTGCTGCGGACGCTGCCGAGGATACTGTGGAGGCGGCGCTTGGGAGAGCGGTGGAGAGGTTGTGGACGAAGCGATATGGAGCATTGAATGGGATGTCGTATGCCAAGAAGAGGTGAGCCAGGGCGTAGGATGTTCCGAAGACTATTTGGAATATTTGAAGGAAGGTCAATGTCTTTTTCAGAGTTGGTGATACCTGGATGGTCAAGGCGGAAAGGGCGTAGTAGGTATACTGTACATAGTCAGTATTGGTTTGAGGCAGGATATAAGGGGCGGGTATTACCATCATTGTGTGGATACCCGAGTTCACAAAGGTAAACATCCAGATAGGAGGAGACATGTAACGAATTCCAGCCCACAGACAAAACATGGCACCAGTATGGTGGTATGTCTGCAGGAACGAACTCCTTTTTCCCTTTGCCAGAACAATAGCCGTATCCACAACCTCGTAGAACTTCGAAATGTAGAACAGCCACCCGTAGAAGGCGAGACCCTCGTTCCAGATCCTGCCTACATCGGTCGAATCCGGATTACCACCGGCGAGATTCATCGCCATGTCTGTGAAACCCCAGCTACCCGCAGTCTCATTATACGTCGCCGCACTGCCCAAGCCTCTCGGACCGTGGAGTTTACAGAGCGCATCGGCCGCACCAGCTAGACCGTATTCGCCATTCCATCCTGGCCATGATTTTCTGATCGCGTTGAACATGCCGAGGAAGGTCCATCCTGAGTACAGGGCCAGGAGAATATTGTGTGTGACGACGAAAATGTAGAAACCCAGAGACTTGCTGAAAGCCCACGGCTTGTGGTCTCTTTCTTTGTTGAGCCGATTGACATAGTGCACTGTTCCCGCGTAAATCACCGAGATGATGATGGGCCAGGCCACATGAAGCATGTCATTGTAGAGGTCGGCATTAATACTGAATGGACGCGCAAAGCTGCGGTCTGAGACGGGAGGGCTGAGGACTGGCGGGTTGTCGACGAGGTTGGTGAACTTCCAAATGGATGAAGGGGGGTGTGTGGGATAAACTGAGTAGGTCAAAGCCGTTTGAGAAGGATCGAGGAGCATCTTGACTTCTCCTGCTGCGCAATCAGTTCACGTCGATCCAAAGCTTTGAAAAATCGGCGCGTAGTGAGAGGGAAAGTGGACGAAGTGAGCTGGAGGATGTAGGCGATCTCATGTGTCGCAAGGCTTTCTAGGCCTTTGAGAATGCAGACTGGATAGACTGACCTCTTCCACAGCTCTAAGTCTTTGTCTCCCTTTGTAAGAAGGCAAAGAGTGCTGTTGGTGGAAAGATGGGCGCAAAGGATCAACGCGTTGATTCCAGACTCCAAATTCCAAGGAAGTGTGGCTGGTGAGGAAAAACACGTCATGGCTCCACGTCTCTCCAACCAGAAGCAAAAAGCACAAAAAAGCCCTGCAAAGTATCACTTGAATGTCCTTTGCATACTAGATATGATATAGTCTAAAGGGTTTCTTCAAATACTTGGACTCTTGACTTGATCCACTCTGTCTCTTAGACTCTGTGGACTGCGGGTGTAGCATGCTTGCGGATCTTTGATATGGGAGCACACGACACCCACCTCTGATTCAGAATGAGGATTAGCATTGGGGAACAACTCGCAACATTGGTCTAATTCCTGCATTGCTCGGCTTGAACTACAGTATCATCCGTTGACAGCAGCACCTAATTCACCCCAATCCCCAGTCTGCAGATACGAGAAGCCAAAAAGTATCCTGAAGAAGCCCACAAAGCCTGCAGCGTCCTGAACCGAGTTATCTCCTTCGACGTTCGTTCCCACCGGCCCTCTCTTTCTTTGAAACTGCCTCGAAACCCAACCCAAAATCAGGGCCTCAAAGATGAGCCCCGACCAAGGCCACGTGCAACCCAAACGTCTTCTATCACCCCATGAATCCATTCACCTCGCCCAGCCATCCGTTTCTACCCTCCGTATACTCCCCGAAAGTCCCAACCCTATGGCCTCCCCCTCCAATTCCTGTCGATTCCTTGTACCGTACTTCGCTCGATCCGCCAGTTCAATTTCCGTCCTCCTGTTCTCCCTTTCTCTCACACGATTGCTGGTTCCACGTGCCGGTCTCTGAGCCTTTTCGGCTACCTGTGCCGAATCAATCACAGTGTAGCCATTTAGAGGCCTTTCGTTCCTCCGGGTGGAATCCCGTTCTTGGTCCGGTGTACTGAGTATGATATCTGGTTTTTCAATTGGGTAGCCATTCTCCTGGAGTTGGGGCGCATTTGGACTTGAATTGCGCGGCGAAGACGCATGTTGTTGATAAGTAGGCACGGGCTCGGTAGGTTGGTAGGAGAACGGTCGCTCGTATCTTACTGCACGTAAGGGCGATGGATTCGGTTCCGTCGCACGTGGTACTGTAGCTTCTTCGACGATTATTGTTGGCAGACCCATCTCCGGTCCGTTACCAGTTTGCTCGTCGGCAGGCAACTGTGCGGGGGCAGGAGCGCCAGCGCCGTAGACTGACGGTGCGCGACTGCCAAGCCTACTTGTAAAAGGCAAATTCCGTAGATTATGCATGGTGTTGCGCGCAGTAGTTCGCTCTACACCGCCAGGCAAATCAATCTTGAATGTATGTTGTGTACTGGTTTGTGGGCTTGCAGCTTGCGTCTCCTCCTGCTGCAAAAGCAGACGTAGTAATTGTTGCCGTTGAAGCTCAGTTTCCGGGAGAAAGTCGGAGGTGGACTTGGACGAAACGAGTCGATGTGTAGCGTCGCGGACTCTAACCATATGCAATTTTCGAAGTGTGAGAAGAGCGGCGATTGTGTAACCAAGGATTGATATTGCTGCCAAAGCGACGGCAACACTGGCACCGTCCGTCCAGTTGGGAGTTCTACGGATGGATTTGTTGTATATAATATTGATCAGTCCAAGGATACTGGAAGTTATATGTGGAATATAGATGATGTCGAGGTGGAATAGCCATGATTTGGTGGTAAAGGAGATGGTGAATGAAAGTACGTAAGCGAGTACGATGAAAACGACGGCCGTAATCAGGGAGGTTTGGGTGGTAATTGTTACGTCGGGGCTGGACATGAAGGCAGTAGGGAAGATGAGGAAGCTTGTGAGCCGTCAGTATGGTTTCAGCAGTGAAGGTTGAGCAATGAATGCATACCCTGTCATCAGCATGATAGTGGAGAGCATTGCTCCCGCTCGGAAGGCGGAAGATGTATGGTCCTTCTCATTGTAGAGATCGATTAACGTCCGTCTCGGCCTCCAGGTAGGCAGCGTTGGAGGCATGATTCACTCGGCAGGAGTGATCTGTTGCTGGCCGCCAACTTGAGGTGTGATGTTTCGGTGGGATGTCATCGAGGACGTTAGATAGCATCAAAGCTCCGCAATTAAAGTATGGAGGGGGCTTTCGAGGAGGTAGACAGAGAGCCCAGGCCAAGGCCATTCACAAATGAAAATCGAGAGGATGTAATCTGAAACCGAACGAATGAGATTTATATGCGATGCACTTATGCGGGGTCCGCCTGACAACCGTGCACCACTTTAATCGAAGACCACTCAAGCCAGGAAAACAAGATCTACTGGAGATAATAGGAGATATTTGACTTACATTGCTGTCAAATTATCAAGCAGCAGTGCCGCCATCTTGCGGCTGGCATGTGTAAGCAGCAACCAAGTGAGGGTTCACGATGAGAGGAAACCTTGCTGTAGGGAGTGTGAGGCAAAGTAGAGCTGAAACAAGACGGCAGCACTGTAAGGCTCTCCTTTGTTTTGAGACATGGAGGGCCAGCCTTGGGATGATTATGTTAGTGAATGTACATGGAGGTGGATTTGTTGAAGATAATCACATGATATTTGGATCAGATGTATTGTCCGCGTCACAACTTCCATCTCTGCTCAGAGCTGGAAATCGATTTGAGCCATCTGATTGGTTGAATTGTTGATTACTAATACTGAAACGGTCGCGAAGCGAAGGTCGCCGAAAGAGTACCTAAGGTACCTTACTTAATCAGCCCCGTCGGCCAGTCAAATTTCATTCACGATTCAACCCGAAAACAGCAGACGTACATATACACCAAGACCATCGAGGCAACCCTTTAGCAGAGCAGCACTCAAGTATATGAAGCAACGTTTTGCGATGCCGCTATCCGATACCATCAACATACGATCAATCCCACAACAGCTACTTCACCCAATGAGCTCCAATGTCCGTGTCTGAAACCCACCTACCCATCTCGACTCAGTTTCCTACAATGTTTCTGCACTCCACCAAAAATATTGAGCCGTCAAGCGCCATATACGCCTCGGAGATTAACATGCTAGATATCTTCCACACTCATAGCGTAGGATTCGTCTCACAGTATCCATTCGAAAGGATACACCTCTGGCGTCCCGAACGACATCTTGAAAGCAACCATGTTCCAACTCCGAGCGTGGGTCAGAGGTGGAAATGCAACGCAAAATTGGGGTCCTGAAATCTCACTGTGCTGCCGACGTTGAACAATAGAGGCGTGTTGATGATTTGATAGTTCATAGAGAATAGTCCTCATCTCAGGGTGCTGTAGAATTTCGGAATTCAAGGATGTGATTTGTGGCTGGTTGAGAGAATGTATGCTTCTTCGTCGTCTTTATCAACAGCTCTCGTGTATTGTTTTGGATAGTTCCCCTGAGGCATGACGTATGACATCTGGGATATTTGGAAGAATCACGACTGCATAGAAGAGGTAATAGAGCGAGCAGGAGAGGACTGTGGTCGGGGGAAAGGGAGAGAGGCATGGTCCAAACTCTAGAGCAAATGATCTCACCCACCGACAGCGAAGAAGAAAATAGTGTTTGGGTGAACCAATTAAAATTAATAAAGGGTAGCAAATACATCTCTCAGCACCCCAGACCAATCAATGCATTCACAAAACCAAGGTATTTACAAGCCCCTTATCCGACAGGGGAATAAACGCCTCTTTTCGGTTCGCATGCTAACTCGGACCAGATGCTTCTCATCGCTGCATAAGTGCTTCAAAGGATTGCTCTACAGTGGGCCAACCTCGAAGACTGCTGGGCCTGCGGCCACGGTATCGTCGGTGACGGTAGTGTTGCAGCCTGTGAGTACGACATAGGTTTGGCCGCTGATGGGGGCGGTGCCTGTTGGTGCGGTGGGGACGGTGAGGGTGAAGCCTCCCGCGACGGCAGTGGCTCTGATAGACTTGTCAGTATGTTGTTGCTAGTATTTAATTTGCAGGCTTCAGCTTACGGAACAAAGACTGGGCCAGTGACGGTGATGAAAGCACCATAGATCTGGGAGGTGCCATCGGCTGCTTTGATGACATTGCCAGGCGTCAGCAGAGTAATTGTGCTGCCTGCAGTGATGTTGCCGTTCTTGGGGTCAGACACCAGCATGGGGAAGGCCTATGGTGGTGTTAATAACTCTGAAAAGCTAAGGCTGTGAAGCACGCAGGCCAATTACCTTGACTGGAAGCTTGACGTTGCTTGATGGGCAAGAAACAATGAATGGAGCGGCAAGAGTGTAGACCTCATTGAGAGAAAGGGGCACATCAAATGGCGCTGGGAATGGGCTCTCTCCGAGGGATGCCCGAATGTACGAGGAGTGACGCGACTCAACGGTCAAGATCGAGCCTGCAGCTGTGAGGTATGCAGCGCTCATGATATCGGCAGCTGCGCCCAGGTAGGCGCTGATACCGACACCCTCAAGAATCGAAGAGGTCATAACGAATGTTTTGGGGTCAGTGACACCGAAATCGTAGACGCACTCGGCGACGGGCTGAGCGCCAGCCTTGGTGAGAGCGGCGGTCAGGAAGCTGACATGAGTAGTCTCATCCGAGGAGATTTCCTTCAGGTTGCCGTAGAAGGTAGCATCGAACCCGGCTTTTGCGAAGTCGGCCTGGGTGTAGTTCGCGAGACCCTCACGGTAAAATTTGTCCTCCAAATGTTCCAGAGTGAGCGCATAGTTGAGGATGTCAGCGTCAGTGATCTGAGGAGCTGCCTGACGGATAATTTTCAAGCTGAAGTCTCTATGAGTCTCGCTCAAACCATTTGCTCTCTTCCTGGGCGACTCACCTGCTCATGGGGGCTGGAGCTGCAGCAGCGACGGCAGCCAAAGCTGCGATGGACAGTGTGACCTTCATAATTAAAGGTTAGGATGCTCCTACTGATGCTGGTATTCTAAGGAAGTCGGTAAGGGAGGGCGTTAATGTTGATGGAAGCTGTATGGTGTTTTTGAGAGTGGGAGAGGGTAGAGAAGGAAAGATTAAGGGAGGTGGGGATGGGTAAAGAAAAGAGAAGTTCGAAAACGGAAAGCAAGGATGTCGGGATCAGCAGAATAAAGCAGGGGCGACTGGGAGACTTTGCGTGCGCGCATCAAACGTTGAAGCACACCTGACATTTTTTTTGTTGACAAACTTGCTGCATGGAATGGGGACGGGAAATTGGAGATTCGATAGTATCAGTAGCTCAAGAATGTAAGGCAGAATTATAGCAGCTGTCATATGCACTAAGCCTGATTGAAACGAAAGACCCTGGCGCTTGACCCAATCGAGGACCCCAGATTCGAACGGATGCAAGAGTTCCCGTTAGAGGGCGGCAGAGTCAAGCCACACATCCTAATGTGGAAAGGGCCCATCGACCCTTACAGGCATATCCTTGTCGATCGAATCACATCAGTCCCCATGCGTAGTGGTACGGATCAGTTCTGACAAAGAAAAGGTAAAGACAAGCTGTTTGAAGTTGCAATTTGATTTTCTTACCTCATTTCCGCAGGATTGAGGGTCTCGACCTGCATCCGGGGGGGCGACTATCCGAGTAGGGCCAAACGCTGGTTCGTGTGATTGTCTCTCGCCGTTTGCATTCCGCAGCCCTGGATCTTATTGTTGCGGAAGTCGCTACGGGTCAAGCTCACTTGCCAGCTCTCCCTGTATTTTTCACTGTTCACTTCTTAACACATCTTCGCTTCAGTCACAACATAACAAACACATCTCTTTCGTTCAAGAAAGCAACTGGGCCTTTCCTTTGCATTATATCAGCTGCATCAATCCACTGCCTCCGCAACACTACCATTACCATGAAGGTTTTTCTTGCGGCACTTGCCTTTGGGGCTGTCGGCGCAAGCGCCCAGGTATGTTCAAGAAAGCTGGACAGCGTAGACTCGTACTGATTCGCATGCAGTCTACCGTTCTGGCTCCCTGCGGAACCTCATGCCCATCGGCAGCACCCGACAAGATGATTACTCGCACCGCACCATCCATGTCCGAAGGCACCCCGTGCCCGTCCTTGCTCGTCAGCAGCATTTCTGGCGCCGGCAACGGAACGAAGCCCATGATGACCGGAGCACCTTCGCCAACCTCCTTCCCAGGTGCAGCCAACCATGTTGCGGGATCTATGGGCGCTGTGGCCGTGGCCGCCATTGTTGCTATGTTGGTGTAAGCAGTATCGGAGGAGGGACTTGTGAAGAACCAGGGTAGAGATGCCTGGGGTGAAAGAAGCCGGTTGCGAAGGGCGGTGAAGGCGTCTGTACCTCTCTTTGCATTTCAGGAGTCATCGATTGGAAGGCTGGTTAGTACTAGTTCATCAAACTTGATGATGCTGGATCGCTATCAGCTCGTCTGTCAAGCATGTACATATCCTTGGGAAGTTGAGGCTTTTGGTGCTTTAAAACTTAATATCACTTGATCGAAGAGGTTCTTGTCTCCATGTTCATTCTTGGAATGCGTTTTCTCTACTTAGAAGTTTTTTCATTTACCTGGGTAAGGCATCGCATTTAGGGCAGCTTAAAATCGAGAACAGCGCGAACAGCAACGACTGGGAAGTGACAATCGTAGGAGAGAAGATTGAATTGCACGTATGAAAAGCATTGCGGAGCATCTTGCGTGACAGACCGATAAACCAAGCAAGACCCCAATCGCAGAGGTCAGGCATGAACTAGGCACGTGACAATACTCCCTGGTTTCTAATGGTCATGCAGGTGACGGATCTCTTGAATGAAATCAAGGCACAGCACTTACATGAAAGCGGTTCCTACACATTAAGTAGTGGATACTGTGGTACTTTGGGAAGAGTGAAGCAAATATGGTGTGTTGTACCTGAGATCCACAATCAACACTTTCTTCCAGTTTGATGAGCGTCATCCTTGCTTGCTCCGTTCTCAGAAATAGGAGACGCTGATCGATATTGCTCTATTTGGTCTTGAGGCATTCCGTTGAGGTCGAGGGTGTGTTGTAGTGAGTTCCTTGCAGAAGACGGCGTTGGCTGCGCGGAAGAGCCCTGAAAGGAACATTTTCTCAGCGCAGTTTTCACTCGGGCTCTCCCTACATCACAACAACGAGATGAGTACCTCTGAGTTCCACGCAATTGTTCGGATTGTCAAATTTATATCCATTCATGTTACCCTTCCATCACACAATGCCTAAAAAAAGATGATAGTGGCCCCTTAGCCCCAATCGGGCATGCTCGCACACCCTTGTTATCGTCTCGTTATCGGTACAATGTCTTCTCTTTTGCGATCCAACGGAATGTCAAAGACGGAATTGGTAAAGCCTATGTATCTCTGGCAAATAGTCGCCAGCGGTAAAAGTACGATCTTGTCACGTCAGCCGAAGGATCGTGTCAATGGTCACAATACCCGAAGATGTGCGCTTTGCCCCTGCATTGTCTGGTCTAAGTAAGAATCAATGTCCACGGGGATCGCAATACCAACGAGCCCACATCCCATCCGTGTCCCTAACGGGCAGGGAAAGATACCATATGTATTGCTTCAACGGCTTGTCGTAGTCCTCACTCTGGGCACCGAAGGGGAGCTTTCGTGAGTTTGCACACGATCACTTTTGCGCGACTGGGAGAAATTCTCCGTACACCTGAGTTGCAACGGAAATAACTCGTTCACGAAGTCTTCCCAAACGCAGGCTACGAAGTTTGGCGTGTACTAACCGGCATGGAAGCCTCGAATAACTGCTATACGCAGCCGGTCATTCACGTCACGATGCCGTCCTGATCGCAAGGGCATTTGCTATCGTAGGTGATGCTGGTTCCTGCCCTTCTCTAATATCCGGCATGAGTATAAGCTACCACCAGCAAAGGGAATCGTACTACTGGAGTATACATTTTGAGTCCTCCTGGAACTGATTACGAATCCCTGACACCCTCTTCTCCTTCAGCCGCTCAGATAAGCTTTAGTGAGTCAGTATGATTTCCACGATAGCTATTTCAGCACGGCCTGAGGGTCTGATTTTCCAAGTTGGCCATGGTAAGAACAACCCACGTCTCTGAAGTCACCATGTGCCTTCCCAACAACCACCTTACAGCCTGAATTAGCTTGAATAGTATCGCACGAGAAGGCAATGATCATCTTCTACTCACATGCTTCCTGCACATTCCACCAGCAACACATTCCCTCACATCCTTCTCGGCCATTATTGAAGTGTACTGGAGACCTTCAGATCCTTTGCATCATCGCAATCTTTACACACTCTCCTGATGCTGGCCATCTTGTCAAGCTGATCGCCTTCGATCCACTCTTATGACCTGACGACCTTGACGTTTCGTTCCTCGCAGCTTTCCTTCAACTTTTTGGTTAACTTGTCCTCTTTCCTTTTCCGACCAGAATTGCTATTCATTCGATACCTTGTCTAAGATGGGCAAACATAGAGACCTCCCGGGTCATCATTCGAAGCCGCTCAAAGCGAAACCCTGGCCCTCATTCTACCACTATGTGATACTCTGCATAGCGACAATTCCAGGAGCTCAACCCTTACACCACATGAAACGTGCCCCTTTGGGATATGTCAGCCAACGGGACGCTTCGAAACCTTTGGTCATCTCGAATCTCTGTACTGAGACCATATATCCCGGGATAGCAACTCAATCTGGTAGTGCTCCATCAACCGGAGGATTCAAATTAGACCATGGGCAAACCGAAAAATTGACAGTGGGCGCGGACTGGCAAGGCCGAGTGTGGGGCAGGACCAATTGCAGCTTCAACAGTGATGGCACCGGCCCGAGCAATAATGGGGGGAACAATGGTGGAGGAGCCGCTTGTTCGACAGGCGATTGCAATGGCATTGTGGATTGCAAGTTCGCCGTAAGCATCTCTGCATTGGCCAATTCGCCGGTTAACGGCTAAGCGGTAACAGGGTAATCCTCCAGCAAGCCTCGCAGAGTTCACACTCGCATCCTCCAGCGGCCAGACCTTCTACGACATATCCCTAGTAGACGGCTACAACCTCCCAATGGCCATCGTCTCCCTCTACCCCCAATCCGGCAACTCCTCCCTCCAATCAATCCCTCCAAACCTTACCAATCCCATCTGCATCGGCACCGCCGCGCTCCTTGCCTCTCAAGGCTCGACAGCCGGTGCCCTCTCCGGCACCAACAGCTCCTTCGCTATACCACTCGAACAGAGCCAAACCCAGTCCAGCGTGCAAACATGGTGTCCCTGGGACTTACAGCTCAGCATACCGTCCAAGCCTTCTAACGGTATCTACGCTTACCCGGACACCACTATCCAACGCTCCACCTTCCAACCCTGCTACTCTGCGTGCGCGAAGTATAACAAACATTCCGATTGCTGCAGTGGAAGCTACGATAGCCCTAGTGCTTGCAAGCCTAGCACTTATAGTCAGGACGCGAAGAAAGTTTGTCCTGATGCTTATAGCTATGGTATGCATTTCCCCTCCTTCCTGGCCGAAATGGCCCCCATCACAGTACTTTGGCTAATGCACGATAGCATTCGACGACCAAACCTCAACGTTCATCATCCCCTCTGGCGGAGGCTTTGAAGTCATCTTCTGTCCTTCGGGCCGGTCGTCCAATATCATCAATACGTCGAAGAGCAAGCTTACGCAGCTGGCGCAGACGGGGCATGTTTCCGAGGAATTGTTGGCGGATCAGTACCAAGGGTGAGGTCTGAGAAGAGGGTTTCTTATGTGTGTATAGGAGAGTGACGAGGGGGCAGTCTACTATGGGACAGGCTGTGATGGGATTCTAGCGTCTGTCACGATCAAGCTTGACCCTCATGAGGCCTTTCCTGATGGGTTTTTCCTAGCGGGTCGACCAAGTCGCACCATCATGACGGCTTTTAGATTGGTAGTGAGAGGTTCGCGGGCAAAGAAGGGGCACAAGGGCCAAGCGCAGGACGCTTGCTTTCGAGCGATCTATGTTTGCTGCCAGCTGTTTCTTCTCTATTCCTACAAAGCAATCATGCCACAAGGCCTATACACAAACCCTTGCAAATGTTCCAGAATCCAAGCCCCTTCCTCTCACCAATATGTAAAACGTACACAACACAACCCTCAAAGCTTGCTCTGCCCCTCCTCAGTATCCTGCTTCAACCGCACCAGTCCCTATATCACAATCAGCTAACACATCCAGCATCCCTTCCCCAACATCTCCTAGAACCTCTCCCCACATAAAAAGAACAGCCGCGAAAACGTATAAAAAAAGACTCACCTCCTGCACACAACTCGCAACCAACACCCCCTCCCGATTCCACATCCGCTGCACCACCAACCCCCTCCCGGCCCCGCTCCACGGGCTCTCCATCTCAGAACACAACCACTGATCCGCCCGCACCGCCCTCGGCGCGTGGAAGTATATCGTGTGGTCCAGACTCACCATCATGCCGACGCGGGGTCTGGGCACGGGGAAGATAAGGGGGGGGTGGTTATCTGCTTGTTCGAGGAGGGCGACGTGGCGCATGTAGTCGTTTGCTGTTGGTGCTGTGGGTTTGGATGTCGAAGGGGTTTTTGGTGTGGTGGTGGGGGGAGAAGAGGTGGTGGGGAGGGGGGGGGGTTGGGGGAGGTGCTGCGCG
>JAABUQ010009626.1_pt1 | contig 13000 bp, 11 predicted proteins | sample 5560001 | NCBI WGS metagenome assembly JAABUQ01 (sample SAMN10711888, study PRJNA513371) | rock metagenome | isolation source: Antarctica rocks | place: Antarctica: Victoria Land, Finger Mt nord | collected 2015-12-18 | reverse complement strand
TGCTACCACCCTTTATCTTGGGTGAGTCGCCCCGCTGCGAGTGCTAGCATGCGCACGCGTGCTAGCATCATCCCGCGTGAGGGCGCGCCGCCGCGTGGATCGTGGCCCCGGAACGTGATCGCCCTGCCTGCGTGCACGGCCCCCGTGGCCCCCTCTCGCCTAGCATGCATCGCTGCCCCACTCCGTGCATGCGCATGCACGTTTCACACAGAGAATCCCGCGTGTGCATGCACTCTTTATCTTGGGTGAGTCGGTCCCCTGCATGCACCCGCACCCACCTGCTGCGGCCAAGGCAGTCGGCGCCGGGGCGAAGCGCCGGCCGGTGGGGAGGGACGATAGGGCAAGGGAGAGGGAGCCGGCTAGACGGGCCAGAGCGGCACCGGTCATGACGAGAACCTACCCTCTCCATCCCAGCCTGATAGAATACCCCTCAATGGCACCGACACGCCGGCACATCGAGAGGAGACCGTTCATGCGTCCACGCCGTCTGTTGCTCACCTGTCTGTTCCCCCTGCTTGGCCTGCTGCTGGCCGGCTGCGGTGATCCCGCCGCCGCCCCGGCGCCGCCCACGGCCACGCCCGTCCCCGCGACCGTCACGGCCGCGGCCGTCCCCCCGACCGTCACGGCCGCTCCTGTGCCCACGGTCGTGCCCACGAACACGACACCGCCGCAACCACCCACGGACACACCCGTCCCCGCGCCCACGAACACCCCCACGCCCATCCCCACCGCCACCCCCGTCCCACTCGATGTCATGACTCACACCGTTCCCTTCATCGACGAAGGGAGCGGCAGCGGCGGCCTCACTGTGGCCAGTGCCGTCCATCATCATGTCGCCACGCTCGTGGGGAGCACCATGCGTCTCGTCGATACAACGAGAGGCACGGTCCAGGGGCCGATCACGGTCACAACCGACACCCTCAATACCAATAACCAGGGCTCGACCAACGTCGCGCTGCTCGCTGATGACACCCACGCGCGCGCGGACGTGCTGATCGACGGCGAGAACGTCACCACCGCGACGCTGACCACCATCGACTTGGACAGCGGCCGCCTCCTGCGCCGCCGCATCCTGCGCCAACTCCCCTTGGCGAACATTTACACGGCGGTCACTGTCCCTGCCACGGGAGACCTCGTCGTTGAGTTGAACGACGTGTACAGCATCTCCGGCGAGACCCCTGCCCGGTTGATCCACCTCTCGTCCGATGGATCCGTGCGCCGCACGCGCCTACTCGGCGATATAAGCACCGAAGGCGCCCTCACCCTCGACGCGCCGGCCGGCCTCGTCCTGCTCTCGGTCACGGGGATCGACACGGCCACCGTCACGGCGTACAACCTGCGCACGCTGACCCCGACCTGGAGCACTAGCCTCCCCTACAAACCGGCCACCACGGTGGTCGATCCGGCGCGCGGCCGCCTCTGGCTCCTGGCCCCGGGCGGCCGCGTGACCATCGCCGACATCCGCTCCGGTCAGACCGTGGCCACGTGCGATCCCAACTACAGCAAGCCCGCCGTGTGGGACGGGACTAACGACCTGGTGGTGGACCCGCGCACTGGGCTGGGGTACACCTCGTGGACGGGCGGCGCCGATTACTCCAGCACCCATACCGCCATCGACGTCATCGACCCGGCGCGCCACACCCGCACGATCCTCACCCCCGATGGGGGAGTCCTCGCCCTGGCCACGGTCACCACGGATCGGCTCATCGGCCTGGACTCCGCCAACGATCTGGTCCTGCGCTCCACCCGCGACGGCCACGCGCTCGCCGTCGTCGCGCCGGGCGCGAGCTTCACCGACAACATCAGCCCCCTGTCCGGGTCCACCGTGAAATACCTCACTCTCGCCCAGGACGGCCCGACGATCACAATCGCCCGCGCGCAGAACGTGCCGTACCAGAACACCATCACCGGAGCCTCCACCGCGTCGGGTGTCGTCGCGCTCACGCTCCATGATCGGCCGTAAACGGCCAGGGAGAAAGCCATGAACGCATCCCATATCCAACGCATCGCGATTGTGGGAGCCGGTGCCATGGGGCAGGGCATCGCGCAAGACTTCGCCACTCATGACTATGAGGTATCCCTATGTATGTATGGGCCTAGAAAGTTCTCTGTCGTACATGTGTGTGTGTGAGGGTGCCCCGGGAGCGCCAGCCCAGCGCCCCCAAGGCTCCATCACATGTACGATGGCGCGGACGAGCTGGATCAGTGGTTTCCACCCATCGACCGACTCATCAAAGGTGCCGTCGCAGGTCTTACAGCAGTAATACCGCGTCTTTTAGCTCGGATACCAATGTTACCTGCGTCGGCCCGTCGACGCGTCTCTTGTCGGAACGGGTCTCCATAGTGCAAAATACGTTGGACGGATCACGCGCACGGCTCTCTTAGCTGTGGAACTGGACACGGCTACCAATAGCATCCCTCATACAGCCCGTCCTTGTCATCCAACTCGTCCCGTTCCGCGCTTTGATGGGTTTGTGCCGGGCGTGTCTCGGGTGCGTCCCCAAGTAGGGGGCATGGGGAGAAAGCGCATGCCCCGTGCATCTCGCCCAGCCGTAATATCATGCGTGCTAACGAAGATGGAGTGCAGTTGACATGACGTATAGGAGGCGACTGAGGAATGGTACTTGATCGTTTTGACCTCCTCACAGCCACAACCTCACTTCCCCTTGATAATGAGGGCATATTGGACTTCACTTCCGCCGTGTTCGATGCAGTAACCGGCCCGCACACAGGCAAGCATCGGTGGCGCGCTGTCACGTACCTATGCCTCCTGTCCGCAGTTCAGCATGAAGCTCTGGTACATCCCGGCGCAACTCTCGGCGACCTGGCCCACACCCTCAATAGTCGCTCGCTACCCGAACTGCGCGCCCTATGGTCCACGTCGCCAAGGCGGGCGGTACATATGCACTTGCTACAGGGCAGGACCGATGAGCAGTTGGATCGCGATGCGGGCGACATCGAGTCCGAACTGCGTTTTGCCACATCACCTTACCTGGACTCATTCGTATCTCTAACGCGACACCATCCTGTTATACCAACCCGCCTCTTCCAGTTTTCCTTCGAGGCCACCGATACCTACGAGCTAACCGTCGCGATCGAGACGGGCGTCGGCATGATGATAGGGGAATGCGGCCCGGTGGGTCGGGCGTATGCTGGGGTAGGCTTGCATCCGGACAAGATTATCACGGTCCTGGAGCGCGTGACGGAGACCGGATGGCGTCTCTGGGGTGGTACCGTCAAGCCGCTAGCGGACACGGATTGGGATGAGGTAGCTGCTCTCCACATGCGCGCGCGCACTACCGTGGCGAGTATATCCAGCGAGTGGACAGAGACTGACCTCTACGCTCATCGGATTAGTCAAACGCGCGACTCAGGTCCTCCAGCCCCTTAAAGTGAAGGATTGTACGCGACCGATGATGTCTTGGATCACCCTCGGACCCTCGGCCATTCAACCCGTCGTTGCGGAGGACCGGCTGATGTCTGAGCGAGCTTGAAGCGAGGCCACGGCTGCCTCCGCGAGCCGCAGCACGTCGTCCGATGGCTCAACCCCATAGTCGTTGAGCAGGCGGGACCGATATCTGTGATGTTCCTCGACCGCATCTTTGGCCTTGCCCGCATCGATCAGGAGTTGCATTAGCGCCGCGCAGAGAAAATCCTCGGTTGGCTCACGCACGCTGGCCGCGCGCGCAACGGAGATAGCGTCCTCTACGCGATTGGCCTGTCGATAGAGCTCGATCAGGACAGACACGACCTGCCGGGCTTGCCGAGCCGCGTGTTCACGCTCAATCGTGCACCAAAAGCTGTCGCACCACTCCAGGTATCCCCCATCACCGTACAATGCCAGCGCCCGCTCGGCCGCAACCAGGCGCTCGGCCCCTCCTTGCCGGCCGAGCGCCACCTCACATGCTCTATCGAAGTGCCAACCGGCGTCGTCAATCACGCAGCGCAGGACGTATTCGCCCCCCTTTGGCCCCCAAGCGTCAACGCCGAGGACCCGCCGCAGGTGCCGGCCCGCGTCCCAGAATAAAGCGAGTGGCGCTTCGTCATCCCACAGCGCGGCGAGGATCTCGCCGCGCTTGACGGGCCGGCCGCTATGCGCGGCCCAGAAGAGGAGTTCGCGCGCCTTGGGAGGAAACACGGACCCATCTATCTCGTCGCCATCGAGGAGCAGCCAGCCTTTCCCGAACGGCGAGACCGATAGCGTCGGCGCCACCAGCGGGGATGGCACGGCTGCGTCCGGATACGACGAGCTTACCACGCGCAGGGCTACTTTGACCTTCGGGTCGCCGCTCAGCCGTTCTAACAGATCGCGCGTATCGCGCCGCAGGCGTCGTAAGGCGCGGTGTTGCGCGAAGACGCGCCGGGCAAACCGCGTGATCGGCCGCAGGTACTCCTCCGCAGCCGGAGGAACCACAAGGTCACTCAAGCGATTGAGCGTTTCCTCGACATCGCGGACAGCACCGATGGCGAGCAACGCCTCGGCCCGCAAGAGGCACGCGCGCGCCGCGTGATGGGGATGGTTGAGGTCGCTCAGGGCGACAGAGGCGCGCTCAAGGAGTTGCGCGGCCCGCGCATGGGTATTCGACCGCAGCGCCAGCAAGCCGTCGAGGAAGAGGAGGAGGGCTTTGTCCGCGGGCGTGGCCGCGCGCGGCTCGGCGTCATCGAGCAGGCGACGCGCGGCGCTGCGATCCCGCCGCCAGAGAGCGATGGCGATGCGCGTGCGCAACACATCGTTCAGTGTATCGGCGCTATCCAGGCGCTCGGCCAGCGCCTCCGCCTCCCCGGACAGCCGTTCGGCCTCCGCAAGATCACCAGCATCGAGGCAAACCCTGGCCAGCGTCGACATCGCCCAGCATTCGATGTATGGGTGCCTGCCGCGGGCAAGGTCGCACGCCTTCCCGGCCTGCTCTCGGGCCACGTCCAACTCCCCTGTCAGCAGGCACAACAGCGCGCGGCTGTTGTGGATGTTGGCGGCCATTGGTGCGGTCTCCGGCAACGCATGGCACAGTGCCCGCGCGCGTTGGAGCAGGTTGGCCGCGTCACGCGTTTGGCCGGTCCCGATGAGTTGCGTGGCCCAGTTAAAAAGCACGCGCGCCTGGCCTGAGTCGTCGCCCTCCCGCTCCTGGAACGTGAGCGCCGCCGCCAGGTCCGCGCGGCCATCGAACGGGTGGCCGCGCCGCAGGTGGGCTGTGCCCCGCATCTCGCGCAGATAGTTGACCGCTCTCTCCTGCCCAATCCGCTGCGCGACAGCGATCGCCGCGTCGGTGGACCGGATGGCCTCATCGTCACGAACCGCGTACACCAGTGCCTGCACACGCAATAGCGCCGCGCTCAGCCACTCCTCGTCGTCGCCCGCCGCCGCCATCCCCTTGTCCGCGAGGTCAAGCGCCTCGGCGTACTCAGCGCGCTGGATGCGCGCATAACCTGACAAGACCAGCAGGGGAGGGGTATGGTACGCTGGCGGCAGCATCTCCACGTAAGCCAGGATGCTGCCACCAAGGCCCCGCTCCCACAACTCCCTGCGTTCACGCTCCAGCATCGCGGTTAGCCCCTCCCAATCCTCAATTTGCGCCAGGAGTCCGAGCCCGCGCGGCACGTCCCCCCGCATCGTCCACCAGGTCGCTGCCGCGCGGCGTATCTCAAACAACAACGCGGGTTGTGTCGCTTTCAGCGCGCCGACCAGATACTCGGCGAAGAGGTCATGGTACCGATAGATATCCTCGGTCTGGTCCAAAAACAACCCGCGCGCCGCGATGTCGGCATATAGGCGCGCGCTATCGTCGCGCCCGAGGATGGCGTCGGCCTGCTCCGCCGTGGCCTGGCCGAGGGCCGCGCTGTGCAACAGGAAAGCGCGCATAGTCTCGGGTAGGGCTGCCACGATCTCGTCGCCGAGATGCCCCATCAGGGCATCCGCTCGGGCGCGCAGGAGAAGCGGCCCGGTCGGAGCTGTCCGCGCCAGGAGGAGGAGGCCAGCAGCCCACCCCCCGCTGCGACGCACCAGCGGCGCCACCGCGCCCGCCTCGAGTCCATGGACGCTCAAGAGGTCCTCGGCCTCGTCGACGTCGAACTGCAGGTCCTCTCGCCCGATGCCGGCGACCTTATCGAACGCGGCATGAGCGGCGAAGCCAAACGGGGGGACCGAGCGCGAGAGGATGATGGGGGTCAGCGACGGGGGGCGTAAGTACAGGATATGGTCCAACAGGGCCAGGGCCGCAGGCAGGCTCGCGAGATGGTGGAAGTCGTCCAGCACCAGCGCCAGCGGCCGGTCAGCAAGCGCGGCGAACAGGGCGTTGATGGCGGCTACCTCGGGGTCCCCATTCTCCAAGGAGGCGAGAGCCCCCGTCGTCGTACCTGGCGCTACTCGCTCGACGGACGCGCAAATGCCCGCTACCAAGCGGCGCGTGTCCCGATCCGCGACATCTATCGCGTACCACGCCACCGATATTGACGCCTGCCCCGCCCAGTCGGTGAGCAGCATCGTCTTGCCGGACCCGCCTGGCGCCATTACAAACATCACCTGGCCGGAATCTACGACGTTGTTGAGCGCGGTCACCAACCGCGTCCGCGTGACGAGCGCAGTGGGGCGAGGCGGACTGATCTTGGTCGCGGGCCACGCGGGTCTATCCGACATCGATACGTCCTGCCTACCTGTCCTTTAGCCTTTCATTCGACCTACTCAAGCGTCAATCCGTCTCAGGACCGTCTCAGTGGTGAAACGCTACCATACAGTTATCGGCTGGGGAAAAGCCATAACGCAGCCGAGGAGGAAGAAAGATGAGCACGCCAAACAACCCGTTCGGTCGTCATGCTGTTCGCCATCTGATCGTCGCCGGTACGTTCGCCCTGGGTTTCGTCGTCGCCACAAGTGGCGCTCAGACTGCTCGCCTCGCGACGGGCGGAGTCCAGGGGCCGGGACCCTTGCACGCAACGACGCCCGCGTCGCGCGTCGCGCAGATTCATACGCAGGCGGGCCACAGTCGACTTGCCGTTGGGGGCGTACAAGGACCCGGCCCTCTATTTGTTCGCTGATCATCTTGTTCGCTGATCATCATCAGCTACTGCTGTCTGCCCCTTGCCATCCACGACATCCGGCCGGTCAGGTTAGGATCGTTCGCGTCCTGGCCCCGTCACACCACCCTTATCGTAGCAGATCGCGCACCACTGCGCGGGAGGATAGAAATGCGCCCACACTATAAGTTGAATGAGGGCATCGAGAGGCTGATAGGAACGGCGCTCGTCGACGCCACGGTTCGCCGGACGCTCCTACGCGATCCACGACGGGCCGCGCTCGAGTTCGGGCTACCCATCACCGACGCGGCGATCGTGGCTGACATCCGCGCTACAGATCTACGGAGCTTTGCGCAAGCCGTGCTCCCGCGCCTTTACGATGAGTTTGTGTACGCCACGGTATCTCACCCAGTTGCCGGCTGAACATGCTGCACGACCCCACCCGATTGCCAGCCGAACGCAACCCTAGCGTCGAGCAGACAATTTGGGAGAGCGACATCGCGTTGTCACTCAGCCTGCAACAGATGCTCTCCGACGCCGCGCGCATCGGCCGCGGGGCGCGTCTCGTCCTGAGTGAGGCCAGCGGCCGCCAACTCGTCCTGGCGAGTCCCGCTGGCTTACGCTACCCCTGGCGCTCGTTAGTTGCAAAGGTTCTTGAGCACGGCACTGTCGAGGCCCAATCAGGCATCGTAGCGGTGCCTGTTCTGGCGTCGCGAGATATGCGCGGGGCTCTGTTGCTCTACCACCATCCGCATGTCGATGTGGCCACCACGGAGACGGTTGCGCTGGCCCTAGCGGCACGTGTAGAGGTGGAAATGGCCGCGTCGATGGTGCGCTTGTCGTCGACCAGCGGCTACGTCGACGGGCTGGCGCAGATGCTCGCTGCCTACGACCCGGACACGGCTCGGCACAGCAAGGCTGTCCGCCGCCTCGCCCGCGCTATCGGCCAAGCCGCGCGCCTCTCGTCGTCTCAACTGCTGGAACTGGAGTGGGCTGCGGCGCTGCACGACGTGGGCAAGGTTTCTGTTCCCCTAGCCGTGCTGCACAAAACCGGCCCACTGACCGCGCTCGAGTGGGGGCTGATGCGTCAGCACCCCACTATCGGAGAGCGGATCGTGCGTCCCGTCCCCAGCCTCGCGGCGGTCGCCCTCGCCATCCGCCACCACCACGAGCGGTGGGATGGCGCCGGCTATCCTGATCGTCTGGCCGGCGAGTCCATCCCTCTCACGTCCCGCTTGGTCGGCATGGTTGACGCCTACGAGACGATGCGCGCGGGGCGCCCCTACCGTGCCCCCTTTAGCCGCGACGAGGCCATCCGAGAGCTGGAGGGCGTCGTCGGACGCCAGTTCGACCCGGCGATCCTCGATCTCCTCCCCGTTCTCCACATCTGCGACCGCAATCTCTAAAGTTGCCCTTCCGCGATCTATCGGGGAGGCAAGGGATTTATGACGGTACCGCACCATGTATGACGACACACATCGCGTATCGCCTATGGCATGTGCTGCCCGGGTCTCACAGCGGTTGGTAGGAACCGAGTAGCCGCGCTACTTAGCGATTATCGGCTTGTAGTCGTGCCACCAAACGTCGGAGTTGTGGAGGTGGTTCCGCCTCGTACTCGTCGCGGAGCACCCTGGCGTACTCTCCGTATGCCGCGACAGCGTCGCTCACCCGCCTGGCGTCGATCAGACAGCGCACCAGGATATGCATCAATCCTTCATCAACCTCGCCACGATGCAGCGCGCGCCAACCGAGGTCGATAGCATCCTCCCGCCGCGCTACCTCGGAATATAGATGGCACAGCGCGACCGTTGTCAAGCGGGCCAGACGCGCCGCGTGCTCCCGGCCGTTTAGGGCCCACTCGCTATCGCACCACTCCAGATACCCGCCGTCGCCGTACAGCGCCAAGGCTTGCTCGGCCGCGGACAGGCGCTTTGGCACGGATGCGCCGCCCAATGCGACGGCGCATAAGTCCTCGAAGACCGTGCCCTCGAAGCGAACCGTGCAGTCGAGCTTGTAACTGCCGCGGCGGTCGGCACGCCACACCGTCTGGCCTAGCAACTGACGGATGCTGGTATTAGCCTGCCACAGCGCGTCCTCTCGTGTCGTGTCTATCATGCCATCCCAGACGCATGTGAAGATCTTATCACGACTGATCGTCTCCCCCCGATGGGCAAGATCGCCGGCTACGAACAGCACCGTTGCCGCCGCGCCGGGTAGCGACTGCGCGGCGATCTCCCGACCGCGGATGACAATGCTGCCGCAGCCGAAAGGTGACAATATCAGGTCCGGTTCAGGGAGAGGCGGAGGAGAATCGCGCAGCACGGATAGTGGGGGTAGCATCCCAGCGAGGTTATCCAGCAACTCCGCTGTATCCTTGCGCAAGCGTCCAAGCTCATGGCGCGCGGATAGGAGATCGCCAACCACCCGCGCGAGCGGCCGCAGGTAGCCGCCGCAGCCCAATGGCAGCACTAGATCGGCCAGCTTGTTCAGTTGGTCGGCTACGCGACGACGGTGCGTGTCGGCCGCGTCATGGAGGCTTGCCGCGTACAGAAGCAGCGCACACGCCGCGAGAGGAATATAGCCCATCGCTTCCAGTTCGTCCGCCACGCGAAGCAAATCGGCGGCTTGCACATGCTGTCCCTGCCTGTATGCAAGGAATCCGTTGAACAGGGCCAGCATAGCGTGTTCCCGACGCGTGCGAGACAGATCGGCTGTTGCCTCTAACAGCGCACCAGCAGCCGCGCTGTCCAGCGTTGGACGAAGCAGCGCGGCCCATAGCCGAGCGTACAGCGCATCTCGCATCGCTTTGCGCGACGACTGGCTGGCCGCCATGCCCAGCACTGCTCTGCCGTGATCTTCGGCGGCGGTCCAATCTCCCGCGTTGGCGCACATTTCCGCCAGCATCGCGGTCGCGTACGCGAGGTAAATAGATTGGCCAAGGTCGCTGATGACAGAGACGGAAAGCTCGGCCTGTCGTCGCGCCTCCTCGGGATTGCCGAGGAGCAACGCCTCGCTGGCGAGGTGCGAGTGCATCACACAAGCATCCGATCTCAATGGAACGGCATGACGCTTGGCCGCTCGCATCCACGCCTCCCTGTACTCGCGAGCGGCACCAACGTCGCCGGCCTCCCCGGCCAGAACCATCAAGTTGCTATACCCCCAGGCGCACTGCGGAGCGTCCGCGGACTCGAGCGCGACCGTGGCCGCACTAAACTCGTCGCGAGCGCCTCTGAGATCGCCGATGTGGTATAGGATGATCGCTCGGCTCTGGCGCACGATGTTGACCTGCCGCTCATCGGCCAGCCCGTTGGCCAACGTCAAGGCATTATCGGACACGCGCAGCGCCTCGTCGTACCGCTCGAGTATGAGCAGGGCCGACGACTGCTGACGCAAGCTCACCACCCGCTCGACATCGTCCCGCGCCACCGCGAGTGCACGTTCTGCCAAGTGCAAACCCGCTTCGGGCTCCAGTTTCTGGATGTTGATATAGGCCCCTACCGTCAGCAGCACTGCACTCTGGTGCTCCAGTGGCAAGGAATCAATACACTCCAGCGCGAGAGACCAATATCCTTCCCTCGTCAGCATGCGGTGCGTCCGCTCCAGCAGATTTCGCAACTCCAGCCAAGCGCGCGCGCAGCTGAGCACGTTGAGTGCGCGCGGGAGGTCGCCGTGATCGGCCCAGTGGGCGGCGGCAGACTGTTGGATGTCCCGCCAGCGGTCCGGGGCGACGGCAACAAGATCCGCAACCAACCGCTCAGCGATCAGGTCGTGATACCGATACACGCCGCTTGCTTGATCGTGCTCCATCATCAAGCCGGACAAGCCCACCTCCGCGTACCGGGACGCACTATCGGAACGACCGAGGATCGCATCGACTTCGGCCACCGACGCGGGGCCAATGGCCGCGCTTTCGCGCGCGAACGTCTGGGCAGCGTCCGGCATCGACCGTAGAAGTTCATCGACTAGGTACTGGGTTGCTGCTTCAAGGCCCGGCTTCAGGAACTGCAGATTGCCGCTGTTGCGCGCGCCCAGGAGAATGCCCGCGGCCCAGCCGCCCATCCGCCTAACGATAGGCGCCGCCGCGACATCCAAGCCATGAGCCGTGAGCAACTCCGCGGCTTCGCCGACATCGAAGCTCAGCGCGCTATCTTCAACCCCCTCTAATTGACCCGCCGCTACCAAGGCGAGATGCCGGATTACGGGGATCGACCGCGAGATGAGGACGATTGCGCAATTGCGAGAGCGATGGCGGACGAGTTGATCCCACAGCGCCGCTGCTTCAGGTGCCTCGTCGAGGTGATGCACATCGTCGATGACGAGCGCGAAGGGTTTATGCTCTTGTTCCTGGTTCGCCAGGAGGGCGCTCAGCGCGGCCAACTCCGTGGCCCCGTCGTTCAGCCTGTTGAGCGCCTCGCGTGCGCAGCCCGGCGCAACCCGATCCACCGCGGCGCACAGACCCGTGATGAAGTAGCGCAGGTCGCGATCCACAGGATCGCAGGAATACCAGGCCACGGCGCGTTGGGTGTGCAGCGCCCAATGGGCAACGGCTGAGGTTTTACCCGATCCTCCCAGAGCGACGATCAGGAGAATCTGGCCACGCCCGGCAACGCGCTCAAGTTGCACCTGCACGCGGGGACGCGACACGAGCGGGCGATCGCGCGCGGGCACACTAATTTTCGCCTCGGGCCAGCGGCTGGTGAGATGTGTGCTACTCACAACAAGAACCCTCCCGCCTCTCGTTCCTAACCTTTGCACGCTAGCGCATAGCGTGACACTCTTTCCATTAATGGTAACAGGTGGTAGGTGACATAACCACCACCCATGCGGCCTATACGACCCACCTCCTGCGGGACAACAGACAACAGAAGTGACCTCCAATCTGACCGGCGCGCTGCCAGACGAGCCTACAGATCACTAACAGCCTGCCAAAAATGGCTGCGGGCCTGCCAAAACCGGTCTGGAACGAGCCATGAGCCTGCCAAAAATGGCTGCGGGCCTGCCAAAACCGGTCTGGAACGAGCCATGAGCCTGCCAAAACAAGCTCGGGACTGACGAAGGATGGGGAAGGTACGATGGGCTATGCGGTCTGAATGAGCCCGTGTGGAAGGGCCGGCACTCGCCCGGCATCGCTCAGCACCACGGTGCCACCATGATTTTTGACGACGAGGACACCCATAGCTATCACCGCGCTCGACCCCTCTATCCGGTAGCGGCCTATGAGCGTCTTATCGGCGCCGCGACCATCGACGCCGTATTGCGCATCGCGCTCTTACACGAACCACAGGCGACGGCGCTTGCCTGTGGTCTGAACGATCAGCAGGCTAGTCTCGTCGCCGATATACAAGCCACTGATTTACGCCAGTTCGCGGCAGCCCTGCTGCAACGGCTCTATCCATCAACGACAGACGCAGAGTCTACCATACAGTCCACACTCTGTTCTCCCCACCGCGACCAGGAGAAGTAAGAAATGTCATTGCTAACCAAATGGACAGTGCGACGCCCGTCATGCGCACTAGCCAAGACTCCTACCCCTTCCCCAAAGCTACATATCATATCAAACATCCTGCGTTTGCCGGTTGCACACGACGTGGCGAACCAGGTTTCGGACAATGGGAAGGCTAGGACAAGCCTTCCCATCGTGACCACGGAGCAATTCGCTGCCTGGGAGGAGGTGAGCAATTATGGCGGCTGGTAACACATCCCTATCCAGGTCGTCCATCGCGTTGACCATCGTCACCACCGCGACACGCTCGATCCGACTCGTGTCCGGGCGCGGTCCCCCGGTGCTCCGGGAGGCGACAGCAGGCAGGCTTACCCGTGTCCCTCCCTCCGATCAGAGGCGCGCGGCCCTACCGTTCCACCAGTCGGCCGCGCGCCCAGGCCCCCGTCCGACACGTCAAACGACAGGCCCGGTTTCCCGCCGGGCAAGAATAGGTCCAGTTGGAGGACATCTCATCATGTTGCACGAGACCACCATCATCGTCACCAGCGC
>JAABUQ010009625.1_pt1 | contig 13001 bp, 8 predicted proteins | sample 5560001 | NCBI WGS metagenome assembly JAABUQ01 (sample SAMN10711888, study PRJNA513371) | rock metagenome | isolation source: Antarctica rocks | place: Antarctica: Victoria Land, Finger Mt nord | collected 2015-12-18 | reverse complement strand
CGATAGTCACGGCGGCTTGGGGAGCTTAGCTTCGTGCTGTATGGGTGGGGGCGTTTTCTTTACCGCAGGCCGGGGGCATTTACGTTACCGATGGCACTCCACCGGTCGTTGGGCGCGGACGCCGGCGCGTCGACTGGGCCTCGTCCAAGAGCGAGCTTTCGCTTCACGCGTTTGTGCACTTGCAAGTGCGCGCCGACATAGACGCGATAGATGCGCTTTCGATTATCGGTGAAGCCCTCGCGGCGCAGCACCGTTAGGCGCGGAAATCCGTAGCGTCGGTGATCAAGGGCAAGCGCGATCAGCCTCAGCCGCAACGGCTCATCAGCGCGGTCGCAAGAACGCGTGTGGAATAGCTTGCGATTGACGCCGAGCCAACGGCACGCCGGCCGCTCACCTGCTTCGAGCCGTTCGCGAACGGCCCGCACCGCTGCTCGTCGCTGTGCTTGCCTCAATAGTTTCCCTCGGCGACGATCTTGAGCGCCTCGATGTTCAAGGCTTGATCGGCGACGATGTTTTTAGTCGTCGGTTCTCTTCTTCGAGTTGTTTGAGTCGGATCAGATCGCTGGTTTCAAGGCCGCCGTATTTCGAACGCCACGAGTACAAGGTCGCCTCGCTGATGCCGTTCTTGCGGCACAGGTCGACGGCTTTCGTGCCCGTCTTGAGCTCCTTGAGAATCCCGACGATCTGCCCTTCGCTGAAACGTGACTTCCGCATGAGGTCTCCTTCGAGGCAACAGCCTCAGAGTCCACATATCGCCGGTGGCGTTTTACGGGATAGCGTCAATCTCATCATCCTCTGCATGCTCCGGGTCAGCGTACCAGTTAGCGTAGGCCAGCTGTATTTGGCCGTTATGTCATAAGTACACGTCGCCGCCTAGAATTGGAACATTAGCACGCGTCTCCGTGAGCATCGCGCGGCATTAGATCCTCTTGCGCTCAGCGCTGCAATTAAAGCCTAGACCGCGCCGCCATTCGCGCTCTACCATCGGCCCCTATCGTCAGGCGACCCGCTCGTGGCCGCGAAATAGGAAGGCTCTCCCCGCAATCGCGCTGGCGCGGGCCGCATTCGAACACCCGCGGTATGACTACGTATGGCGCGGCGGCCCGGGGTCGGGTAAGGTCCTCATTGGCTTGACACGGGCCGTCTCGTCATCAGGAATCCCGCAACATCGGGATCGAAGATCAGCGGTCGACCCGCTAGCAAACGCAGAGTCGTGTAGTAAAGATGTGCATATCGGTTATTTCGCATACGAACCTGTATGTTAGGTCCGGACGAGGTATGCGATTGCCTTACAACCTCGCCCATGCATCTTTCCTCATTGAATGACTCATCACAGTCGGAGCCTACAGAATATACCTTTGTACCCGGCGGAATAACGGGTTCCAGAAAAACTGCCTGGACGTATCCAGACCAGCCGGCTGAACTCTTAATTTTAACAAACAACCGTTTCCTTGTGTCGCCGGAAGCTAGAATCTCGCGCCGCCAACTCATCATGTGCACAATAGTCCCAGGCGCATACCGCAGACAATACGGACTTGAAAGATGAACGCTATAGTCTCGCCAAGCTTTAATAGAACTGCATACAGGTAGCAACCCCTTTGGACCTAAGAAAGCAGCCTGGCCCGGCCGTAGCTGCAGCCAGTTGGGTAGCGGCGCTGCATACACTTCGAGGGCGTTTAAACATACCGCCCATAACTTGTCAAACAACTGATTCGCGCGCTTTAGCATTGCATGATCTTGGGCGGCGCTTGTTGTTTCGGTTGCAACCTCTCTAGTCGATGCCATTTCGCTAATTTGCTTTGCCGTCACCGGTACCCGATCGATAATCTCGCGTGCCGAAAATTCGCCGTGTGGTGGATGTTGCGAGTAGAGCGTTCCGGAGCCCGTGTTGTGGTCCACGATCGCAATGGACATATGACCGAATCCCATCGCAGCGCTCGGATTAACAATTATGTACGGATCGTATCCCGACGGATCGGAAAACTCCACTGGATTATTCCGATTCCAGACAAAGGGCTTCTGTGACATGGGATCATGCACGTCGCCAGCATACGCGTCAGGGGTGGTGAACGATCCAAGCTCTGAATCGTAGGCCCGTAGGCCCTGAAAGACGTTGTAGCCGTCGGAGTACCCGTCCGCTCCGGGCTGGAAAAGAATCGAACCCTGACCGAACGGCGACCGATCACCGGTCGCAACGAGTGGTCCCAGCTGTGTATACGAAGCCGTCTGGCAACCGCCCAGATATCCACGATACTGCGCCCTCGAAATAACGAATCCGTCCCCAGCGGTTGTGGCGCACCCGTTGAGACTTCCGTCCGCGCCACGTTGCCAGAATGTCACGCCGGCATATTGCGCATTGCCCGGCGTGTAATCGGCCGAGGAATCAATTTTCAGGTCGTCCATGACGCCACTAGAATTCGTTGTATAGAGCAGCGTGTCGCCGTCCCAGTGCAAAGTCTCCAAACTTGGCGCCGGCGGCTTGACGTAACAAGGTTTCAAGCCAGAGTGCCCGGTCACCGATCCACCCATCTGCATTGGATGCCCCCATGGTCCCCATGCATACTGCAGGTCATAGTTCTGACAGTTGCCCGAAGGGGTCGGGAGCGTTACGCCGATCTGACTTATCGTATGGTCCTCGTTGTCAAAAGTACGATTATAGTCACCTTGTAAGGTGAGATCGCCGCTGCCGGCAGCATTATAAGCGTAGTACGTTGCACGAGAAGCCGCGTCGAATGCAAAATCTGTGGTAGCAGGGTTTTGACAGTACGGAAATCCAGAAGACGCACCGACCGTTGAAGTAGTAACAGACTGCACCGCATCAAAGTCGGTCTCGGCAGTCTTACAGGTGGTAGCGCCCCCTCCACGCGGATTGTATGCGAGCCCGTTAATGTACGCTGTGCCGGTTAACGCCGTCCAGAACGGGTCCAAGGCTTCATCCCTGACAGTGTACGACGAGAAACCACTCACGCCGTAAATTGTGGAAGACCCGTTAGTCGGATTTCCCTCCGCCTCGTATTGCGACACGGTAATTTCGCCGTAGGGATAGTCGATTCGACTCACACGCCCGTAGCCGTCATAGGAGTACACCGTCGGCAATTGCTTGATTGTTGCAGCGCCCGACTCACTTTGTTGGCTTGGGCGACCCGATGCCAGATACGTACGCGAAGTTGTGAAGCTAGCGCCCGGTGCCGTTACCGCCTCGGTCTGAAGCTTTCCGTCTGGTCGATATGAGTACGCGATCAAGGGGTTCCCGGATAGCGCTGTTGATTGCACGGAAAGTGACTGCCGCTCGCCAGATTGATAGTATGCATATCGGATGACGGTAGGGGACGTCAAAGCTGCCGACGTCGGCGGCGGTGCAGTAATGCTTTGAGAAGACGCCTGACGTTGTATCGCAGCGCGCCGTGCCCCTCTGGACGTCTTACGGCCCACAACGCCCGAGATTGTCGCGCGAACTACGTTTGTCGCCGCTCGAAATCGCCATGTTGCGGTTGAGGGCAAGCTGCGCGTATCTAAATTCCGCTGAGCGGGACTACTCGAGCCTGGTTCGGCGGAATACGTGAGGCGACCGTCCAGATCGTAGCCTCGCGTCCAAGTGCCGACGCCAGCCTGTGCTAGTGCGTTAACGCGCTTGTCTGCGTCGTAGGAGAATGCTTCATCCGCAGACTTCGCTAAGCCAGCGGGAGCCGTCAACGCCTTACTGCTGAGCAGGTTTCGCGCGTCGTATGCAAGGGAGCTACACTGTCCCACTTCGTTACAGTCGGCGCTCATTAATCCAAGTTGTCCATTCTCGTCATAGTTCGTGCCATGAGATATGACCGACTTTGAGGCGAGATCATACTTGAACCGCGACAGCGTTCTGTCAATGGCGTCGTATGCCGCACCCTTCGTATCAACAAACGTCGGCACTCCCGTTGCTTGCGGCGCGGTCTCCTTCCATGCTCCGGTGCGCCCTAGTAGCAGCTCTTCCGTTTTGAATAAGTTTCCGTAGGCTCGGTATGGCGCGCCGCCCGCAAACGTGTTAGTACCGCCGCCGGAAAGATCATATATATATCTCGTCTGCCAGGAGAATTGATAGTAATCACTCGGATCGACAGGTAGCGCAACTTCAACGAGACGATCGGCACCGTCATACCACTTCTGAGTAAGTCCCGCTTGGCAGAACGATGCGGTACACCCATAAACGTGGTATTCCGATGTCTCGTTGCCGTCTGCGTCGTAAAGGTAACTGGAGCCATAATTACCGGACGCTTCCTCAGGCGTCTGCCTTCTCGTTACATGACCATCAGGAGTGTAGGTAGTCCGTGTCACGATCGAAGATCCGCCTATGCTGGGCGTCTTTGAAGGGCAACCACCAAGAGAGGCATCGTCAGGATCCGCCTGCGCTATAACGCGATTCAGTCCATCGAAAGCCGCCGTCCACACACCGTTTCCTGTTCCGTAGCAAATTACGTTGCCGCGAAAATCGTAAATGTATGACTGTACATTTGTTCTTGTTGTGCCGTCCGCCTGCGCAATAGCATCACCCACGACTGATGTTGGCAGTCCGGCTTCAATGCCGCCCTGAGAGGTTGCGTCGTACGCGTAGACTTTCTTATAGCCAGTCGCCGTTGCTGCCGAAACAAGCTCGCCATTAGGTTCAGCGACGTTCTGGTGCGAATATTGCATTACGACGTTAGTAGGGCTTGAAGGCGTGCCTCTTTGAGGCTTACACGTGTTGGCTGCCGGCGGGGCGCCTTTACCGCCGGCGGGCCAATCTGCACTCATAGCGTGCGTTTGCACAGGATCGCAGTACGCTAAAATATTGTCAAAAGAATCGTACGAGTATAGACTCGTTGGACTGTACCCGTTCGTCGCTGGTTCCGCCATTGCGATCGTATTACCATGAGCATCGTACGCAAAGTACGTTGCGTTTCCTCGAGCGTCTACGTCGGTGAGCTGATTGTTCTCCGCATCCCAGCTGACACCAGATGTGAGCCACCGAGTCCCAGTGTAAGAACTATGTTGAGTGACGCGTCCTTGCGAATCGCTTGTCCACTCCGAGTGCCCGTCTGAGTCAGTAAGTGCACTTTGAGAGGGGGCGTTAATGTTTTCGCCCGAGTATGTCTTGGATCGCCACAGTTGGTTCCCAGTTGGCAATGTTGGCTGTAATAGCGTGTTATACCGATCATAAGGCGCAAAATTAACAATGCCAATGTCATTGACGGACCGAATTGCTCGCGCATCAGCCTGCACAACGAGATACAGCACTCCGCCCTCAGTCGGATTCCCCGGTGCGCTAAGCGAGGAAAGGACGAACCTTGGGCCAACGATAGAGTCAAGATAGTCACCAAGTATGTCTTTTGAATAAGAGTACGTTTCTGGCAGTAGATTGGGCGTCGGGGTGGTCGGCGTCACAAGCCCGTCACCCGGCTTATCGACCTCCGCCAGCAGTACGCCCGATGTGTCATACTTGTAGTTGACGACAGAGCCATCCGGCCGCGTAATAGTGGCAAGTTGAACATGTCCGCCCACTATCCCGAATGTTAGGAGGAGAGAATGGCCATCACTATGTGCCGCTGAGATGGATAGCAGGTTCTGAATCGAACTGGAGTCGTTCCGGATCCATGAATAAGAGAAGCCGACATAGTTATTGTGGTTTCTGCCAAAAATTTGGTAGATTCGCCCGCGGTATGCATCACCGATGCCTCCACTACATGTGCCTCCCGGAGGGGAAAAAAAGTAGTAAATAGTACCCGACTTTTTTTCCCAATAGTAGCCGCATCCGCCATCCGTACGAAGTGTTTCGTGTACGCCTGCAGTTTGTACCCATAGCCCGGATTTTGAACTAGTGTAGTCGTAGCGCGCTCCATCGATATCGTATACGCTTAAGATGTTCTGGCGTGAATTATATGCCATATGCGCGTCAAATGTGTTCGTCCAGTGATCGCCATAAATGGCAGCCACACTGCCGTCAGAATTGAGCGCGTCATGCGTACTTTGCATGTTATAGGTACGTCGAAACGCGAGATCGATACCACGTTCAGCAACGTTGACATCGTCCGATTGCACGAGTAGATTTCCGTTAGCGACGTTAACTAGATACTTGCCAACGCCGGGTATAACGCCCTCGTTAAACGTCCACCATGGATTAATGCCGGTTGTAGATTTACCAACGGAAACCGCGGCTAGATGTGGCGTGACCCTTTGTCCTCGTTCCGCTCGGGGCACGCCCGAAATGAGTCGCGGTTCGGCCGTTCGGCCGGTTCCACTGCGTATCACTTTCGTCACGGTCACTTGATCGTTGGCCGTAATAGCTCCGTTGGTTAGCATGACGTGCAAGCGTCCTTCGCTTCGCAATGTGAGGGGTCGCGCACCGCTGGGCGAATTTCTGCGGAGAAACGGGGCATACCGGGGACCGCTGAGCCGACCGTTTGCGACCGGTGCACCGTAGGAAAACTTTTGGAGCAACTAGGCCGCGAAGGTTTGGCATCCGCGGTCTCTCGGCCTTCGTTGGCGCGAGAATTAAATTGCGACTTTGCGATGCGTCAGGGGCTGCGCTTATAGCGACGCTATGCGGAATCGTCACCGACGACGCCATTATCGTCTCCTCACCCGGGGGGGTGTTTCTATCGGACCCGTTAGCGAATAATGACTGTATTGTAAACCCGAGCAAGATGGGCAGAAGAAGCAGCTGCTGCATAACTTTGTACCTGTGGAAAGCGATTAGCAATAGCGATCGCGTTAGCGTTCGTCGGCTTGAGCGAATTTCCGGATTATCGGTACGATATTCGAGACTAGACGTTGCACTAAGGGTTGACGAGCATCAGTACGTTTCTAACTATCCATTGCGGATCATGCGCCCAGGAACTTGGAAAGTCAATGGTTGTTTCTACGATTTGATGATTGGGATCGCGTTGGGGATGCCCTTTGCCATTCCGATATCTTACTAGCCCTGCGATACGCTGATATTCAGCTCTAATCGCCGTCGGAGCGTACCTCAATATTTGAGGCGCCCGACAGACGCGTGATCGTGCCCCGCAGCGTGGACCGTGTTTGTCAAGTCAATCAGCTTTCGCTGCACTTCGCCGACCGTGACGACGCCCATGTCGACCCAGTCCAACTGAAGTTGTTGACCCGGCTTGACGTAGAAGCGCGCTTCCGCCGTACCGATCGCACGCGGCCGTTGCGTTCGAACGTAGTCTTTTACGACGGTCCGGCCGCCGCCGTAGCCGCGAGCTTGCAATGGCAGAAGATCCGCTCGGTGGTCCATCGCGACGTCACCTCGCCGCGTAATCACGCCGCGATCAGCGCCTTGTATGGTTCGAGCTATATGCCTTTAGCACAGCGCCGCTTTCACACACTTTTCCGGGCTTTGCCCGCGATAACAGCTGGTAGAGGCAATATAAACTGGAACCGCTAGCGACTATTGAGATGCAAGCGCAAGCGGAATGTTGATCGAAGTTCTCGCTCCGATGGGCGTCGTTGCAGTGAGTACCATTGAAATATTTCCCTTTGTTGAGGCAATCCCAGCCGTGCTGAAATTGAAGGTCGATTGCCACTTCCCCGCTCCAGCGTTACCAAGCGAGACTTGAGCAGAGTCGGCCGAAACTCCGAACGATAAATTCGATACATTTGTCGTGGTGATAGCCGCTATAGACATCGGCTGTCCATTTTTGACGACGGAGGGCTGCACTTGTGCAAAAAATATCTGAGGTGGCTGGCTTGCGTCGGCATAATTGTTAGCTGGCGCGGACCCAAACGTATAGACATTCGTCTGTGCGAATGCACTAGGTTGAGGCGCCGGTCCCGGCAACGGGCTTGCAGTCGGCGGTTGAGCCGAGGGTGCGGGCGTAGCCAACGGAGGCGCGACCGTCTGACCGTCGGCGGCTGGCACGTTGGTGATACGCCTCGCTGTGGAGGTAGGGAGGGCGCTGCTAGGGGAGGGGGGCGGTGGAAGCGTTGCCGACGATGGAATGCTGGGAAGCGGAGCAGACGTAGGAGGTTTGATTAGTGGAGCGGCTGACGATTCCGCCGATTCCCCGATGCCGGATCGGTCGCCTAATGAGTTTGACGTCGGTGTGTCATTCGGCTCAATCGGGTCGAGGGTCGTAGGTATGACTCCATTGCGGATAATGTGCGGCGTCACGGTGACGACGAGCTCGTTGCGAGTGCGGCTTATTCCAACGTCCTGAAAGAAACGGCCGATGAGTGGAAGATCTCCTAAGAACGGTATCTTCTGAACGGTTCTGGAATTTGAGTCTTCGATAAGTCCTCCAACAACAAGGGTCTCCCCGTCGCGAAGACCGACAGTTGTCGTCGTATCGCGGGTTTGAATATTCGGCACACCTGCGGCGCTAATACCCGCCTCCGTATTCACGGAAGGATGCAGCGTTAGCGTTACGTATCGTCCGGTGTTGACGACCGGGGTGATGTCAAGCGTAACGCCCGTCTGAAACGACTGAATCTGCGTCGTTGCTACCGTGCCCGTGCCGCCGCCCGTAGTAGTAAGAATATTGACGGTCTCACCCGCGCGCAGCGACGCGGTTCGTCCAGAAAAGGTCGTAATTCGCGGATCTTCGAGGATTTTCGCCTTATTTGTGCTCACCAGGAAATCCAACTGGGCGGATAGTGTCAGTGGGGTTCGCGTCAACGCCTGGAATCCGGTTAATGGAGGCGTCACGCCGTTAGCATTCGCCGTCGGCGTCGTTTCGGAGTACGTCGTCGAGAGCGCAGCTGTGGGAAAGCGGAAGCCTAGCTGTTTTTGAACCCCTTCGTCAATCTCGTAGACTTCCGTGTCGAGTTCGACAAGCGGTTCTGCCACGTCGAGTTGCGTAATGAGTTCCTTGGCTAAGCGCAAACTATATGTGCTGCCGGTTAGTATAAGGCGCGTCGAGTTCGGATGTACCGTAATCTTTAGGTCGGAAGCCGAGGTGGAAAGTGCTTGCGTTACGCTTTGCGCTATGTCAGACGCCGAGGTCGACGCAGCTCCACCGATGGCCGGCACGGCGGAACGCAGCACGACTACCTCCGACTGCACCGCCCCTCCGGAAGGCCCGCTGCCACCCGCGCTCTGCGGCGCATTCGGCGGCGCGTCAAGTTGACTTGAGGCGTATGCGACGCGTTGCTGCATCGACGCCGTAGCGAGGACTGTAAGCGCGTTGAGATCCTTGTCAACGTTAATCTCGACGTTCGAGAACGATTTCTCAAAGAGTCGTGCAACCGATCGCGCGTCGACATAGTGAAATCTATAGATTTCACTGTAACGTATGTCTCGACTGGGCACGTCGAGTTGCGAAATAACTGCCTTTGCCGCAGCGACGTCATCCGGCGGTCCGGATAGTAATACGTTTGTACCAGAAACCGACACGCGGACGTTAGGCTGGGTTCTAGCGACCGCTCGCGCGATTCGTACAGCGTCGGCTTGGAGGACGCGCACCGCTGTCGAGGGGTATGTAGGGCGTGGTGTAGGCGACGGAGGAGCGGCGTCGATTGCCGCTACAACAGCCTTTATTTGCGCCATTACCTGAGGGCCCGCCGACACAAGCACCGTGCGGTTCGGAGCTACGCGGAAGCGCGCTTGCGGGAAAAGGGGTTGCAACCTTGCGACGAGATCTTTCTGTTGAACCACGTGCAGCGTGACCGCCTCGACACTTGAGTCTGTTGGATTTCTCACGTCGATACCGGTAACGACGCCACGCATCGCGTCGATCGTTGCCTGCGGTGCGATGACGACCACGCTATTCGAACCGCGCTCGATGCGTACGGCCGCATGCGGGAACAGCCCGTGAAGGACTTTCGCGCCGCGCTCCGCGCTGATAATCGCAAACGTAAAGACCATCGGTACCACGCCCGCCGCCGGGCTCTGCGTCGGCGCCGCTGCAACCGCGGCGGGTGCAATACCGGCCGAGGCAGATCCTACCATCAAGAACAAAAAGAGCGCGGCAATATTGCGTACAACACGTTTACTACGCCAAACGCTCCTGCAAGCGCTTCCATCGCACATGTCAACCTTCGAGCCTGGCCAATAGCGGCGTTGACCCGGTCTTGCGCAAGCTCTCCCAGCGAAGGACTTCACCAGTGCAAACGCTCCGCTTGCGCTTGCACACTCCGACTCTTGTGCAACGTTCTCGCCGAGTAACAAAGTTCATGTCGATCGCTCCAAGATGGAAGCCCGGTGATCCAAACCCGGCTGCTCGGGACTGTGGCGGCCCGAGTAGCACCTACCGCGATCGTACGGTGTGACCCTAGGCTTAAAATCCTTCTGCAAAGCGGTGAACGGCCGAGCTCGCAACGCGTTTTTGTTGATCGAAGTCGAATTTTAAAAAATATACGTCGATCAATCGCCACCACCGCCTCCTCATCGTGACGGTGGTGTACCGGGAATGGGATTGGGTACGAGGCAAGGTGCGAAATGAGAAGGCGTCAGGGGCTGATTGTAGCCAGGATAAAATTCGGGCGTTCCAGGTCCAAATAAATTGGCCGGGCTGTAGAAAGAGCGATGCCGGCAGCATTTCCAAGCCGAAAAAATGAATGCCAGTTTGACGAGAGATACAGATAGGAGCGGTAGTGTTATGGAATTCCCTATAGTTTCGCTCGGCCGCGCGCAGCCGATCTTCGGCGGCGCTTTGCGCGCACGCGTCTAAAAAACTGAGTCTAATGGTACCGTCCACGTATGGATTGATAACGCTGTTAGGGACGAAGCCCGCTGGATCCATTTGTGTGTAACGCGTGTACTCCGGCATGTACCAGCGGGCACCGTTATAGTAGGCGCACACATCTCCGTTAGCGCCCGCCTCATCGTCGAGTTCGACCACCTCCTTCCCGGCAACGTTACGGATAAGGCGAACCCAGCAAACACGAGCGCGAAACGCGCCGCAATGTTGCGACCAGATCTTCTGATCGCAGCCAAATAGCTGTGTTGCCCACGCTAACCGAGGCGATTGCTCAACCATGGGCAAGCACCGTAGTACCGTCTGGACCTGACACGGTTGCTCAGGTGCTTGCCTTTTGTTCAACTAACGCAAGGAGACCATCCGTTGCTGCTGTGATTGCCGCGTACAACTGGCGCTCTTGCGGAGCACCTTCCGGAACGAATGTCGACGCCGAATCGAGCGTTGCAATATGTTGCGTCAACTGGTAAAACCACACTCGATCCTCAAACGTTAGGCCATCTCGTAGCGTCAGCAATTTATCGGCTAAGGGCCCAATATCCGTGTTATCTAATCGGTAGGCGCTAATCGCCTGCCGTATCTGATCGAGCAATAACCTGTCAGCTTGCTGTATCATAGTTTACAGTAATCACTGTAATTACTTTTCCGCCCTGTTCGGTGATTACGGTAAAGGTCGTTTACTGGATCGTAAAAGCGGAGGCGGCCAACGATCGGGTCAAGACTCGCCGTCCCAGTACGTATCGTATTTTCAACGGCAGATGGGGGACACCGCGCCCCTGCATTTGGTCTATGGCATGCCCGATAAAATCTCGCCCGCCAATTGACGTGTCAGGATTTGTGCCACGGGACACGTTGACCGGTTCACCGCGCCTTCCAACGGTTGGTGATTCGGGTGGCTCATTGTTCGAAGGTTGCTGTGCATCTTGACAAGGCGCGGATGCTGATGCGCTCGCGCTTCGGTTCCCATTCCCGCTAGAATCGCTACTTTTGGAGAGAGCGTCGAACGCAGCGTTGAGGGCGTCTTCAAGCCAACTGCCGGCGCCGGCGCCAAGTGCGCTTCCCTCTGCGAAACCGAGCCCTTCTCCATAGATTGACCCCGCAACGGCTCCAACTGGCGTCGCTCCAACTAGCGTCGCCGCGGCGCCACCTCCGGCTCCTCCGACGAGCGCTCCCCCAGTGGCTCCAACGGCGCCAAGAAGCGCGCTTCCCACGAAAGCGCCGAGAGCACCGTTGCCGGTCGGGTCGATGATATTTGCCGGGTCGTTAAGCGCGTATGCATACGGATTGAAAACACTGCTGGGCACGAAGCCCGCCGGATCCATTTGGGTGTACCGCGTGTACTCCGGCATGTACCAGCGGGCGCCGTTGTAATAGGCGAACACATCTCCGTTAGCGCCCGCGCCGTCGTCGAGTTCGACCGCCTCCTGCCCCGGAAGGCGAAGAGGCTGATGATGGTCGGCAGTCGCGAGCCCCGTGACGGCGCCCCATAGCGAATACGTTGCCTGCCAATAGACGGTTCCGCTCGAATCAGTTTGGAGCATCGCCGCGCCACGGTAGTCTGTCGCGGTCCAATGCGTCGTGCCGCCGATGTCTTCTTGGGCGACCGGAAGATCACCGAGCCAGATATATTCATGCGCGATGGACGTGGAAGTGGTGCCGCTCTCGGCGATCAGATGTCCGTCCTCGTCGTAGATCGATGCGCTCTTGGCCGCCGCTCCCGTAACAAGTGCTTTTCGGCCGAAGCCGTCGTAGATAAACGCGACGGTATCAATCTTGCTCGTCAGATTGCGCGGCGAATACGTAAGTTGATGGGTTACCGGCGGAAGCGGCGCTGGCGTCGGCACGGGCTGCGAGGGGGGCGGACCCGAAATTGTTGAACTGCATTGGCCGGCTCCATAGCTACAGAGAACCCAGAGCATGTCGTTGAACAACTCGCTGCACGTCGTGGTTCCCGTGCTCGTCGGCGTCTCGCACGCCATCCACTGCGCGTAATATTCGCTCGGAGTCGTACCGGACGGCGGGCTGACGTTAAAGCCGATGCGGTTCCCGTACGCCGGCGGATTGGTGTATTTCGTCGCTAGCGGCACGGCCCACGGCGGCGTTACTGCGGGATGATTAACGAGTCCAACCGTTCCTGGTCCACTACCTGTATAAAAAATCGTATCCAGCGCGGACTGGCCCGGAATGACGCAGGTACCCGGAAACGGGCAAGATTGATATGAGACGTCGGAACCCTGCACGAACGACGGGGGCGCAGGCGACGCAACCGGTGCTGGTGAGCCCGTCAGCGAGCCGCATTGCTTGAGGTTGTTAATGCAAAGAACATCGACCGGTAGCTCGAGGAAGCCA